>JAEEGL013552779.1_pt1 | contig 27755 bp, 21 predicted proteins | sample 9134231 | NCBI WGS metagenome assembly JAEEGL01 (sample SAMN16246548, study PRJNA631951) | gut metagenome | biome: gut microbiome; feature: rumen; material: fiber-attached | host: Bos | place: Iran: Karaj | collected 2018-10
CATCCTAATGCGCATACGACTGCTCCGGGAAGAACGGAATGAAATGTTGACAGCTTAACGTTGATGATTCTGAATAACAATACGAAGAACAGAACCATACTTAAAAAGGCAGTGCTGTAACGGATAATACCAATGGTAAAATCCAGTTCTTCCCATGCAGGCAAATATGAAATTGCCAGTTTCAGTAATCGGTTACCGAAGACAACCAGAGTCATTGTAATTACGATGATAAATACAAAGAAAACTGTATAAATCATAGAAATCAATCGGGAAATAAAATAATTTCGTTTCTGATGAATATTAAAAATTTCATAGAGACCAAACATAATGGATAAAAATCCTTTGGATGCAGACCAAACTGCAAGAATCGCGGTAATGGAAACCAAGGCACCGGATGCATGAGCATACAGTTCATTGACAACCTGAATCAAAATCGGATTCATGGACTTTGGCATATAGGTGTTAATCAGGTAGATTACGTAGGATTCGTCTAACGCTGTATGTGCCAAAGCATTCAATAATAGAAGAAAGAACGGAAATGTTGATAAGAATATAAAGAAAGATGCCTGAGCAGTATAGACCCCGACGTGGTCATCAGACATTGCAACAAAAAAATCGTATATGTTTTTAAATATATTCTTAATTTTTTCCATTGTTTCTCTCTCCGCAAAAAAAATAATTGATAAGAAAATTTCTTATAATAATTATATGCATTAGTATATCATTTTTTGAAGAATTCAACAATTACATAAATTCCCACTTTTTAAGGCAAAAGAGGATTGTGCAGACTGGTTGTTGACACTGTTTTTTCTCTGTGCTAGAATTGTTCATAGTTTCAAAGGCAATGAATGTGTCAGTAGATGCTTATTTCCCTTTAGAGAGAAGAACTCACAGGCTGAAAGGTTCTTTAGGTTCAGGTAAGTATTGAATTTCCCACAGGAGCTGCATTTCTGAAATCAGAGTAGGAAATGACGTATGGTGTGCGTTAAACATAAATGAGCGTTTGTAGAAATACAAAAATCAGGGTGGTACCGCGGAATTATTTCGTCCCTTCGAATGATTGATTCGAAAGGGATTTTTTTATGCCCGAAAAGATGAAATCATTCATTTTGAGAAACCATTTTTAAAAGGAGAAGAAAGATGAAAGAAAAGTTACAGGCAATTAAAGAAGAAGCAATTGCAAAGCTTAGCGCGTCTGACAATCTTGATAATTTGAATCAGATTCGTGTTGAAATTCTTGGTAAAAAAGGTCAGTTGACTGAAGTAATGAAAGGGATGAAGGACGTAGCGCCGGAAGACCGACCAAAAGTTGGCCAGTTAGTAAATGACACCAGAAAAGCGATTGAAGAAAAATTGGAAGAAGTGAAAAATGAACTTCAGGCGAAAGCAAGAGAAGCAAAACTGAAGGCAGAAGTCATTGACGTTACTCTTCCGGCAAAGAAAAACAAAATCGGACACAAGCATCCGAATACTTTGGCATTGGAAGAAATGGAACGAATCTTTACCGGTATGGGTTACGAAGTTGTTGAAGGTCCGGAAGTGGAATTTGATTACTATAACTTTGAAGCATTAAATATTCCGGCAAATCATCCGGCAAAGGACGAACAGGATACATTCTACATTAATAAAAATATTGTGCTTAGAACACAGACCTCTTCCGTTCAGGCGAGAGTTATGGAAAAAACACAGCCACCAATTCGTATTATTTCACCGGGACGTGTTTTCCGTTCTGACCAGGTGGATGCAACTCATAGCCCATCTTTCCATCAGGTGGAAGGTCTCGCAATTGATAAGAATATCAATTTCTCAGACTTAAAGGGTACATTGGAAGAGTTCGCAAAGGAATTATTTGGACCGGAAACAAAGACAAAATTCCGTCCACATCACTTCCCATTCACAGAGCCAAGTGCTGAAATGGACGTTAGCTGCTTTAAGTGCGGCGGTAAGGGATGCCGTTTCTGTAAGGGTGAAGGATGGATTGAAATTCTTGGTTGTGGAATGGTTCATCCACACGTGCTTGAAATGTGTAATATTGATCCGGAAGAATATCAGGGATTTGCTTTCGGTGTTGGTCTGGAAAGAATTGCACTGTTAAAATACGAAATTGACGATATGAGATTATTATACGAGAACGATGATCGTTTCTTGGGACAGTTCTAAAGGAGGGAGAAAAAATGAATACACCATTATCATGGATTAAAGCATATGTTCCTGACTTGGAATGTACAGATCAGGAATACATGGATGCAATGACATTATCAGGTACAAAATGTGAAGGTTTTGAAAGATTAGATGCTGACCTGGAAAAGATTGTTGTTGGACAGATTGAAAAAATAGAGAGACATCCGGATGCGGATAAGTTAGTTGTTTGTCAGGTAAATGTCGGAACAGAAACTGTTCAGATTGTTACCGGTGCACCAAATGTTGCAGAAGGACAGAAGATTCCTGTTGTATTAGACGGTGGCCGCGTTGCAGGTGGACATGATGGTTCTAAAACACCGGGCGGAATTAAGATTAAAAAAGGAAAACTTCGTGGGGTTCCATCTTACGGAATGATGTGTTCTATTGAAGAATTAGGTTCTTCTACGGAATTCTATCCGGAAGCACCGGAAGACGGAATTTATATTTTTGATGACAGCGTTGAAGTGGGCGCAGATGCAGTAGAAGTTTTGGGACTTCATGATACTGTGTTTGAATATGAAGTAACTTCAAACAGAGTGGACTGCTACAGTGTTCTTGGTATTGCCAGAGAAGCTGCGGCAACCTTCCAGAAGCCGTTTGTGGCTCCGGAAGTTAAGGTTTCAGGTTCTGAAGGGGATGTGAATGATTACATTTCCGTTGAAGTAAAAGACCCGGACCTTTGCTCAAGATTTTGTGCAAGAGTTGTAAAGAATGTTAAAATCGGTCCTTCACCGGAATGGATGCAGAGAAGACTTGCAGCTTGTGGAATCAGACCAATTAACAACCTTGTTGATATTACAAACTATGTAATGGAAGAATACGGTCAGCCAATGCATGCTTATGACCTTTCTACCATTGCTGATAATAAGATTGTTGTTCGCAGAGCAAATGAAGGAGAAAAGTTCGTAACTTTGGATGGACAGGAAAGAACTTTGGATTCTGAAATGCTGATGATTTGCGACGGTGAAAAGCCGGTAGGTCTTGCAGGAATCATGGGTGGTGAAAACTCTATGATTACCGACAATGTAGAAAACATGCTTTTCGAAGCAGCTTGTTTTGATGGTACAAACATCCGTCTTTCTTCTAAGAGAGTGGGACTTCGTACCGACGCTTCCGGAAAGTTTGAAAAGGGATTGGATCCAAACAATGCTGAAGCAGCAATTAATCGTGCCTGCCAGTTAATCGAAGAATTAGGCGCAGGTGAAGTTGTTGCCGGAATGGTTGACGTTTATCCGGAAAAGAGAGAACCAAGAACAATCCGGTTTGATGCAGATAAAGTAAACAAAATCATCGGTTTCAATTTGACAGAAGAGCAGATGATCAGCTACTTCCCTGCATTGGAATTAGAATATGATGCAGCAACAAAGACGATTACCGTACCAACTTTCCGTCAGGATTTAATCGGTATGTGTGATATCGCAGAAGAAATTGCACGTTTCTACGGCTATGACAATATTCCTACAACATTGCCATCCGGAGAAGCAACAACAGGAAAACTTTCTGAAAAATTGAGAATTGACGAAATCGCAAGAAGTGTTGCACTTTATTGCGGATTCTCTCAGGGAATGTCTTATTCCTTTGAAAGTCCAAAGGTATTCGATAAGTTATTGTTACCGGCAGACTCAAAATTAAGAGAAGCAATTGAAATTTCCAATCCGTTAGGAGAAGATTTCAGCGTGATGAGAACAACTTCTTTAGATGGTATGTTATCATCTCTTGCTACAAACTATAATCGTCGTAACAAAGACGTTCGTCTGTTTGAAATGGGAAATGTTTATCTTCCAAAGGCATTGCCGTTAACAGATTTACCGGACGAAAGAATGCAGTTCACATTAGGCTTCTACGGTGATGGAGATTTCTTCACCATGAAGGGTGTTGTGGAAGAATTCTTAGATCAGGTTGGCATGAAGAAGAAGGTAAGTTATGATGCACAGGCAGGAAAGTCCTTCCTTCATCCGGGTCGTCAGGCCAATATCGTTTATGAAGGAACAGTCATCGGCTTCCTTGGAGAAGTTCATCCGGCAGTTTCAGACAACTACGATATGAAGACCAGAGCTTACATTGCAGTTATTGATATGCCTTATGTTTATGAAATGGCTGACTTTACTATTAAGTACGACGGTATTGCAAAATTCCCTGCAGTTACAAGAGATATTTCCATGGTTGTACCAAAAGATATTCTTGTAGGTCAGATTGAAGAAGTGATTGAACAGAAGGCAGGAAAGATTCTTGAAAGCTATCACCTCTTCGATATTTATGAAGGTGACCAGATTAAAGAAGGATATAAATCCGTTGCATACTCCATTGTTTTCAGAGCAAAAGACAGAACTTTGGAAGATGCAGATGTTCAGGCATCAATGAATAAAATTCTGAAAGCTTTAGAAGAATTAGGAATTGAACTTCGTGGTTAATAAATAATCAGGAGTAAGGCAGAAATGTCTTACTCCTTTTCTATGTAGTGTTGTGAAAAAAGTAGGTCAATTGACAAAATATGTGGTATAATGATAGGACAGCCTACTTGAAAGGATTTGGAAATATGTGGTTAATTGAAAAACGAAACATTGCACTGAAACTTGCAATATTTTTGCTTGTTCTTGTGTTCTTTGTGGATACAGAAGGAAGTGCTCTTGTATACTCAGAAGAAGGAACAGAAACGATCTCAACAGAAAATCCGGTTACGACAGTTACAACAGCACCGGTTACAACAAACAGGGGCGTGGAGACGACAACGAAAAAGATTGTCACAAAGAAAAAGGTTGTAAAGAAAAAAAAGAAGAAGAAAAAGAAGAAGGTAATCCGATTAAAGCGACCAAAACTCAAAGTGAAACGAAAATTGGAGAAAAAGGTTCGCATTGCCTGGAAAAAGGTCAGAAAGGCAAAGTATTATCTTGTCTATAAAAAAGCTCCGGGTAAGAAATACAAGAGGGTTCGAAAGACCTCAAGAAAATTCTTTGTAGATAAAAAAGCAAAAAAGAATCGGAAATATCGTTATTATATTGTTGCCTGCAGAAAAGTATCCGGCAAGGTTTATCGAAGCAAAAAATCTAAAGCGGTTACGGTGAAAGTTCGGGCAAAAAAGAAAAAACCAAAACCAAAGAAACAGCCAAAGCCTGTAGAAGAACGGGCGGATGTCGTTGTTTGTGGAGAATGTTATGTGGAAGGAATGGCATTGTATGCGAAAAGCATGTTCCCATCGAATTATCGTCTGATTTACAAAGTGGGAATCAGCACATACGGATTGCTGAATACAAACTTCCTGGAGCATAACGGAATGACAGTGACTGCAGTGGAACGGATTGCGTATTACAGACCAAAGCAGGTGTTTTTCCTGACCGGAATGAATGAAGCATCAAGACCGAATCCAACATCCACTTTAAATAATTACAGACAAATAATTTATTTGTTAAAGAAAGTAAATCCAAGTATAAAAATTGTGATTATGGCATTGCCGCCGGTAGCAAAAAATCATGTTTCCGGATTTGCCAATAACCCACAGATTAAGAAATATAATGCGGCATATAAAAAACTGGCAAAGCATTACGGCAATGTTTTTTATTATTCGGGATACAGAAAACTCATCACAGATTCAGAGGGGTACTTGAAACCTTATGCAAACGGTGGTGATGGCGGACACTGGAGCTATCAGGCTACCATTGATGTTGTCCGCGCGTTAAAGAATTACTCGGCAAAAGTGGCAAAAAAATAGCAAAAGAAAAGAGGTAGGAGTTATGAAACAAATGAAGAGAGTATTAGCAGTGATGGTAATGGTTGCTGTGCTGGCAGAAGGATTGATGGTTGAAACAGCTACTGTAAAAGCATCGGAAGCATCAGCGTTCAGCGCAGTGCAGAAACAGTATGGAAGAACTTATCCAATGAGTGCGGCAAATGAAATTAAGACTGCAAGAAAAAATATTTTCGGACAGTATTCGAAAGTGTTGGGGGTATCCGCAAAGTATTTTAAATCTTACAAGGCTGCCAGAAAAGCAAGCAGTACAGAAGAATACGTTTGCGTAATCTATAAGGCTTCCAGTAAGAAAAATGTAAAAAAGATTAAGAAGGCTTTAAAGAAATATGTAAGCAAGGAAAAATCAGGCAATGCAAATTATTTTTCAGCAAAAGGAAAGACTTTGCTCAATAATGCAATGGTTGGTTCCAAAGGAAAATATGTTTACCTGTTTGTTCTTGATACGGCAAAGAACAGCAAGGCTGTAAATGCTTTCAAAAAGAATGTATAAATGTGAAATGTAGTGACGTATTTTTTGAACAAAGGATTGGAAGTTTATGGTTTTTAGCAGTTTGATTTTCTTGACAATATTTTTACCATTGACCTTATTGCTCTATTATATTTTACCAGAGAAGGCCAGAAATTTCTGGTTACTGGTTGTCAGCCTGGTCTTTTACAGCTGGGGAGAACCGGTATATATCTTATTAATGGTCTTTTCGATTTTACTGAATTATTTATGTGGTCTATGGATTGATCATTCAGAAAAGAATAAAACAAAGAAACTGATATTAGCACTGGCAGTAGTCATCAATATTGGTTTGCTTTTTGTATTTAAATATGCAGATTTTACCATTGGAACGTATAATGTGATTTTTGGAAAACAGGTGAAGCTGTTGCAGTTTACTTTGCCAATCGGTATCAGCTTTTATACTTTCCAGGCAATGTCTTACGTCATCGACGTATATCGCGGTGTTGTAAAAGGAAATAAAAATCTGATTAATTTTGCAACGTACATTACCATGTTCCCACAGTTAATTGCCGGACCGATTGTCCGATACAAAACGGTTGAAAAGGAATTGCGGGAGCGCAAAGTGACCTTTGAAGATTTCTATCAGGGAATTATTCGTTTTACTATCGGTTTGGGAAAGAAAGTTCTCATTGCAAATAATGTTGCGTTAGTGGTTAAGGATGTTTCAGAAACTCCACCGGAATTGCTGTCGGTATCGATGGCATGGCTGGCGGTTATTGCCTTTACCATTCAGATTTACTTTGACTTTTCCGGATATTCCGATATGGCGATTGGAATGGGAAGAATGTTAGGATTCCATTTTCTGGAGAACTTTGATTATCCGTATGAATCAAAATCCATTACAGAGTTCTGGAGAAGATGGCATATCAGTTTAAGCACATGGTTCAAGGAATATGTTTATTATCCCTTAGGCGGAAATCGCAAAGGAACCAAAAGACAGTTGATTAATTTGTTTATTGTATGGCTCTTAACCGGCTTGTGGCACGGGGCATCCTGGAATTTTGTATTATGGGGTGTTTACTATGCAGTAATTTTAATTCTGGAAAAACTGTTCCTGGGCAAGGTGTTGAAGAAAGCTCCAATGATTGTGTCCAGACTGTACACGATTGGCGCCTTTGTTATTGGATGGGCTATTTTTATGCTGGATGACCTGACATATCCGGGAGCCTTTGTGAAAGCACTTTGTTTTCATGCAGAACAGGATTTGGCGGACAAGCATACCGCTTATTTGCTCATCAGCTTTGGTGTGCTGATGGTATTGGCGATTATTGGCACAACATCCGTGTTGAAGAAAGTTGTTACGTATCTGTTTAAAAAGCGTGCGCTTTTAAGAACTTTCTGCGAGCTGGTATTTACCACTGCAGTACTGATGTTGTCTATTGCATATATTGTATCTGATACATATAATCCGTTTTTGTACTTTAGATTTTAGTCCCTGTAAAGGAGCGGCAGTATGGAAAAGAAAATTAAAGTTTTAACAGTTATTATATTCTTTTTTATCATTTGGGGAACGGGCACGTTAACGTTACTGAACTGGAAAAAGGAATATTCCGAATTTGAAAAAAGAAAATTGACAGCTTTTCCAAAAGTGAAAGCCGAACAGGTTTTCAGTGGAAAGTTTCAGGAACAATTAAATGACTTTTTGAACGACCATATGGTTTTGAGAGACCAAAGTATTACCGTTGCGGCTCTGGCAAGTAAAACTATGGGGAAAAAGGACCAGAACGGTGTTTATTTTGGTAGTGGCGGATACCTGATTGAAAAATACGACGACAAGGATTTTTCCAAGAAGGAAATCAGGGAAAATGTGAAGTATCTGAGCCGGTTTACCAATATGGTTGCGGAAAATCTGGGAGCAGAGAATATCCGTGTTGCCTTAATTCCGAGTAAGATTAAGGTGCTGCAGAACAGATTGCCGATGTATGCGACAAAAAGCAGAATGAATGATTACATGAAATCCTATCTGAAGAGTAAGTTAAATGACAGTGAAGTCTTCTTTGATATGGGCGAGATTTTGATGAAGCATCGCAATGAATATATCTACTATAAGACTGACCATCATTGGACTACATTAGGTGCGGAATATGGTTATGAAGCACTGATGGATTCCATGGGACAGGAAAAGTGTGTTGTTGTGAAAGAACAGACCGTTTGCGACAACTTCAGGGGAACCACTTACAATAAGATTCATTATTCCCCTTCAAAAGATGTGATTAAGAAAAGTGAAATTGAGTCAGCGGGAAAATGTTCTCTGATTTATGATATTTCCGGAGAAAAACAGGCAAAAGACTGTTTATATGATGAGGAAGCACTCAAGACAGAAGATAAGTACAATTATTTTCTGGGAGGAAATTTCGGTGCTATCCACATCCATACAGGATGCACCAATGGAAAAACGTTGGTTTTGATTAAGGATTCTTTTGCAAATTGCATGATTCCGTACCTGACGTTTAACTATGAAAATATTGAAGTCATTGACTTGAGATATTTGAATTCAAGCATTTTTGATACCTTAAATGAGTTGGAACGCATTGATTCCGTGATTATAATGTTTAACGAAGAGAAATTTATGCAGGACAATCATTTATGGCTGTTGGAATAAAGGAGTAGTCCAAAATGAGATTTGTGATTCAGCGTGTTTCGGAAGCCTCTGTGGTGGTGGAGGAAAATACCGTGGGAAAAATCGGCAAGGGCTTTCTGGTGTTCATCGGCGTGGCTGATGAGGACACGAAAGAAATTGCGGATAAGATGATTAAAAAACTATGTAATATGCGTATCTTTGATGATGCGGATGGAAAGACCAATCTGGGATTGGCAGATGTGAATGGGGAATTATTATTAATTTCCCAATTTACTTTGTATGCGGACTGTAAAAAGGGAAACAGACCATCTTTTACCAAAGCGGGAAAACCTGATTTTGCGGAAAAGATGTATGAATATATTATTAGCGAATGTGAAACGGCAGTTCCTGTTGTGGAAAAAGGAATTTTCGGTGCAGATATGAAAATATCACTTAGAAATGATGGCCCTTTCACCATTTTTTTGGATAGTGAAGAAATTATGTAAGTCCATATGGATAGGAGATTGAAATGAAAAAAGAAATGAGTTTGCATGACTATTATTATGATCTTCCGGAAGAACTGATTGCTCAGGATCCGTTGGAAGATCGCAGTAGTTCACGACTGATGATTTTAGATAAGGAAACCGGGGATGTGGAACACCATGTGTTCAAGGACATTATTGATTATTTACAGGAAGGAGACTGCCTGGTAATCAATGATACGAAAGTAATCCCTGCCAGATTATATGGTGCCAAGATTGGGACTGATGCCAAAATCGAAGTATTGCTTTTAAAGCGCAGAGAGAATGATGTTTGGGAAACGTTGGTGAAACCGGGAAAGAAGTGTAAGCCGGGGACCCAAATCAGTTTCGGTGACGGACTTTTAATTGGGGAAGTGTTGGACGTGGTTGAAGAAGGGAACCGTCTGATTCAGTTCCGATATGAGGGAATCTTTGAGGAAGTTCTGGATCAGTTGGGAGAAATGCCTTTACCACCATATATTACACATAAATTGGAAGATAAGACCCGTTATCAGACCGTTTATGCAAAGTATGAAGGTTCTGCAGCTGCACCAACAGCAGGACTTCATTTTACCAATGAATTATTGAAGAAAATCGAAGAAAAGGGCGTTCGCATTGCACATGTAACATTGCATGTGGGGCTGGGAACCTTCCGTCCGGTTAAAGTAGAAAATATTCTGGAACATCATATGCATTCGGAATTCTATATGGTGGATGAGAAAGATGCAGAGATGATTAATGAAACAAAGCGACAGGGTGGCAGAGTGATTTCTGTTGGTACAACAAGTACCAGAACGCTGGAGACTGTAACAGATGAAGACGGTGTAGTTCATGCGGGAAGTGGATGGACTCAGATTTTCATTTATCCGGGATATCAGTTTAAAGCAATTGATTGCCTGATTACCAATTTTCATTTGCCGGAATCAACCCTGTTGATGCTTGTATCTGCACTGGCGGGAAGAGAACATGTTCTGAAGGCCTATGAAGAAGCGGTTCGGGAAAAATATCGATTCTTCAGTTTCGGAGATGCAATGTTTTTGAAGTAGGAGTTTTCATGGAAAAGTATTTTGTTAAAACAGTTAAAAATAAAAAGATGATTCATGTTGCAGTGCCGGGTTCCAAAAGTATTACGAACCGGGCACTTATGCTGGCTGCAATGTCCGGGGAAACCTGTGAGTTAACCGGCGTTTTGTTTTCGGCAGATTCCAGAGCGTTTCTGGACTGTCTGATTCAGTTGGGATTTCAGGTAGAGATTTTTGAGGAAGAATGCAGAGTGATTGTTCAGGGAGAACAGGGAAAGATTCCGAACAATCATGTGGAAATCAATGTGCAAAGTGCAGGAACCGCTGCCAGATTTATTACGGTTCTTTTGGCAACTGCAGGAGGAAGCTATACATTGAATTCCTCAGAACAGATGAAAAAACGCCCAATGAAGGAACTTTTGGATAAATTGGCAGAGCAGGGTGTTCAGTTTGAATTTCTGGAGGAAAAGGACCATTTTCCGTTCCGTATGGAATCGAAAGGAATGGCCAATGTGGAAACGGAAATTGATACAACTACCAGCAGTCAGTATGCCAGTGCGTTGCTTATGGCTGCATCGGTCAGTGGAATGAAAATTTCGCTGACCGGTTCCCGTGTCAACGGAGCGTATATTAAGATTACAAAAGAAATGATGAAACAGTTCGGGATTTCGTATGAAGAAAATGATGGCTGCTTTAAGATTGATAAGCAGAACTTTGGTATTTCGTCATATGAGATTGAACCGGATATGTCTGCGGCTTGTTACTTCTACGGGATGGCAATGATTTTACAAACGAAATCCATTGTGGATGGAATTCATTTGAATTCTCTTCAGGGAGATAAAAAATTCTTACTGGCGTTGGAAACCATGGGGGCGACGGTATCAGACCGGCCGGAAGGAGTTCTGGTGGATGCTGCGCAGTTACAATCCTTTGAAGGCGTAGATCTTGATATGTCTGACTTTTCCGATCAGGCACTTACCATGGCTGTAATTGCAGCATTTGCAACATCAAAATCCATAATTCGCAATATCGGACATATTCGTGGCCAGGAGTCCGACCGCGTTGCAGTAATTGCAGAAGAATTGAAAAAAATCGGATGTGATACCAGAATTGTGGAAGAGGGACAGCAGACCCATGTGGAAATTGTTCCGGGAGAACTTCACGGAGCTGAAATTGAAACCTATGATGACCATAGAGTTGCCATGAGTTTTGCTATGGCAGGATTGGCGATAGAGAACGTTGTTATCAGGGATCCAATGTGTTGCAGAAAAACTTTTGAAACCTACTTTGACGTTTTGGATACTATTACAAACGGGTAGAAAAAAGTGTACCCGGCAAAACGATAAATCGTAATATGCCGGGTACCCCCCAATACAATGGACTTATTTTCTTTTAAATACTTTATAACGGTGACGTTCCAACTGCTCAATTGCCTTGTCAGCGGAAGGTTCGTCATAGAAGGAAATCTTTAGGACACCTTCTTCAAATTCACGATTGTGAATGATTCCGATATTCTTGATGCTGACACCGTTGGTTGCAAGAATTGTTGCAATAGTAGCGATAGCACCGGATTCATCAATAATATCACAGTAAACATTGAAACTTTTCTGAATAATACTGTTTGTGTTGTCATCTAAATTATCACGATAATCACGACTTTCGGAAATCATATCATAAATTGCTTTTCCGTTTTTCTTTTCTAATTCAGCCTTTACATCCAGAAGATCATTGACGTAGAGCTGAATCATTTCCGTAATGTTTTCCGTATTGGTCATACAAATCTGTTCCCACATTTCCGGAGAAGAAGAAGCAATTCTTGTAATATCCTTAAAACCGCCGGCAGCGATTGTTCTCATATATTCTTCCTTGGAGTCATTGTGTTTTACAAGATTTACGAGACTGGAAGCAATAATATGTGGTAAGTGACTGATTGCTGCAACCACACGGTCATGTTCTTTGTAACTTAACTGAATCGGAATCGCTCCAATGCCTTCGATAATCTCAGTGAATTCCTGAACACGCTCGTCAGAAACTCCTTCACCGGGAGTAATTGCATAGTAAGCATTTTCCAAAAGATGTTCGCTGGAATGCTCATAGCTGGTCTTTTCGGAACCTGCCATAGGATGTCCACCGATAAATTTCTGTTCCAATCCTAAAGATTTTACAGCTTCGTGAATATTTCCTTTCACGCTGCCTACATCCGTAATAATACAATCATCTTTTACGATGTCTTTTAATAAACTTAAATATTCAACATTCTTTTCAACGGGAGTGCAAAGGAAAATATAATCACATTCACGAAATGTTTCGTCTACAGCACCAACGGCAACATTTGCGGTGCCATCATTTAATGCCATCACTCTGGATTCCGCACTACGGTTATATACAATTATTTTACATCCCGGGATTTCTTTTCGAAGGGATTTTGCAACAGACCCTCCAATCAAACCTATTCCAACAAAACCAAATGTTAAAAATCTCATAGATACCACACTTTCATAGTTTAAACTTCAACGCTTTAAAGCGAGACAATGTATATTCTATACTAATTACAATTTTTTTTCAAGGGGAGAATGAAAAAACTTCCGAAGGACGGAAATTGTTCCTTCAGAAGTTTCAGAATTCTTATTGAACACCGTAGTACATGATTCCTTTTTTCAATGATTTTTTCTTAATTCGGAACAGTTCTTTAACGGTTACTAATTCGTAATGTCTTTTAATCAACTTCGGTTGTGCTTTGATAAAACCGTTTACCGTAGTAGGGTGGCTGTCGTGAAGTAATACAATCGCACCGTCGTAGGCGTTTTTCAAAATGGTTCTGCAAACATAGTTTACATTTCGGTATTTCCAATCCAGTGTATCCACACTCCAGTAAATCATCGGAACCGAAACTGTTTTGGATACCGTTGGATTGTAGTTTCCGTAAGGCGGTCTGAAAATCGACGGCTTCTCACCGATAATCCCTTGAATCGTTTGTTCGCCTTTTTTGATCTGATAGCGGATTTCTCCGGTGGAAACTGCGTTTAGATTCGCGTGGCTCCAGGTATGATTTCCGATTTGCATTCCGGAACGAAATTCTTTTTTTACGGTAGACGGATGCATGGCGGCATACTGTCCGACTAAAAGGAAGGTTGCTTTGCTGTCGTATTTGTTTAATGCCTTCAGCAATCTTGGTGTGGATTTTCCGGGACCGTCATCAAAGGTGATGGCAATATATTTTGTTGGTCCTACAGTAACTTTACATGTTACGGTTTTCTTAGTGTATTTGGAAGTGGCTTTGATTACAGCCGTACCTTTTTTCTTCCCGTAGACAACTCCGTTTTTATTTACTTTGACAACAGACGGTCTGGTGCTTTTCCAACGGATTGGTTCGTTTTTCTTTTTCCGACCTTTGTACTTTACGGAGACTTTCAGGTATCGACGGTCACCTTTATTCAAACGAATTTTTTTCTGGTTCAACTGAAGCTTTCTCACCTTGTTGTAGGAACGCTTTTTCTTCTTTTTCTTCCGAATGGATTTTTTGGTACCTGTTTTTGCTAAGGCTGTGGAAGAAACGACTTCAGTAGTAGTGGCTTCTACAGTGGTGGCAGGGCAGGTGGTTTCCGTTTCGGCAAAAATACGTTGTTCCTGCACCAAAATAGAAAGGGATAATACAATCATTCCAAATAATAACTTTTTCATTATGTTTTTCTCCTTTGTTTTCTCTGATTCAGTATAACCCGAAAAGGATTATATTTGAAGAGGAAAAGATAACGACAACTGTAAAAAATCATATTGTTAAAGCTTTAACATTTCTTGTGTTTAAAGCGAAAATACAGTAAAATATAAGAAGATTGAGTACGGACTTTAGAGCAGTGGAGCTCTTAAAATAAAAACTGAATAAGGAGGAAACGGATATGAATGTTTATAAGACAGAAAGTATCAGGAACGTTGTATTTTTAGGCCATGGAGGGGCGGGCAAGACTACTTTGGCTGAAGCGGTTGCCTTTGCCACCGGAGCGATTAACCGTATGGGAAAGATTACCGATGGAAATACAATCAGTGATTACGACAAAGAAGAAATCACCAGACAGTTTTCTATTAGTGCATCTGTTGTACCGGTTGAATGGAATGGATTGAAAATCAATATTCTGGATGCACCGGGATATTTTGATTTTGTCGGACAAATGGAAGATGCAATGAGCGTAGCGGACGCAGCGGTGATTGTCGTAAATGGAAAAGCCGGAGTAGAGGTCGGAACAATTAAGGCTTGGGAAATTTGTGAACGAAGACAGATTCCTCGAATCTTCTTCATTACCAACATGGATGACCCGAATGCGAAATACATGGAAACGGTAGAGGAATTAAAGGCACAGTTCGGAAAAAAGGTTGCTCCATTCCATTTGCCGATTATTGAAGATGAAAAGCTTACAGGATACGTAAACGTTGTTAAAATGGGCGGACGCCAGTTTACAGATAATGCCGGAAACTATACAGAGCGTGATATTCCGGATTCTGTAAAGGCAGACTTGGAACCTTGTCGGGAACAGTTAATGGAAGCTGTTGCGGAATCTGATGAGGAATTAATGGATAAATATTTTATGGGAGAAGAATTCACTACAGAAGAAATCTCTAAGGCCCTTAGAAAGAATGTTATCAGTTGTGACATTGTACCGGTTCAGATTGGATCCGGTGTAACAGCTCAGGGTGTAAACAGTTTTCTTCAGACCTGTGAAAAATATTTCCCATCTGCAGATAAGGCAGAAGTAATGAAGAAAGCCACAAATCTTGATACAGGCGAAGAAGTAATTGCTGATTTTGATTCTTCAAAACCGGTATCCGCATATGTATTCAAGACCATTATGGATCCTTTCGTTGGTAAGTATTCTCTTGTAAAAGTACGAACCGGTATTTTAAAGGCAGGAGATACCGTATACAATGCCACAAAGGATGTGGAAGAAAAATTATCAAAGCTCTATGTGATGCGTGGTAAAAATGTCATTGAAGTTCCGGAACTTCATTCCGGTGATATTGGAGCAATTGGAAAGATGGCCAGCACCAGAACCGGTGACACTTTGGCAACCAGAGAATGGCCAATCGAATATCATCCAACCACCATGTCAAAACCATATACCTATATGGCATACAGAGCTGTGAATAAAGGCGATGAAGATAAAGTAGCTCAGGCTTTGACAAAGCTGGCGATTGAAGATTTAACTTTGAAATTCATTGTAGATGATGAAAATAAACAGACACTGCTTTACGGTATCGGAGAACAGCAGTTGGAAGTTGTGGCTTCAAAGTTAAAAGATAAATATAAAGTTGAAATTGAATTAGAAAGACCTAGAATTGCATTCCGTGAAACCATTCGAAAGAAATCACAGGTGCAGGGAAAACATAAAAAACAGTCCGGCGGACATGGTCAGTACGGTGATGTTATTATGGAATTCGAACCATCCGGTGATCTTTCTGAAGCATATGAATTTGAAGAGAAAATTGTCGGTGGAGCGGTTCCGAAGAATTACTTCCCGGCGGTAGAAAAAGGAATTCAGGAATGTGTTAAGGCAGGACCGTTGGCAGGATATCCGGTAGTTGGTGTGAAAGCTACCTTGATTGATGGCTCTTACCATCCGGTAGACTCTTCGGAAATGGCATTTAAGACCGCTGCAATCCTTGCATTTAAGAAAGGTTTTATGGAAGCCAGTCCTGTATTATTGGAACCGATTGCTTCTCTGTCAGTTACCGCACCGGACAAATTCTCCGGCGATATTATGGGTGATTTGAATAAACGTCGAGGAAGAGTAATGAATATGACTTCTATTGAAGGCGGAAAACAGATTATCGAAGCAGAAGTTCCAATGTTGGAATTATACGGATATTCAACCGCACTTCGTTCCATTACCGGAGGAAGCGGAGAATTTGAGTATGTTGTAGCCAGATATGAACAGGCTCCCGGCGATGTTCAGGCAAAGCAGGTAGCCGAAAATTCTAATCAATAAAAGGGTGATAGGGAAGTCCATACTTTTGAAGAAAAGTATGGACTTTTCTTGTTGTTATGATAAAATAATCATGGAATTTTAGACTAGGAAAAGGAACGGAATTATGGGAGAAAAATTGTACATTGTGATGCCTGCATATAATGAGGAAGAGAACATTAAAAGTGTCGTTGATGCATGGTATCCGATTATTGAAAAAATTGGAGGGGACTCTCGTCTGGTAATTATCAATGACGGCAGTAAAGACCATACATATGAAATGATGCAGGAGTATGCGAAAGAAAAGCCGATGTTTTTACCGCTGACAAAACAGAACAGCGGTCACGGACCAACGTTGTTGTACGGATATCGCTATGCGATTCAGGAAGGTGCGGACTATATTTTCCAGACAGATTCTGACGGACAGACAAATCCGGACGAGTTTCAGGCTTTTTGGGATTTGAGAAATGAATATGATGCAATCATCGGAAACCGAACAGTACGTGGTGACGGAAAATCCAGAAAGTTCGTGGAAAATGTTGTATGCTTTTTATTAAGACTTTACTTCGGAGTAAAGGTTAAAGATGCGAATGCACCATTCCGTTTGATGAAAAGTGAAGTGGTTGCAAAATACATTGATAAAATGTGGGAAGATTACAACTTACCGAACATTATGTTCACCACATATTTTTCTTACTACAAAGAAAAAGTTACTTTCAGAGAAATTACTTTTAAGCCGAGACAGGCAGGAACCAACTCCATTAATATTAAACGTATTGTGAAAATTGGATGGAAAGCCTTGGGTGATTTCAGAAAATTAAAAAAAGATATGAAATAAGACCAGAGAGGAATAGATAAATGAAATACGATTATTTAGTTGTTGGTTCTGGATTGTTTGGTGCCGTTTGTGCACAGAAACTGAAAGAAGCAGGAAAGAGCGTTTTGGTGATTGATAAGCGCCCGAATATTGCAGGAAATGTTTATACGGAAAAACAGGAAGGAATTCATGTGCATAAATATGGTGCACATATTTTTCATACAAATAATAAAGAGGTTTGGGAATACGTGAACCGTTTTTCGGAATTTAACCGCTTTACAAATTCACCGGTGGCAAATTACAAAGGGGAGTTATATTCTCTGCCGTTTAACATGTACACCTTTAACAAAATGTGGGGTGTCGTTACACCGGAAGAAGCAGCTGCGAAGATTGCTGAACAGCGAAAAGAAATTACCGGGGAACCAAAGAATCTGGAAGAGCAGGCAATTTCCCTTGTAGGCCGTGATATCTACGAGAAATTAATCAAAGGATATACGGAAAAACAGTGGGGAAGAGATTGTAAAGAATTACCGGCATTTATTATCAAGAGACTTCCGGTTCGTTTGACTTTTGACAATAATTATTTTAATGCGCTTTATCAGGGAATTCCTGTTGGCGGATACACAAAGCTGGTGGAACAGATGCTTTCCGGTATTGAGGTGCAGCTGAATACGGATTATCTGGAACAGAAAGAGGAACTGGATGCGATGGCTGAAAACGTAATTTATACAGGTCCGATTGATGCCTATTTTGATTATCAGTTAGGATATCTGCAGTATCGTTCCGTACGTTTTGAAAACGAAACATTGGATCAGCCAAACTTCCAGGGAAATGCAGCTGTAAATTATACAGACAGAGAAACGCCGTGGACCAGAATTATTGAACATAAGTGGTTTGAGTTTGGTAAGGATGAGGAAGGAAATGACATTCCAAAGACCATTATCAGCAAGGAGTACAGCTCCGAATGGAAATTTGGTGATGAACCTTATTATCCGGTTAATGACGAAGAAAACACTGCACTTTATCAGAAATACAAAGCGTTGGCTGACAAGGAAGAAAAAGTTTTATTTGGTGGCCGATTAGCAGAATATAAGTATTACGATATGGATATGGTAATTGAATCTGCGCTGAATTTATGTAAGCAGATTATAAAATAAAAATTTTGTTGACAAGTTTGCGATTTTGTCTTAAACTTGAAAACAGTTGAGAAACCGTTGATCAGGAGGAGTAACTTCCGGACGATTCTTTACAGAGAGTTATCGGTTGGTGAGAGATAGCAAGATAGTCAGAAGTGAATGGACCTGAGAGGGCAGCTTGAAATCTTGAAAAAGAAAGTAGACGCTGACGGGTACCTGCCGTTAAAAAGGTAAGCATATGATGGTATGCGATGAGTGAATGTGTTATACATTAATTTGGGTGGCACCGCAGGAGTATATTATAGCTCTTGTCCCTTGTAAGAGGGACAAGGGCTTTTTTATTTGTAATCAATATTCTTGTCCCAAACAATTCATTTTTAAGGAGGAGAATATGAACCAAACATCTTATGAAGAAATTGAAAGTTATTTATCGGAGTACAGTTTAATTCCAATTGCAAAGGAAATTTACGCTGATGTTATTACACCGATTACACTGTTGAGAAAGATGGAAGCTTTCGCGAAAAACTTCTTTCTTTTGGAAAGTGTTGAAGGTGGAGAAAAATGGGCGCGTTATTCTTTTCTCGGATACGAACCGGTATTGCAGGTAACCTGTAAAGATGGAACAGTAACCCAGAAGAGCGGAGAAATTGAAACAACCGTTGAAACCAATCCGATGGATTTCTTGAGAACATTACTTGAAAAATACAAATCACCAAAGATGGAAGACTATCCGACATTTACCGGTGGGTTTGTAGGATACTTTGGTTATAACATGATCGGATATGCAGAACCGAAGTTGAACTTAAGCAGTAGTGATGTAGATGATTATCATTTAATGTTATTTGACAAATTATTTGTATTTGATCATTTAAAACAGAAAATCATCGTCATTGCAAATATGAAAGCAGAAGACGGAAAACAGGGTTACAATGCAGCATTGCTGGAAATTGAAAAAATGATTGCTTTAATCAATGACCAAATGCCATTACACAATTATGTGAATCAGGAAGAAGTTGTATTTAAGAGCAATATGACAGAAGAAGCTTACTGTGAAATGGTTGAGAAGACAAAGCATTACATTAAAGAAGGCGATATTTTCCAGGGCGTTGTATCCAGAAAGTTTGAAGCAGAATATCATGGTTCTCTGTTGAATGCATACAGAGTGCTTCGAACAACCAATCCTTCGCCGTATATGTATTATATTCAGGCAGAGGATTTACAGATTGCCGGTGCTTCGCCGGAAACTATGGTGAAACTGGTAAACGGAAAGTTAACAACTTTCCCGGTGGCAGGAACCAGACCAAGAGGATTGACCGACGAAGAAGACCTGGCTTTAGAAGAAGAATTGTTACAGGATGAAAAAGAACTGGCTGAACATAACATGTTGGTGGATCTGGCAAGAAACGATATCGGAAGAATTGCTGAGTACGGTAGCGTGAAGGTAGAAGAATATATGAAGATTCATCGCTTCTCAAAGGTAATGCACATTGCTTCCACCGTATGCGGACAAATCGGAAAACAGTATGATGCCTGTGATGCAGTATCCGCATTGCTTCCGGCAGGAACTTTATCCGGTGCACCGAAGTTCAGAGCTTGTGAAATTATTGAAGAATTAGAAGTAGAACCAAGAGGAGTTTACGGCGGCGCGATTGGATACATTGATTTATCCGGAAACTTAGATGTTTGTATTGCAATTCGAACTGCAGTGAAAAAAGGAAACAAAGTTTGTGTTCAGGCAGGTGCGGGAATCGTAGCAGACAGCGTTCCGGAAAATGAATTTATGGAATGTGCGCATAAGGCAGCTGCAGCAATGGATGCAGTCATTAAGGGAAGCGAGGTGAATGCATAATGGTATTATTAATTGATAATTATGATAGCTTTTCTTACAATCTGGTTCAGTTAGTAGGGGAATTAACCTTTGGAGATATTAAGGTTGTACGAAATGATGAAATAACCATTGAAGAAATTTGTGAATTAAATCCAAGTCACATTATTTTATCTCCGGGTCCGGGAAAACCGGAAGACGCAGGGATTTGTGAAGAGGTAATTCGACAGTTAAAAGGAAAATATCCGATTTTAGGAGTTTGCTTAGGTCATCAGTGTATTTGTGAAGTGTTCGGAGCTACCGTTACTTACGCAAAGCAATTAATGCACGGAAAACAGAGCGAAATGATTCTGACAACATACTCACCGATTTTCGAAGAAATGGAACAGAAGTTTAGGGGAGCCAGATATCATTCCCTTTCAGCAAAGGCAGACACGATTCCGAAAGAATTGGAAGTGATTGCTATGGATGAAAAGGATCGTGAAATTATGGCGGTACAGCATAAGGAATATCCGATTTACGGACTTCAGTTCCATCCGGAATCCGTACTGACACCGGACGGATATGTGATTTTAAATAATTTTTTGAATGTAAAAGTAGAAAATAAATAGGAGGCAATGAAAATGATTAAAGAAGCAATTGCAAAATTAACAGAAGGACAGAATTTAACTTTTGATGAAGCAAAAGAATGTATGAATGAAATAATGAGCGGTGAAACACCGGAAGTTTTAATCAGTGCTTATTTGGTAGCACTTCGAATGAAAGGGGAAACTGTAGAGGAAATCACAGGTTCCGCACAGGGAATGAGAGACAACGGAACAAAACTGGAACATGATTTTGAATTAATGGAAATCGTTGGTACCGGAGGAGATAAGGCAAACACCTTTAATATTTCAACAACATCAGCCTTTGTTGCAGCGGCTGCAGGATGCAAAATTGCAAAGCATGGTAACAGAGGTGTTTCCAGCAAATCCGGAGCGGCAGATGTTTTGGAATGCTTAGGTGCAAAGATTACCATTGAACCGGAAAAGGCAAAAGAAGTGTTGGAAAAGACTAATATGACCTTCTTATTTGCACAGAAGTATCATACAGCAATGCGTTTTGTAGGTCCTGTCAGAGGTGCATTGGGAATTCGTACAATCTTCAATATTCTCGGACCTTTAACAAACCCGGCAGGTGCAACCATGGACATCATCGGTGTTTATGATGAAAAACTGGTAGAACCGATTGCACAGGTATTGATTAAGTTAGGTGTTACTAAGGGAATGGTTGTGTTTGGTCAGGATACAATGGATGAAATTTCCGCAAGTGCTAAAACAACAGTTTGCGAAATCCGTAACGGTACAACGACAACATATGAATTAAATCCGGAAGCATACGGAATTTCATTGTCAAAGAAAGAAGAATTAGAAGGTGGCGACGGAACCGAGAATGCACAGATTACAAAAGATATCTTAAGCGGAAAGATTAACGGTGCAAAGAGAAACGCAGTATTATTAAATGCGGCTGCTTGTATTTATCTGTACCAGGAAGGAATTTCTTACGGACAGGCAATTAAGATTGCGGCAGAAATGATTGACAGCGGAAAAGCATTAGCGAAGTTAGAAGAATTTGTTCAGGCAACAAATGCATAGAGGAAAAGAAATGATATTAGATACAATTGCTCAGGCAACAAAAATTAGAGTAGAAAAGGAAAAGAAAGAAAAGTCTTTGGAAGCGGTAAAGACGGAAGCACTTAGTCTTCCAAAGGGAGACTTTTCCTTTGAAAAGGCAATTGCCAAAGAAGGAATGACTTTTATCTGTGAAGTGAAAAAAGCCTCTCCGTCCAAAGGGGTGATTGCTGAAAATTTTCCTTTCGTAGAGATTGCAAAGGAATACGAACAGGCAGGTGCAGGCTGCATTTCCGTTCTGACGGAACCGGAATTTTTCAAAGGGGATAAAAAATATCTGAAAGCAATCAGCGAACAGGTATCAATTCCGTTGATTCGTAAGGATTTTGTCGTTGATGAATATATGATTTATGATGCAAAAATCCACGGAGCGTCTGCAGTGTTGTTGATTTGTTCTTTGCTGGATGAAGAAACAATTAAGGACTATCTTTCTATTTGTGACGACTTGGGGTTATCTGCTTTGGTAGAGGCTCATGATGAGGAAGAAATTGAAAAGGCAATTCGTTCCGGTGCCCGCATGATTGGTGTAAACAATCGAGATTTGAAAACATTTACAGTAGATATTTCAAACAGCGAACGATTGCGTAAATTAGTTCCATCTGATATTCTGTTTATTGCTGAAAGCGGAATTAAGACCAAAGAAGATATCAGAAGACTGAAAGCAGCAAAGGTAAACGGTGTGTTAATCGGTGAAACCTTTATGCGAAGTGATAATAAAATGGAAATGTTGAAAGAACTGGATAGTTAGGAGGAGTAACAGATGAGTAAAGGTAGATTTGGAATACACGGCGGACAGTATGTTCCGGAAACATTGATGACCGCAGTGAATGAATTAGAAGAAGCATATGAACATTATAAAAACGACCCGGAATTCAATCGGGAATTAACCGCGTTGTTTAATGAATATATCGGACGTCCGTCCAGACTTTATTTTGCAGAAAAAATGACAGAGGATCTGGGTGGTGCAAAAGTATATTTGAAGCGTGAAGATTTAAATCATACCGGTTCCCACAAATTGAACAATGCCTTAGGTCAGGTATTGTTAGCAAAGAAAATGGGAAAAACCAGAGTTATCGCAGAAACCGGAGCCGGACAGCATGGTGTTGCTACCGCAACCGCTGCAGCTTTGATGGGAATGGAATGTGAAATCTTCATGGGAAAAGAAGATTGTGAACGTCAGGCATTAAATGTTTTCCGTATGGAATTGCTGGGGGCAAAGGTTCATCCGGTTGAAAGCGGAACACAGACATTGAAGGATGCCATCAATGATGCAATGAGAGAATGGACTAACAGAATGGATGATACCCTTTATGTAATCGGTTCGGTTATGGGACCACATCCGTTCCCAACTATGGTTCGTGATTTCCAGAGCATTATCAGTAAAGAAATTAAAGAGCAGATGATGGAAAAAGAAGGACGTTTACCGGATGCAGTAATTGCCTGTGTTGGTGGCGGTTCTAATGCCATTGGTGCATTTTATAACTTTATCGAGGAGGAAGGCGTGGAACTGATTGGTTGTGAGGCGGCCGGTCTTGGAGTGGACAATCCAAAGAATGCGGCAACTATGGCAAACGGTTCTGAAGGAATTTTCCACGGAATGAAGACCTTGTTCTGTCAGAACGAATACGGTCAGATTGCACCGGTTTATTCGATTTCCGCAGGACTTGATTATCCGGGTGTTGGACCGGAACATGCAATGCTTCGTGATATGGGAAGAGCGCGTTATGAAGCCATTACAGACGAAGAGGCAGTACAGGCTTTTGAATATCTTTCAAGAGTTGAAGGAATTATTCCGGCAATTGAAAGTTCTCATGCCATTGCCTATGCTTTAAAATATATTCCGACATTGGATAAAGATAAAATTGTAGTAATCAACGTGTCAGGTCGTGGAGACAAAGACGTGGCAGCCATTGCAAGATATAGAGGAGTACAGATTTATGAGTAGAATAAGTGATGCATTTAAAAACGGAAAAGCTTTTATTCCGTTTATTACCGGAGGAGACCCGGATATTGAAACAACAAAGAAATTGATCTTGGAAATTCAGAAAAATGGTGCAGACATTATTGAAATCGGAATTCCGTTTTCTGACCCGATTGCAGAAGGACCTGTCATTCAGGCGGCAGATTTACGTGCATTAACCGCAGGAACCACAACGGATAAGTTGTTTGATGCCATCAAAGAAATCAAAGATCAGGTTACGATTCCTTTGATTTTTATGACCTATGCCAATGCCATCTTCAAATACGGAACAAAGAAATTTATGGACCGCTGTAATGAATGCGGTATCTCCGGAATTATTGTTCCGGACGTTCCTTTTGAAGAACGAGATGAAATGGCACCGTTTTGCGATGAAGCAGGAATTGATTTGATTCCATTGATTGCACCGACTTCAAAAGAAAGAATTCGTATGATTGCAGAAAGTGCCCAGGGATATGTATATGTAGTATCTTCTTTGGGTGTCACCGGAGTAAGAGATAATATTACAACCGATTTGGGTGCAATGACAAAATTAGTGAAAGAAGCGACTGACGTTCCGTGTGCTATCGGTTTTGGAATTTCCAAACCGGAACAGGCTGCCAATGTTTGTCAGTATGCAGATGGTGCAATTGTCGGTAGTGCCATTGTAAAGATTATTGCAGAACATGGAAAAGATGCAGTGCCGTATGTTGGCGAATATGTGAAAAAAATGAAAGAAGCTTGTACTTCAGTTCAGTAAGAGGGAAAATTCCCCGTGGAATTGCGAAAAAACTAATAAGGTTTTCTTGAAAAAACTCTGTAATGCGTTATAATAAACAGGTGTGCTTGTTATAGCCAAACAGAGTTTTTTCTGTTGGAATATCACGGCAGTGTGAGGTATGAAATGAAAATAAAAGAGTTTTTCAAATCAAAAATATCAAAGAATACATTGTATACATTGATTGAAATTCTGGTTGTTGCCGGAATCATCTTCGGTGCCATGATGTTTGTTTATAACAAGATTAATAAAGAAGCAGATTCGGGCTCCATCAGTAAAGTGGTCGACGAAAATGCTGCAAGACAGGCACAGCAAAAGAAAAAATTGAATACGGATTATTGCATTGAAATTAATCAGGCAAAAAATGCGGTGATTGTTTATGAATATCATGACAAGAAGCATAAGAAAAAATCCGCGGTAAAAGTTTTCAATTGTTCCATTGGAAAGAAATTGAAAAAGGGCAATTATAAAACGAAGCAGGAGTATCCATGGATTAAATCCGGAGGCAGCTGGCACCAGTATAATACGAAAATCGGAAAACGTTGTTGGCTTCAGTCCGTTAGTTTTTCTGATAAGTATTCATATCAGTTGAATAAGAAAAGCTACGCCCGGATTGGAAAAAAAGTGGAGGGCTCTTCCGTATTACTGTATTCCGGTGATGCGGAATGGATTTACGAAAACTGCAAAAACAACACGGAAGTCAAGGTGATTAAAGGAAAGAAATCCGATTCTCTCCCGTTGACGGCAGTGGATAGAATGAAAACGGACAGTAAATGCGGTTGGGATCCAACAGATACCGCAAAGGAAAATCCTTATTCAAAGATTAAGCTTGGCACGATGGTTTCCGGTAAAAAAGTAGTTTATGTGGAAAAAGGAACCAAGGTTCCGTATCTTTCGAATTTACTTGCTTTAGATGAAACCGGAAAAAGCATTGTAAACAAAGTGAAGTACAAAAAGTTTGATAACAAATCCCTTGGAAAACATACCGTAAAATTTACGGTAAAAACCGGAAAAGGAAAGAAACTGGAACTGAAGCAGGAATTTAAGGTGATTGATACAACCTGCCCGAAAGTTACCTGTTCCAGAGCGTCCTTTACAATTTTTGTGGACAGCCGGTCCAACAAGGATTTGAATAATACCAAAAATCTGAAAGCGGTGGAAAATCTGGTTCGTCCATGCGTTTCCTGCAATGAGGACGATTGTGACATTGTGATTAATACTGTCAATGTAGGAGAACTGGCTATTGATAAATTCCCGATTATTATTACAGCCACAGACAAGTCAGGAAATGTAGGTTCCTGTCAGGTCATGCTGGAAGTTAAACTGAAGAATAAAGCAATGAATAAATCCGGTGCATTGTCAAAGAAGGAAAAGGAATCCCTGAAACAGAGAGCCAGGGAAATGGAAAAAAAGAAAAACAAACTGGAAGAAGAAACCACCAAAAAGCAAAAACAAAAGAAGAAAAAGAAAAAAGAAGATGTTGAAAAGCCGGAGGAAGAAGCAACGCTTCCGGATGTTGTAGAGACAGAGTAATAAAAAATTTACTATAGATTATCAGAGTTATTTTAGGAGGAAAAATGGCAGAGACATACAACCACAAAGTTGTGGAAAAGAAATGGCAGAAATATTGGGAGGAGAATGAAACATTCAAGACTGATGTTTGGGATTTCAGTAAACCAAAGTATTACGCTTTGGATATGTTCCCATATCCGTCAGGAGTAGGTCTTCATGCAGGACATCCGGAAGGATACACTGCAACAGACATTATGTCCAGAATGAAGAGAATGCAGGGTTATAATGTATTGCATCCAATGGGATATGACTCATTTGGTCTTCCTGCAGAACAGTATGCGGTAAATACAGGAAATCATCCAAACGGATTTACCCAGGAAAATATTAAGACATTTTCCAAGCAGTTAAAAGAACTGGGATTTGATTATGACTGGTCAAAGGTTCTTGCAACTTCTGATCCGAAATTCTACAAATGGACTCAGTGGATTTTCAAACAGTTATTTAATAAGGGATATGCAAAACTCGTTGATATGCCTGTAAACTGGTGTGAAGAATTGGGAACAGTTCTTTCCAACGACGAAGTTATTGACGGAAAGTCAGAACGTGGTGGTTTCCCTGTTGTAAGAAAGAATATGAAGCAGTGGGTTATCGATCAGGCTGCTTTTGCTGAAAAATTATTAGAAGGTCTGGATGAAATTGACTGGCCGGAATCAACAAAAGAAATTCAGAGAAACTGGATCGGAAAATCAACCGGTGTAGAAGTTGATTTTGATATTGTTGGTGGTGGTAAGTTCTCCATCTTTACAACCTGTATTGAAACCATTTACGGTATTACCTTTATGGTACTCGCTCCGGACGGAGATATTGTGAAGGGATTAATGGACAGAATCGAAAACAAAGAAGAAGTTCAGGCATATATTGATGAAACATTAAAGAAGAGTGATTTAGATCGTACAGATTTGAACAAGACAAAGTCCGGTTGCAAATTAGAAGGTCTTTACGCAATCAACCCGGTAAACGGAAAAGAAGTACCGTTATTTATCGGTGACTTCGTTCTTGCAAGCTATGGTACCGGTGCGGTTATGGCTGTACCAAGTCATGACCAGAGAGACTTTGAATATGCTCAGGTTCACAACATTGATATGATTCAGGTTATTGACGGAAGAGATGTTTCCGAATGTGCTTTTGAAAAGCAGGATTACCTTGGAAAAGGATGTAAGTTAGTAAACTCTGAAGAATTCACAGGTCTTACTGTAGAAGAAGCTAAGGTTGCAATTACCGAAAAACTTGTAAAACAGGGTGTTGCAAGAGAAAAGGTTAATTATAAGTTCCGTGAATGGATTTTCGCACGTCAGAGATACTGGGGAGAGCCGGTTCCATGTGTATATAAAGAAGATGGTGAAATCTATGTTCTTCCGGATGAAGAATTACCATTAGTTCTTCCGGAATTGGATGACTATAAGGGTAAAAACGGAAAGGCTCCATTGGAAAATGCAACAGAATGGAAGCAGTATGATGCACATGGAGTGAAGGGCAAGAGAGAAACATCTACGATGCCGGGTTCTGCCG
>JAEEGL013921658.1_pt1 | contig 27755 bp, 18 predicted proteins | sample 9134231 | NCBI WGS metagenome assembly JAEEGL01 (sample SAMN16246548, study PRJNA631951) | gut metagenome | biome: gut microbiome; feature: rumen; material: fiber-attached | host: Bos | place: Iran: Karaj | collected 2018-10
CCCTACCACCTCATCGACATCGCCGAACCCGGCACGCAGTACAACGTCTGGCAGTTCCAGCAGGACTTCCTCAAGGCCTGGACCGACATCCGCGCCCGCGGCGCCGTGCCCGTCCTCTGCGGCGGCACGGGGATGTATATCAACGCCGTCACGCGCGGCTACGATTTCTCCGAAAAGACGCCGCTGAGCGCCCCCAGGACCGTGTCTTCCTTCAGCGAAGCGCTCCCCCGGCAGCCCTTCTTCATCGGCACGCTGGTCGACCGCGACACGCGCAACGCCCGCATCGACGCGCGGCTGGACGCCCGCCTGCAGGAGGGCATGATCGACGAGATCCGCGGCCTGCTGGAGCGCGGCGTCCCGGCGGAGCGCCTGCTCGCCTACGGGCTTGAATATAAATTCGTTACGTTATACCTCCAGGGGGTTCTCTCCTACGAGGAAATGCGCTCGCAGCTCGCCACCGCCATCCACCAGTTCGCCAAGCGCCAGATGACCTGGTTCCGCGGCATGGAGCGCAGCGGCGTCCGGATCCACTGGGTGACCCCTTAAGGTGTCAGCCTTCGGCCCTGCTGGCCAGCGCCAGGAAAAGGGCGGGGTGAATGGCTTTGATTTCCGTAAAGGGCTGCGCCTCGAGGATCTTCTGATCGGCCGTGATGAAGTACGTACAATCGGCTTCCATGGCGCAACGAAGTTGGGCTTCGTCCTCATAATCCGGGAAAGTGCCTTTGAGGGCCTGTCTGGCCGATTCCGGCGTAATGGTTGTCAGTTCGACGAAGGAGCAAAGCCGTTCCATTCTCTGCCTGAATTCTTCCTGCCGCACTTTTTCCCGCCCCATGTATATGTAAGCGGCATCGGCAATGGTTTGGACAGAGATCACGGTATCGATTTCCCGGTTGTAGGCTGCGTTGATGATCTGGATGGAATGACAAAACTCCGACCTAACCGGACCGAACAGATAATCGCAGATGATGTTTGTGTCCAGAAAAGCTTTCATATTCCGAGAATGGCTTGCAGTCTGGGATCAGCATTGATTTCTGCCTGCGAAGGCAGTGGCGGATAGTTGGCGGCGAGCAGTTCCCTGGCAATAGGTCGGGCCGTGTCAATGAAGGGGATTTCTCCCCGGAGATCTTCCTGAAGGACGGATTCCACGTAAGCGTTGAACGAAAGGCCCTTTCTGCGTGCCTTCCTCTTGAGCCCGGCAATCAGTTCTTCCGGAAGACGGATCCCCGTTTGTTTGTAGCTACCTTTTTGCATGTAGCAAAGGTAACTATTTGTTGTCACAATTCCAAAATTTGACAACATCCATCCGTCGCGTTTCATAGACCATTTGTTTTGCGACGAAGATAACCGCATCTTCCAGACAATCCAAGGACCTGAAAAAAACGTTCAGGGGTAATTGTTGTTTTAATGCGGTTTTTCCGAACGGGCAATAATTACGAAAGCCCGGGGCCGTCGCCTCGGGCTTTCTGTATCGTCATTCCAGATTATTCCGACAGTGTCCCGATCAGCAGGATGGCATTGCTGCTGGTCTCGCGGATCAGGAACGCAAAGGGACGGTTGGCATCAAAGACCACCTTCTTAGGCTGCTCATCGCCAGGAAGAGCCGTTGCCGCGCCATTGATCTCCGTCACTGCGGCAAACTCCGTTCCGTTCTCAGACACATCCACCCGCGTTTTCTGGATAATCTTGCTGATATACAGTTTCTCAGCACTGATTCCGGAGAAATCCGCCTTGCCATCCTGGAACGGCAGTTTCAGCCCAAGACCCTCCAGGCTGCCCATAAGGGCATCTTCCGTGCTGTACTCGAGCGAGAACTTCGGCAGATACAGCTCCACCGGGGTCGAATGCAGGAACCGGAGGGCATCCGGCTGCAACGATGCAAGGAGACCCGCCACCGTCTTTCCCGCCTTAGGGAGGATGATGTCTATCTCGTAGGCGCGATTGCCATACGGGACACCCACCACCTCATAGCCCTCGAATGCACGGTAAGAGAACTGCCCGTCGGCGAAGAGATAATCCTTCTTGACAGCAGCCTGCCGCGCCTGGAAGGGGCGCTCCGCCTTCACTTCCCACTCAAGGCTCCACGGGGCCTTGAACAACAGCGCATTGATCAAGATAATCCGCGTCCGGGCATCCAGCGACTCCAGCATCTTCTTGATCTTGCCGTCCGTCTTCGCGGCACACCAGTCATTGATCTCACCCAGCGTCTCCGGGAGCGAGAAGTCCACCGAGTAACTCTCCGCCGCGAACGATTCCTCCAGCTGCTCTTTATAAGCATCCTTCAAGGAAAAATCCTTGGCCGCCCACAACGAATTGCTGCTGATGAAACTCACCTGACGGTCCGCCTCGACCAGCCCGGCAATCATTTTCGCATAGAAAGCGCCCACTTCTTCACGCGTCAGACTTCCCCAGCCCAGCACATCGGCGAACTGCTTGTATGTGTCGCCCGCCGCCCCATCGGCGGCCATCGACAGCGCAAGCGAAAGGCTCAAAGGCGAGAACACAACATCTTTCTGTCCATCATCGGCCTTGAGCAGCTGGTCAAAGACAGACAGGCCGAACGCATTCGAAGCATTACGCAACTTCTCATCCGCCGTTGTCAGCGCAATGCGGACAGCAGGATAATACTCCGGCGTCTCCGGGGTATCCGGCGCCTGAGGCGTTTCCGGGACCAACTGCTCTTCAGGATCCCGCCCCTCCTCCTGTACCACAGGAGAGACTGTTTCGCAAGCGCAAAGACAGGCAAGCAGGCCTATCAGCAGTACGTTTGAAAACAAACGGCTATTCATTCTAATCAGTTGATTCATAATTACAATTCTATCGTGTTTACAAAACTAATTACTTTCCGCGAAATTTGCAAGCATCATTTTACCATAGTCAAATGCATAGCCACCCGCTGTCCAGGAACCGGTCGTAGTATACCATCCGTTATCATATGACGGCCCCCATCCCCAATTCATTGAGAACTCTCGAACAAAAGGATCCTCAAAGTATGTATATACGTCTATAATAGGATCTATTATAGTCTGCGGATCAGGAGAAGGATCAGTACTCACCCAAATATATCTTATCCCGTGGCCTACATGATATGCTTTATAACCATCTATTACAAATTTCATATGATTAAATATATCATTAGTTTACAAAATACCCATTTAAGACAACGCCACCGGGAAGCGTAAAAGTAATTGCCCACTGACCCGCCGTGCCGGAAATCGGAAAGAGCATCGGACCCTCCTGGGCATTCACGACGGTCTGGTCATACTCTCCCGTGGTCTGGTTTTCAATCTCAACTGAGACATAACCCAGGTCGAAGAGGAAATTCACCATAATGGTGGATAAGGAAGCATTGTACGCGGCCGTAATCGGGACCGGTACCGATGCTTTATGGCTTGGTGTGCCTTCTCCAGAACCGCCCTCTCCCACAATGATAATCTCCGTAGGATCACCGCCGCCCGTTTGCGCCTTCATAAATGGAGCAAACATCAAAATAGAAATAACAAGCAACAAGAATTTCTTCATGACATTCATTAAAAAGAACCGCCATAAAGATACGAATTGCTTTGTCTTCCCGTTCGTTTTCAAAGCACGGAAAATCTTACAACCGCATTTATAAATCGCTGAAAATCAGCGCGATAGAAAATGAAAGATTTGCAAAATCTTACACACTGCGGAGAGTATTCCGCAGAATCGCTATAACACGCTGATTATCTGATTGTTGAGCGAACAGCCCTGTGCTGGCAGAAAACAGACAATGAAAGGCTGTCTGTATGACTATTCCTGAACCAAAAATGCGTATTCGGTTTTGTCGAGTTTCCGAATGCGCGCTTCCAGACGATGGGTCTTTACATAGACGTTGTTCACGGAGATTCCCAACAATTCGGCTACCATGTCAGGCTTCAGGTCAATCAACCAGTAGCACAGGAAGAGCACGTCATCCGAACCATCCTTCAAGCCCAAATCCTCCTTCAGGTGGGACACAATGCCATCCAGCTCCCTGTCGAGCCTATACTCCAGAGACCGCGGGTCCTTCTCCAATGCACATATTTCGCGCAAGTCTTTCTGTAAGGCTTTGATAACCACCGCATCAGAAGACCGGCCATTGCGGCCCATCCAGAGCCAGTAACCATAACGGCTGCCATTGCGAAGCCGATCCAGCCGCTCGGTGCGAAGCTGAAGGCGCAACTGGGCCAATCGGGAAGACAAATCCGTAGAGAGCGTTGCCACACTGGCTTCCCGATCCTGGATATCCTGCTCCAATCCTGCGCGAATGGCTATCAGCCGGTCCCGCTCCATCCGCATCCGTCGTCCACGGAACAGCAGGAGCACGGCAATGGAGAGCAGCACGATAATCGCAGCCAGCGCCCAGACCCCCAAACGCAACCGTCTTTCGCGCTCGCGCTGCGAAGACTGCTCATAATAATCCCGCAGGGCCTGATTCACCGGGTCCGTCAAGGTCTCGGTGATCACGGCGTCTTCCCCCTTTCGCGACTCAACCAGATATAAATAGGCAGTCTCGTAATCTCCCTGGTGCAGAGCAATGCGTCTCAGCCACGGCAGGACATCATATCTGGCACGTCCGGACAGCGTGTCCAACCTGCTCCGCAAGGATTCCGACGCCACGGTGCGGCCACTCAAAGCCAATGCATAAGCATACGCGCCTGCCTCCTTGGGGGTCAGGCTCCCGGAGATCTCCCTTTTCCGATCCAACAGGCCAATCGTTCCGTCAGGGTCTTTCTCCGGCTGCTGGACTTTCATACGGGCATAGTTGGAGAGATACAGACATAACGCATGGGGATAGTCTTCCGAATGGTTGATACCCGCACGATACAACGAATCCGCCTTGTCCCATTCTTCCCTGGTGTGATAGACCAGCGCAAGATCCCCCATGACAGAGTCATACATCGGATCCCGGGACTGCCTGAAAACAGCTAGCGCCTTTTCATAATACTCCAGCTCCTTTTGCGTGTTGTACACAGCATTGTAGACCGACGCGACAGCCACATACAACAGCCCCAAGGCATGCTTGTCGGACACACTTCCGGCCAGTTCCTCTGCGCGGGAATAAGAAACCGCCGCTTCATTCTGATCCCCCTTCTCCTGTGCAATCCTGCCCTGGTAGTAAAGGGTTTTCATCTTGTCGTCGGCCGAGCCGTGTCGGGCATACCACGCCACGGCGGGATCGAGCAGACCGGGAACGGTAATGTCCGCATCGCATTTGTCCATCGCCATCGTGTGCAGCAGGGAGTAGCGGGCCCGCAGGGGACGGGCGGTCAGGGCGGTGGCATCCAAAGCCTGCAGTACCGCCAGGGCGCTGTCGGGACGTTCGATGATATATGTCTCCACCTCGTCCAGCGTGACGGAGATGCGCTGGTTAGGAGCGGCCTGACAGGAGAATAGCAGGATCGGGACAAAGACATAAAGGAACCAGCGCATCGGGAATCGTATCAGTGGGTGTTGTCAGGCAGGAGGAGTTGTGTCGAGACGGGCGCGCCGGCGTCGGTGAGGCCTTCGGCGACAGCCTCGAAGCGGCCGTCGTAGTCGGGCAGCTTGCATTCCAGCGTGAGCGCCTCTCCGGGGGCTAGCGTGAGCAACGGATGCCAGTAGAGCGTCTGCCGGAAGTCAGGATACTTCCGCCCGACCCCCTCGCAGGTGTAGGCGAGCGGCAGGGAGCAGCCCTGGAAATCGATGACACGCACATTGTCGGCAAACTGCATCGAGGGGAGCGTCCCCTTGTAGGTCACGAAATTCACGACGCCCGAGAAGCCCCGGATCCCGAGGAAATAGGCATCGGGGTAGATGTCGATGCGCTGCACCAGCAGCGGGTCGTAGCTGAGGATCTTCTCGTGGTCCAGCACCGGGACGCCGTCCAGCAGGATCAGCGCCATGCCGCGCTGGAAATAGGTCTCGCCCGCCGGGTCCACGGCCTGGACCTGGATCTGGCGGCGCCCGTCCACACGCCGGACGCGGATCTCGGACACGAATTCCACGAAGAGTTCCTCCATCACCGGGAAGCGGGTGTAGTCGTCCAGGATATAGGTCGTACACGGGCGCTCATCGAAGACAAGGTGCCTGCGGAACGGGAGGTCGGAATAGAGGGTGTCCGCGTCGAAATTGCGCTCCACCTGCATCCCGAGCCCACGCAGTTCCAGCGCCCGGGAGTATGCCGGCGACAGGCCCAGCGGCGGGATGTCCCCGGCGGGCAGATTCAGGAAAGGACTGACAATCTCCAGGTGGCACACGTTGTCGCGGTCCACGTCCTCGATTTCCAGGAACATGTTCTGCTCGCCGAAGATGTTGGATGTGACGAACTGGGCCATGCCATCCGCCCGTATGGCTGCGGTGTACACGTTGTCGCCGCCGCCCGGCGAAGAGATGAAGGCGTATTTGTCCTGCAGGGCGCGCCGGCCGGCATCGTCCGTGCCGGTGACCCGCGCCTTCAGGATTTCCCCTTCAAATTCTCCAATGACATCCGGATCGAAGCCGCGGGCGGCAGGCAGGGCACGCAGCCCGGCCGCAAAGTCCGCGACATGCTGCCCCGCCGGGGCGGGAATACCATCGTCGTGGCGCACGCCCAGGCTGAAGCGGACCGTCTCCGCACCGTTGTTGGCCACCCGGAGCCGGACGCTGCCGGACCCGGGCTCGGCGCTGATCTCCAGGCTGCCCGATGCGGGCGCAGGGCTGGCCTGCGGCGCCGCATCCACCACTTCCACCCCACCGGGCACCCGCTCATTGCTGAGCGTATTGAAAACGGAGAGCGTCCGGGCACCGGCGACGGGGTCGAATCCGTCCTCCGCCGCGCCCAGCTTGGTATAGGCAAACAGGCGGTAGTTGCCCGTGGGCAGGGTGTTGGGAAGGATGAGCCGCCCCGCGCCGCGACCGTCCCCGAGGGCAATCTTGGCAGTCTTGACCAGGCCCTCGGAGGAATGGACCTCGACATAGGCGATCTTGCTGAAGGAAGAGAGCCGGCCAGTAGAAGCATCCACGCACCAGGCCGACATCCACACGGCGTCTCCCGCCACATAGACATCCCGGTCGGTCGAAATGTACACGCGCTCCCGCAGGCGTTCAGCACCCGACGCAGACGCGATCAGGAGAAGCAGGAAGCAACTGACAGTCAATATCTTTTTCATCGTCGGCGCTGTTACTTGTCATTGTTCGGCCAACCCTCCGGCTTGTCCTTGGTCCCGCCCGATTTCCGGCAGTCGATGCATCTGGAAGTGGACCAAAGGTAATACTTCGGGACCGTGGGGGTGTCCTCATAAATCGCGTCGTAGGGAAGATAGCCGCGGGCGTACAGGAGGGCGAGCGAGTCGATGTTGCCGGAAGTCACCTTCACGGAAGGCAGATCGAGCACGTAAGGCCGCCTGTAAAAATGCTCCAGGCCATCATCATAGTACATGGAGGCCTCCGTCTGGGAAGCAGCGTTGAGGTATCCCACCACCTGGATGGTCGGATCGGACAGGCAACGGACGTTGCTGGCCATCTCGCTGGGCACGGGCGCGAAGATGCTGCCCTGCCCCTCGGAGTTCTGCTTCATGTTGTTCCAGTAGTTGTAGGCCATCTCGCTCATCGCCTCCAGCCGGACCGTGATCCGGTACATGATCTGGAGCCGGCTGCTGGTCCGGGGGATGGTGTGGAAGGCCAGCTCCTCGAAGCGGTCGTCGATCTGGTTGGCCGTGGAGAAGATGTTGATATTGGGAGAAGCGCCGCTGCTCCAGCAATAATACAGGTTGGGGCTGCCCTGCGGGTACTTCGAGACGGTGAAGGTCTGGGGATTGTACGCCCAGTTGGAGTACAGGTCGCTGTGGTACTCCCAGGTCTCCGAGAAGGACCAGCGGAAATGGTGGGCGCCGTTGCAGTGCATGCTCAGGCCGATCCAGAGTTCGTCGAACTCTTCGTGCAGGCTGTAGGAGAGGCCGTCGATGACCGGCGCCGGACACACGTCCAGCCACTCGGATTCAAACGTGTTCTGGACCGTCTCCCCATCCAGGGTCTCGAAATGCACGCGGTAGCGCTGCGTGTCGGACAGCCCGGAGGTGTCGAAATCCAACAGCGACCGGATCGCGGGCATATACATGGTGTTTCCGGTGGATGAGGTGTTGTAGACGCCGTCGATCCGCGTGCCGTCTTCGCCTTCCAGGTAGCCCTGGATCCGGGGCGCGGTGTAGACCTGCTCCTCGAAAGGATGGACGTAGGAAACATACAGCGCGGTCGAACCTCCGATATGGATGTCGCCCTCCACCACGATGGGGAGTTCTCCGTCCTGTCTGATCTCGGGATCATAGGGATAGATGCAGGCGTGTGCCGAGAGTATCGCAGCGGCCAGGGCCGCAAGGCGTATGATATGCTTCTTGGTCGCCATCAGAACTTCAGGTTGAGGTTGACATAAGGGATCGGATACGCAAAGACGGAGAGCATGTAGCCCTGCGTGCCGGAGAAGAAGACCGAGTAGGCGTTCTTGCGGGCCGTCACGTTGTACACGCCGACGGTCCACGACATGTGCGAAAACTGCTTCAGATAGTGGCCCGGGTCGATGTTGACGGCCAGGTCCAGACGGAAGTAGTCCGGGATGCGGTAGGTGTTGCGCTGCGAATAGCCGAGCCGCCAGCCATCTCCGTAATAATAGGAGCCGATGGGCAGGGTGATGGGGCGCCCCGTGGCGTATTCCAGGTTGACGGACAGGGAGTAGCGGTGGGTAAACTTGTAGTTGCCCGTGAGCTTGACCTCGTGCGGTTTGTCGTGCGGGGCGTTGTACCATTCTCCGCCATTGATGGTGTCCACGCCGCGGTCCTGCATCTCACGGAGCATCGAGCGCGCGTAGGTGTAGGAGACCCAGCCGGTGAGCTTGCCTGAACTCTTCTTTGCCATCAGCTCCACGCCATAAGCCTTGCCGTAGGTCTCCACGAGGAAGTCCGGCAGGTCCGGATTCATCAGCAGGGTGGCGCCGGACATATAATCCAGCTGGTGTGCGGTGCGCTTGTAGTAGCCTTCGAGCGTCAGGTCTATCGTCCCGTCCGCGACGGTCCAGTAGAGGCCGGCGGCGGCCTGCCAGCCGGTCTGCGGCCGGATGCGGTCGGTACAGAGCTGCCAGGTGTCGATCGGCGAGATGGAAGAAGTGTTGGAGATGAGGTGGATGTGCTGGCTCATCGTGTTGAAGCCCGCCTTCACCGAGAGGTTGTCGCGGAAGGAATACTTGCCGGACAGGCGGATTTCGGGGTTCAGGTAGAACTTGGCAGGGTTCCGGGCCAGCAGGCCGCTCAGGCGTACGCCGCCTTCCAGGGTGAGTTTCGGGTTGACGGTCCAGCTGTCGCTCAGGAACAGGGACGGCTCCAGGGCATTCTGCGCATCAAGCACCATGTGCTCGACATACGAATCCTCATAGAGGGGGTTCAGGATGCCGGGCAGGAGGTGGTACCAGGTGGCCTGGGCCCCGAAGGAAAGGTTGTGCGCATCGGTGGCGGTGTAGCGGAAAACCGCTTTCCCGAAGCCCTGGCGGATGTTCGTGACGATACTGTAGCCGGAGCGCTGGTTCCCGCCCAGGCTGTTGTCGTAGCGGGCGCCGTAGCGGTCGTAACCCGCCACGGCCGTGAGGTTGAGGCGGCTGCCCAGGCGGCTGCGCCATTTCAGCGAAGCGTTGAGGTTGCCGTAGCGGAAGGCCGGATCACGCTGGAAGGTGAAGCCGTCCCGGGACCAGTAGGCATAAGCCTGCAACGTGTTGTTGTCGTTGATCTTGTGCGTCAGCGAAGCGTTGACGTCGCTGAACGAGGCCTGGCCGCCGGAATACTCGTTCTCCTTCGGGAACAGGTTCATCAGCCAGTTGGAATAGGTCGTGCGCCCGCCGATCAGGAAGGTCGTCTTGCCCTTGACGATCGGCCCCTCGAGGTGGAAGCGGCTGGTCAGCAGGCCCAGGCCCAGCGAACCGGCGAGCTTGTTGGAATTGCCCTCGCGGTTGCGCACGTCGAGGACCGACGAGATGCGGCCGCCGAACTCCGCCGGGATGCTGCTCTTGTAGAGCTCCACCTCGCTGACGATATCGGGATTGAAAGCCGAGAAGATACCGAACAGGTGGGTGGGATTGTAGATCGTGCCGTCGTTGAACAGGACGAGGTTCTGGTCGGTGGAGCCGCCGCGGACATTGAAGCCGCTGGAGGCCTCGCCGACGGATTTGACGCCCGGCAGGGTAAGCACCGCCTTGATGATGTCGCCTTCGCCGAAGGCGCTCGGAATCTTGTTGATCACCTCCATGCGGACGCGCTCGATGCCCATCTTGGCGTCGCGGTGGTGCGACACGGCATCGGCGGAGATGACGGCGCCCGTGAGCGAGAGCACCTTCTCCTTCATGACGACATCCAGCACGCCGTCGTCGAAAACCTTCAGGGAGAGGTGCATGTCGTCCAGGGAATAGCCGCTGAGGTTCAGGGTGTTGTCGCCGAGGGGCAGGGCCACGCGGTAGAAGCCGTCGGCGTCGGTCACCGAGTAGGCGCCAGTTTTCTCGTCATAGACCGACACGCCGGTGAGCGGTTCGCCGCTCGCGACGTCGCGGACGTGGCCGCTCACATAGGCCTTGCCGGACGTCTTGGCACCGGGATCGCCGATCTCATAGACCTTGTTCTGGAAAGAGGCCACGGCGCTCTGCTCGGCGAGATACTGCTGCAGGCCGCTGTCGTCGAGCAGCGAGGTCCCCCGGTCGAAATAACCGGACGGGAGCGAGCCGAGAATGGACTTGCCGTGAAGGATGAAGCGGAAGGAGCCATAGCTGCTGACCACGTAGCCCTTCTCGCGCAGCGCCTCGGCGGCAGCGGCCTGGAAACCGTCCCGCGGGGCGCTGACGGTAAAAGTGGACTGCTCGGCGGCGTCCAGCACGTAGTAGTACCGCTCCGGGAAATGGCTGTCCAGGAAACTGGCCAGCGAATCCAGCGACACGCGCCGGACCTCGAGCAGGTCCTGGGCGGACAGCCCGGTGCAGCAAAGGGCCAGCAGGAGGGTCAGGAGGGTCTTTCTCATCGCGACACGGTTTTGAGGACCTCCTGGCAGAAAGCGTCGAAAGAGCTTCCCGGGAGGTCCAGTCTCGCCGCGCTGACGGCCTGGCGGATCTCTTTCCGGCGTCCGGGGAACTTGCGGATCAGGGCAGCCTTGCCCCTGAACCGGGAGAAACGTCCTTCCGCGTCGCGGAAATAATACACGCGCCGGATGGCGAAATAGCGCGTTACGTTGGGATTGTAATTGGCATCGTAATAGCCGATGCCGTCGCCGTTCACGTTGTTTGAGCTTTCCGCCAGCTTCTTGTCAACCCGCTTGTACACCTGCTCCGGTCCGGCCCCGATCACTTCGTAGTACCCCTCAGGCAGGACGCCATCCTCCGGGCCCACGCCCACGAAATGGCGGTCACCCCACTGCAAGGAGGTGGACAGCACCGGCGAGAGCGCCACGGTGATCTGACTGCCGGGCAGGCGCACGAACGCCTGCTGCGAAAACGCGTCGATGTTGAGGAGGACGTCGTAGTAGGTATTCCCTTCGAAAACCAGGTCGCCGCTCACGAAATCGGGCGACTCCCAATAGGGATGTCCGTTCGCCGCGAAATTATACCCGGGCGCCTGCATGCCGCGGTACAGGATGAATTCATTGCCCACGGCCGCCTGGTACGCCTCATACTCCGGCTGCTGGGCGGAACACACCGCCCAGTATGCCAGAAGCAATACGGTTGCAAGAAACAGCTGTCTTTTCATCAAAATGCGTAGCCCAACGAGAACGACAAGGTGTTGCCCAGGGTCTTGGAGGCCGTCAGGAACGCCAGGTCCGCATGGAAGCCGGCATACTTGAAGCCCAGGCCCAGGGAAGCATAGGTCGGAAGGGCCTTGGCGGCATCGCCGTAGTGGAAGCCGCCACGCAGGAAGAAGATGTCCTGGATGCCGTATTCCACACCCAGGCCCGCCATCAGCGCACCGCTGAACAGGTAGTCCAGCTCGGCGCTGGCGGTCAGGCCCGACACGGAATAGGCGCCGCCGGCCTTGACGAGCGTCGGGAGGGCATAGCTTTCCCCGCCATAGCTGAGCGAAGAACCGAGGTTGCACACGCCCAGCGCCGCGCTGAAGGCATCCTTGGCATACATGGCCATGAGATCGGCGCCAAAGGCGGAGCCCTTCATGTTGGGAGCGATCGCCGAAGAAACCATCCGGGCGCTCACGCCCAGCGAGAGGCCGTCCATCACGGCATACGACAGGCCCAGACCCGCCACGATGTCCATCGGAGTGAAATTGCCGGTCACCTGGCCGGTGGCCGAGGTGAGTTCGTAGGGCTTGTCGCGCAGCATCCGGCCGGACAGGCCGATGGCGAACTTGTCATTCACTTTGTAGAAGGTTCCCAACCCGGCCATCAGATTGGATGCGGCCTGGGGGGCCCAGATGCCGACACCCGCGGCAACGTCGAACGTTCCGCCGTACAGCGACATGGCAGCCGCATTGTTGTCCACGGCAAAGGCGTCGGCAGGGCGCGCCACGGCGGCTCCGCCGACAGCGAAAGCGACCGGATCGGAGCCGATCAGCAGCGCAGGCGCCGCCTGCGCGAAGGCAGCCAGGGAAATCAGCGTCGAGAGCAAAACTGCACAGATCTTTTTCATAAGGCTCGGTATTTACTGTTTCACAACGGTGTAACGTTCATTCCCGACGCGGACATAATAGGTGCCGCCGGGCTGCTCGCGGAAGTCGACGGAAAGCGGCTCGAACGGATCCAGCGCCGCTCCTGCATTCTCATACACCACGGCTCCGGCCTTGTTGGAGATGATGATGTCCACGCTCCCGGCCTGGCCGGCGCGAAGGTACAGGTAGTCCTTGACCGGATTGGGATACACGTCGTACGGGCGGGAATCGTCCCGTACGAGGACGCGGAAGTCCTGCGTGGCCGTGAGGCCGCGGGCATCCTTGGCCGTGACCGTGATCGTCGTGGAGCCGAACGAGTTCGCCGTCATTTCCAGCTCCGGCTTCTCTGCGGTGCCGGCCACATTGGTGTTGACAATGATACTGGTGGACGAACTGGCGGCCTGATAGGTCAGGACCTCGCCGTCCGGATCCGTAAAGAAGTCATTGAGGGCGATCGTTATCTGCTCGTGCAGCGCAGCGAAACGCTGGTCCCCGATCGTGCCCTTCGCCTGCGGGGCGTGATTTTCCAGAATGGTGTAGCTGAACGCCTGGCTGGTGGTGTCGTACCCGTCGGTGACGGAGAGGACCCCCTCGTAAGTCTGTCCGGCGCTGGCCTTGAGGGCATTGACCGTCAGGGTGAGGGTGCCGTCGGCGTAGCTGCCGGACAGTCCGTCCAGATTGTCCGACAGGGACCATTCAAGCGCATGGCCATCCGGGTCGGACAGCTCGAAACGCATGGTCCGCGTCGCGTAGGCAGGGAGCGTCATGGACGTGCCGTCCAGGGCCTTGATGACCGGTTTGCCGTTGGCTCCGGTCTTCACGACCACCTCCGACGACAGGGCGGAGAAGGTGCCCAGCAGGTTCTCGGAACAGATCCGGAAATGGTAATTCGTGCTGAAGTCCAGCCCGGAGAGCGTCTCGGACAGTTTCGTACCCGTGGTCTTGCCCGCACCGAACACACGGATCGTCTCCACGTCGGAACCCGGTTTCGCGGGATCCAGGGAGGCCAGGGAGGCCTTGCTGTAGAAGACATTGTAGGCATACGGCGTCTCCCCCTCCACGGCGGCGGGCACCGACCAGCTGAGATCGATGTGGTTGGAACTCGCCACCCCCGCGAGGTCAGTCACCGGATTCGGCGCCGCGCCGGAGGTCTCGGCCGACAGGGCGGCGTAGGCGTCGATGAGGCCGGCGCCCAGCTTCTTGGCATAGGAACCGTTTTCCTCGAGGGCGCGCTTGTTGGCCGTGCTCTGCAGCAAGTAGATGAGCTTGTCGCGGGTGAAGCCCTTGCGGCCCACGCCGTAGTGCGATACGACCAGCGCGGCCACGCCCGTGGCGTGCGGAGCGGCCATTGACGAGCCCTGCATCGTGCCGTACTGGTTGTCCGGAATGGTGGACAGGACGTACGTCTTGCGGTTGGCGTCCCCGCCCGGGGCGGAAATGTCCACCCACTCGCCGAAGCTCGTGAAATAAGACCGGACGTAGTTGGCGCTGAGCGCCGCCACGGCAAACACGTTGTCGTCCATCGCGGGATGCTCGATCTCGCGTCCGTCGTTGCCGGCGGCGAAGATCATCAGGCCGCCCGCCATCGGACCGGTCTGGTCGCCGTTCTCGTCCATGCCGGCGTAGGCATTGAAATAGTCAATCGCCTCGACATACGACTTGGGCGTGGGCTGTTCGTTGTTGACGAAGCCCCAGCTGCAGTTCATCAGGACGGCACCATTGTCCGCCGCATACACGAAGGACTCCGGCGTAAAGGCACCGTGCTGGCCGTCCAGGGTCTGCGTGATCATGATCCGGATACCGGACTCCGCGGAGCCGTCGCCGCCAGCGATACCGCACACGCCGATGCCGTTGTTGTTGACGGCGCCGATGGTGCCGGCCACGTGCGTGCCGTGATCGCCCGGCGTGATCTTACCGACGGTCGTCTGGTTGTCGTAGGTGATGAAATTATAGCCGTAGATGTCGTCGACATAGCCGTTGTTGTCGTCGTCCTCGCCCGGCTTGCCGTTCTTCTCCGCCTCGTTTACCCAGATATTGGCGGCGAGGTCCTCGTGTGCAAAATCCACCCCACTGTCGTTGACGGCCACGATCACGGCCGGCTTGCCGGTCTCGATGGTCCAGGCCTTGAACGCGTTCACGTCGCAGCCTTCCGCCCACTGATCCCTGCCACCGGGGTTCTGGTAGTGCCACTGTTGCGAGAGCCTCGGGTCGTTGAACGGATAGGTCACTTGCCGGGCCTGGAGCTCCGGGATGAACTCTACCTCTTCTACGTCCTCCAGGTCCCAGGCGGCCTCGCCGGCCTTCGACAGGGGCAGGTTGCCGTCGAAACGGATGTCATACCAGCGGTCCAGACCGGCGGCCCGGTGCCGCGCCTCCCATTTCCCGGCGGGCGGGAAGGTACGGGTGATGGAACAGCTGCCCAGGGCGGACAGGTCCAGGCCGGCGGCCTTCGTCTCGGAAACGGCGTGCTTGAACTTTACCCGGATGACACCGGGCACGGACCCGGCCGGAACTGCGACTGCAGCGGGCGCCGGATCCTGGGTGACACTTTCCATCGCCGGCTCCTGCGAGCAGGCGACGGCAATCAAGCACAATGCAAGGATACTTTTTCTCAAGTCCATGAAGGTGAATTTGTTAAAGAGACAAATCCCGGAAATCCGCAAAGGAAATTCCGGGGTTTGTCAAAAGGTTGATAGTCAATGATTACAGAAGGCCCTGCTCATCGAACCACTCATAGATACCCATCGGGGCACCAGGCAGGGAGATGCCGAAGCAATAGCCCGCGGAGACATTCCAACCACCGACGCCGTCGATGTACATGTACGGAAGCAGCGCGACATAGTAGTTGTCCACGATCAGGCTATAGTCATCATACTCGGCATACTTCGAGCTGGCCTCGGAAGGACGGTAGGCCTTAATGTAGTGCTTGCTGCCGTCGTAGTCGTACGGAGACGTCCAGGTGTCGAAGTGGACGATGCCGTTGGCCTTGTCCACGATCTCGAACTGGATGTACTCCGGACCCTTGGTGTCAGCCGCAGCAGCCTCGGCATACGGATCCAGCACGCGGTAGACATCGAAACCGTCAGCTTTCAGGATCTCGACATCACCCACGAAGCCTTCCCAGAAATACTCAAAGAACTGGCCCATGCCGATGGAAGTCCAGCTGTAAGCCTTGGCCAGCGTCACGCTGAGGGCGTCGTTGGCATAATGCGTGTCTCCGGACAGGACGATGTTACCCTTGATCGGGGTGCCCACCGGCATATCCGACAGGTCGAGTGTCAGATTGGTCTCGAACTGACCGGCGGCGAAAGAGATGGAAGACGGGCACATTCCTTCCGGAAGCGTGCTCTCGACCTGGAACGTGGCGGCGCCGCTTGCATCGCTACGGCCGACAGGAATGTCGAACGTGGCGGTGGAAGCAGGAATCTCCACGTTGCTGACAACCTTCTGGACGAAGGAAGCGGCAGCGGTGCCGGCATCGTTCAGCGAATACATGGTGCCGATGTTTTCCACGTCGCAGGAAACGGCAAGGAAAGCAGCCGCCGACAATGCGATGATGCTTTTGAAAATATTTTTCATATGCACAGACATTCTAAGGTTGCTAATTATTCGGTATCACCCTTGGGAGCATTGGCAGGGTCGTCACCTTCCAGGTTGCTGCTCGGGTAGCTGCCGATCGGGTTCTGGAGAATCAGCGGGTTGGCGTTGTACTCCTTGGCAGGAATCGTCATCACCCAGTCAAAAGACTCGGGATCGTCGCAGTGGAGAGAAGTCAGCAGGCCGGCGATGGGGTGACCCATGGCCGTCGTGCGGACGAAGCCCTGGCGGAGACGCTTGATGTCATAGACACGGCCCACCTCGCCCCAGAGCTCGATACGGCGCTGGATGAGGATCTCCTCGAGGAGGGAACCGGTCAGATCCGTGGTCAGGGCACCCAGATCCTTGCCGGTAAGGTTGGAGCAATCGTACTCGGGATCGCGGGAAGCCATCAGCGCATTGAGGGCAGCCTTGGCCTCATCCTCGTTGCCCAGGCGGCAAGCCGTCTCGGCGATGATGAGCTGCATCTCGGGAGCGCGCATGAAGATATGGTCGGCACCCGTCTGCGGAGCGGAAGCATCCTTGAAGAGGAACTTGTACTGCTGATAGCCCTTGGTCGAGCCATCGGCGAGGACCTCGTAGCTCCACCAATCGGCGGCACGCTGGTCGGTCGCACCCATCTTGCTGTAAAGCCAGGCGGAACAGCACTTGCGGGCGCGCGCGCCATAACCGCCAAAAGCGATGTCCATATGGGCAAGGAACTGCGGATTGGTCGTACCCTGGGCCTCGATAATCTCGGCGCCCCAGAGGACGCTGGCGTGGCTGGCGTCGTTGTAGCGGAAGTTGGAATCGTACTTGTAGTCGCCACCGGCAACGGCAATCTTGGCCGCGTCGTGGGCCGTCTGGTAGTCACCCATATAGAGGGCGATACGGGCCTTCAGACCATTGGCAACATACTTGTCGAACTGGGAGACGTGCTTCTGGGCCTGGTCGCCGATGAGTTCGATGGCCTTGTTGATGTCGGACATCGCCTGGGCGAAAACCTCGCGGTTGGTGGCGCGGGCCTTGCCAGTGGTACCGGCAACGGTCGGCTCGGTGTAGATCGGGACGCACAGACGGTCCTCGTGGCCGATGTAGCTGCGCGCGTAGAGCATGCCGCAATAGGCATAGGCGTAAGCGCGGAAAGCATAGGCGTTGCCGAGGATGTAGTTCACCAGGCTGGGATCGCCTTCGATGCCCTTCTCGGCGGCGTCAATGATGTAATTGACGTTGGAAATCAGGGTGTAGTAGTAGTTCCAGGCATCGTACGGACGCCAGGTCGTACTGTTGACCGCATCCTTCACGTCGTAGAGGTAGTCGTACCAGAACCAGCCGTTACCCTGGGCAGCCATAACCATGTCCTCGCCCATCAGGTCAGCCATCAGGTTGTAGGACTGGGGACCGAAGCACTGGTGATAGTTGCCGGTGGTGGTGGCACCCCACTGCCAGAAGTAACGGATCGCCCCGCTCAGGGCCATCAAGGCACCGTCGGTGTCGGTGAAGATGGTATCACCGGACACGGCGTCCGTCGGGTTGGTGTTGAGGAGCTCCTGGTTGCAAGCCGTCAGCGACAGGGTCGCAACAGTCATCAAAGCAAATAATATCTTTTTCATATTCACTGTCTCCCTAGATTAGAAATTGATGTCGATACCTGCCGAGATGGCACGGGTCGGCGTGTAAGCCCAGTTGGTACCACCGGAGATGTTGTACTGAGGGTTGAGACCGTTCAGTTTGCTGAAGAGGAAGAGGTTGTCGCCCACGGCGAAGATGCGCAGGGACTTGATGCCCACCTTCTGGGTCCACTTGGTCGGCAGGGTGTAGCCGAGCTGGATGGACTTGATGGCGAAGTAAGAGGCATCGACGAGCCAGCGGTCGGCGGCAAGGTTGCCGGAGTTGATGAGCAGCACGGGAACGTCGGTCACGTCGCCAGGGTTCTTCCAGGCGCGGAGGGCGTGGGTGCTGAAGGTATCGCCGGCGTAGGTAACCTCGCGCGTACCAGCGTACACGGAATCATAGGTGACACCGCCCAGCGAGAAGGTGGTCAGGAAGCTGAAGTCCACCGGGCCCCACTGGAAGTCAGTGCTGAAGGAACCCTGGAAGATCGGCTCGCGGCTGCCACGGAAGTACTTGCTGTTGGTGGCAAGGGTCTTGTCGTTGGTGATATACTCCTTGCCCTCCACGGCGTACTGGCCGGCAGACTCGATCCAGACGATATCCTTGCCGTCCTCGGTCTTGAGGGGCTTGCCGTCCGCGATCATCTTCTCCACTTCCTTGCGGTCGACCATGTCATACGCCCAGTAGAGCGGCTGACCGTTGGCGGGATCGACACCCGCGAACTTCGGCGTGTAGTAGGAGTAGATCGGATAACCGACGCGGATGACCTGGCTGCCACTGGTGATGGTGTCGTCGCCGGTGAGCTGGAGAACCTTGTTGCGGTTGAAGTAGCCCATCAGGGTGCTGCTGGCGCGGAGGTTGCCGCTGTTGAGCCAGTTCACGCGGATCGTGCCCTCAACACCCTGGTTGCGCATCGAACCGACGTTGGCGTTGTAGCCGTTGAAACCGGTCGAGGTGGCCATCGGGAAGCTGAGGAGCATGTCGCTGGTCAGCGAGTTGTAGTACTCAACGGTGAGGTTGAGGACCTGGTGGAAGAAGGTACCTTCGATACCTGCGTTCCAGGTGCCCTTCTTCTCCCAGGACACGCTCGGGTTGGCGAGGGAGGAGACGATGGCGCCGGCGTTGCTGGCGTTCGGCCAGGTGAGGTCGTAGAAGGACTGCCAGGCATAGTAGGAACCGATGGAATCGTTACCCAGCTGGCCATAGGACAGACGGGCGGTCAGGTTGTCGATCCAGGAAGCATTCTTCAGGAAGGACTCCTGGGAGATTCGCCAGGAGGCACCGAGCGACCAGAACTGGCCCCAGCGGTATTCCTGGTTGAAACGGGAAGAACCGTCAGTACGCCAGGTGGCCTCGAGGTAGTACTTGTCCTTGAAGTCCGCAGCCAGACGGCCGAAGTAGGACTCCATGCGATAGACATCAGTATAGGAGTTGTTGCCCGTGACGTTGGTGGACGGAGCAAGCTCGGCGATGCCGGGATAGACACCGGTGCGCTCGGCATAGAGGTACTTGTACTGATAGTTGTAGTACTCGTGACCGGCCTGGGCGAGCAGGTGGAAGTCATTGAAAGTGCGCTCGTACTTCAGGATCTGGTTCCAGGTGTAGGAGAAGGTGCGGGTGCTGTACTTGTCAACCTCGCCGCCGACGGAGGAACCGTCGCCGTGGAACGGGTTGTAGTAGGAAGTGGTGTAGCGGCCGTCGACATCGGCACCGAAGTTGGTGCTCAGGGTGAGGCCCTTGAAGATACCCATCACGTCGCTGTCGCCACCCAGGACGCCGTAGGCGCGGATGCTGGTGTTGTCGCGGAGGGTCTCATACATATTGTCCTTGAGGTCACCGACCACGTTGAAGCGGGAGGCTTTCGGACGGTTGTTCTCACCGTAGTCGAACTGCTTGTTGCCGAAGGCATCCAGCGCGTCGTTGCCCTTGTCGTCCTTCAGGTAGACCGGATAGATCGGAGCCATGAACTGGGCGGTGTACCAGGCGTTGCCCGTCTGGGTGTTGGAATACTGCGAGCTGTTCTGCAGGGTGTAGGCGTAGCTGGCGCTGGCACCGAGCTGCATCCAGTCGTTGACCGTATGGTCGACGTTGACGCGGAGGGAGTAGCGCTTGAAGCCCGTGGTGATGAGGACACCCTTGTCGTCGAGGTAGCCGAAGGAGAACGCATACTTGGTCTTGCGGTCGCCGCCGCTCACGCCAAGCTGGTATTCCTGGCGGATGGCCTGCTTGTTGGTGAGGACGTCCATCCAGCTTTCATTCCAAGCGGAAACGGCATCGGGACGGACCTGGCCGGTGGCAGGATCGATCACCTGATCCCAGGTGTAGTTCTTGTAAGGATTGTAGAACTCGCCGCCGAGGGAGGCGGACATGCTCTGCGAAGCCAGGAGCTTGGCATCCTCGAGGGAATAACCACCATTGATGAAGTAGTTGTTCTTGAGAGCCTCCCAGGTCAGGGCTACGTACTGGTCCTGATTGACCATGTCGTAATCCTTGATGGAACGGGACTGCAGACCGACGGTCGCCTTGAAGTTGACCACGGAACGGCCTTCGGAACCGCGCTTGGTGGTGATAAGGATAACACCGTTGGCAGCGCGGGCGCCGTACAGGGCGGCGGCGGAGGCGTCCTTAAGGACGGTCATCGACTCGATATCGTTCGGGTTGAGGGAGGAAAGCGTTCCGCCGAAAGGCACGCCGTCCACGATATAGAGAGGAGAGCTGGAGGCGTTGATGGAACCGGTACCGCGGATCTGGACGCTGGCGCCCTCACCCGGCTGGCCGGAACCGGCGGTCGTGGTGATACCGGCGACCATACCTTCCAGGGCCTTGGACACGTTGGCAACGGTACGCTTCTGGAGGCTTTCGCTCTTGACCGTGCCGGCGGAACCCGTGAAGGAAGACTTCTTGGCGGTACCGTAGGCGACGATGAGCACGTCCTCGAGGGATTCGGCATCCGGATCCATCACGACATTGATCGTGCCGCGTCCGTTGATGGCTTCATCCACAAGGACATAGCCAACAGCCGTGAATTCGAGCGTTCCATTTGCGGGGGCATTGATGGTGTAGGCACCGTTCGCGTCGGTGGACGTGCCGTTCATCGTGCCCTTGACCACGACGGATGCAAAGGGGACGCCTTCCCCCGTCTGCGCATCCGTGACCGTACCCGACACGCGCATGTTCTGCGCGGAGACGGACACTGCCAGGAGCACGAACAGGGTGCTGAAGAACAGTTTCGCTTTTTTCATAAGCATTAACTTTAATTAAACAATAAACTATACTAACAAATACATAGTTGTTTCAACACAAGGCTTCTCGCACAAAAATTGCCGCGCAAGATCGGTATTTTTCAATAAAAATCCAAATACCGCTCTTGTTTAGTACACGCAATTTCGGCGCAAGTTCGTGAATATTTTTCAGAAATCCAAATTTGTAATCGGGTAACTGGTTGTGTACAAGATTGGTTTTGCCGGATTTCACGCTCTGTTTTGCGATTTATGAAGAAATTTAATTTCGATTTGAAGCCAAAACCGGATTAAATCTTTCATTTATTAGGCAAATCCGGGGTCCCTCTTTTTTCCAACTAGTTATAATAGATTGATTCTAAATGATTTGCTCACGCATAACGCGCGTATACGCGCGCTATCGCACAATCCTTATTTTATGAGGTGCCCGGGCCTACCCGGGCTTCCTGCCCCGGCATATCAAAAAAATACGTATCTTTGAGGGCTGATCACATGCCTTCGGTTTATGAAGAGACTTTGGATATCCGTCATACTGATTCTTTCCCTGGGGCTTCTGGGCGCCTGCCAAAAGCAGGGTCCCGTCCATGAGGAAGAGAACCAGGAGGAGATCGAGCTGCAGAATACCTACCTCTACGTCAATACCTTCGCCCGCAACACGATGAACCTCTACTATCTCTGGAACGCGGAGATAGCAGATGCGATCAATGCCTGGAAAGACACGGACGAACCCATCGGGAAGGTGGCGGACATCCGCTACCACACCGGCACGGGCAGCAACCGCGTGGACGTGGACCGCTGGACCAAGCTCTACGACGACTTCAGCGCCTTCTACGGGACCGTGACCGGCAACAAGAAGACCTACGGCTTTGACTTTGCGCTCTACGGCTACGACGACGAGACGGTCTGCGCCGTCGTGACGTACACCTATGCCGACAGCCCCGCCCGCAAGGCGGGCCTGCAGCGCGGCGACGTGATCGTGACGGTCAACGGCAAGACCATGACCCGGGCCTCCTCCGGGGCCGGCCAGCTCTCCCAGGAAGCCATCGACATCGTCTACAACGAGCTGATGGGCGGCGACAAGTCGAAGCTGGGCCTGCTCAGATACGACGCCTCGGTGGACAAATACACCCAGATGACGCTCTCGATGGACTCCGTGGAGATGTATGAGGATCCCGTCCTGCTGAGCAAGGTCTTCGACTGCGGCGGCAAGAAAGTGGGCTACCTGGTCTTCACCAGTTTCACCCTGGAGGCCTGCAAGGACCTGGTGCGCGTGGCGCAGGAGTTCAAGGCCCAGGGCGTGGAGGAGCTCATCCTCGACCTGCGCTACAACGGCGGCGGTTTCGTCATCACGGAGGGCGTCCTCGCCTCGCTGCTGGCCCCGGAGGAGGCCGTCCGCAACGGCAGCGTCCTCTCCACCGAAGTATACAATGCCCGGCTCACCGACTACTTCAACAAGAACGGCGAGGACACCAACACCTATTTCCGGACGGAGTACACCTTCAACGCCGGCGAGGCGGACGAATATACCCTCCAGATAGCCGACGCCAACATCGGCATCACCAAGCTCTACGCCATCGTCGCGAGCGGCAGTGCCTCCGCCTCGGAGGCCGTCCTCTGCGACCTGTTCCCCTACCTGGACATCACCATGGTGGGCAAGCAGACCCACGGCAAGTACTGCAGCGGCCTCATGATGGAAGGCCCTGACTTCTACGAAAGCTATGACGACCAGCTGAGCAGCTCGACCGTCAAGAATGGCAAGAAATACACCGAGAACTGGGGCCTGTACGTGATGTACTCCCGCTTCGCCGACAAGAATGGCGAGACCCGCTGCATGCCGAGCGGGCTCATCCCGGATGTCGAGGCGAACGACGACCCGCTCGACCACTTCGCGCTCGGCGATCCGCAGGAGACCATGCTCGCCGCAACCCTCAAGCTCGCCGGCTACCAGGCCAAGGCGCCCACCGCGCGCAAGGCCGACAGCAAGCGGCTCCCGATCGTGCATCTGGAAGGGATCGACTCCTTCCGGCCCGAGTTCGGCATGCGCATCAAACTCTACAAATAAGCCTCCCAAAGCAACGTGAGAAGGATTTCCCTACTTCTAACCCTGCTCCTGGCCGCCGCATGCGTGCAGCAGGAGCCCACCGCCGACACCCCGGTCCGGACCCGGGGCGAGCGCAGCAGCTTCCTGCCCGGCCGGGCCGTCGTGCTGCTCACCGAGCAGGCGGCGGAGGCCCTGGACGGGCCTGATTTCGACGCCGTGGCGCAGCAGCTGGGCATCCGCAGCGCGGAGCGCATCTTCCCCGAAGCCGGGGAGTTCGAAGCGCGCCACCGCGCCGCCGGCCTGCACCGCTGGTACCGCATCCGCTACGACGAGAGCGTGCCCGCCACCAAGGCCGAGGCCGACCTGGGCGCGCTGCCCTGCGTGGAGGAGGTGCAGACGCCCCGCCGCATCAGGCAGCGCGGCTATTTCAACGACTATTTCTATTCCCGGCAGTGGAACCTCGAGAACAACGGGACGATCGGCAAGGCCTTCAAGAAAGGCATCGACATCAACGTCCGTCCCGTCTGGGAGGAGTTCACCGCCGGCAGCAGCGACGTCATCGTGGCCGTCATTGACGGCGGCGTGGACGCCAGCCACCCGGACCTGCAGGGCGTCGTGATCCCCGCCGGGGAGAACGGTAGCCGCACGTTTATCGACGGCTATACGCCGTACAAGATCCAGCCGGAGAGCCACGGCTCCCACGTGGGCGGCACCATCGCCGCCATCAGCAACAACGGGATCGGCGTGGCCGGCATCGCCGGCGGACGCGACGGCAAGGGCGGCGTCCGGCTGATGTCCTGCGCCATCTTCGCCACCAGCGGCGACGAGATGGACGACGGCGACGATGCCGCCGCCATGGTCTGGGCCGCCGACCACGGCGCCGTGATCGCCAACAACAGCTGGGGCTACGACTACGAGAGTGAATCCGACGCCGCGCTGGGCGCCAAGGACTTCATCCAGCACAACTCCGCCACCAAGTCGGCCATCGATTATTTCATCGACAACGCCGGCACCGACGTCCACGGCAACCAGACCGGCCCCATGAAGGGCGGCCTGGTCGTCTTCGCCGCCGGCAACGAAGGCTGGAGCCACGACTGCCCCGGCGAATACGAGCGCATCATCGCCGTGGGCGCCATCGGCCCCGACGGCAGGATGGCCGAATACTCCAACTACGGCCCCTGGGTGGACATCCTGGCTCCCGGCGGATCCGACTCCGACGAACCGAAGGAGTGGATCCCCAGCACGGACACGGCCGAGGACGAATACACCTACCAGGCCGGCACCTCCATGGCCGCCCCGCACGTGTCGGGCGTGGCCGCGCTGCTGGTCTCCTATTTCGGCGGGCCGGGCTTCACCTGCGAGGAGCTCAAGGAGCGGCTGCTCTCGGGCGCCCGCATGGAAGGCTTCACGCTGCCGGACGGCTATACCGTGGGCGGCGGCATGCTCGACGCCTACGGCGCTTTCACCTGCAAGACCGACCCGGTGGATCCTGACCTGGAGGGCATCACGGTCACGACCGACTATGACGGCGACTACAAGATCAAGTCGCACGAATCGCTGACGGTCGAGTACCGCATCGGCGGCAACGACAAGAAGCGCCTCAGGGTGGACTTCCAGACCGACTGTCCGGCCGCTACGGCCACCTGCTCGTCCGCCCAGGTCCGCATGCAGGTGGACGCCCTCAAGGCCAACCCGGGCAGCTACACGGCCTCCATCCGCGTCGCCGGCACCGTCATGGAGCAGATCTCCATCACGATCCTGGACAACCATGCCCCGCAGATTGCCAAGCCTTTCGAGAACCAGATCGTCAACGCCGCCTCGGCGGCGCCCCTCAACATCGACCTGCGGCCGTATTTCACGGATCCCGACGGGGAGGTGCTCACCTACTCCGTCGCTTTCTCCTCCACAGACGTGGCCAGCGGCTCCGTGGTTGACAACATTCTTAACATCAACCCGTCGCAATACGGCCAGACCACGGTCACCGTCACGGCCTATGACGCCCGCAAGGCCACCTGCCAGGCCGCGTTCGCGCTCCTCGCGCGCAACGCCTACCTGGACCTGGACGTCTATCCCAACCCGGTCTCGAACACCCTCTACGTCCGCCCGGCCGAGCCGGTCCAGACCCGGGCCACGCTCTACAGCCGCAGTGGCGCCCAGGTCCGCAGCACGGACGTGCAGGCGGGACCGTTCGCGCCGCTCTCGCTCGACGTGCGCGACCTCGCTCCCGGCACCTACACCCTTCAGGTGGAGTATGGCGGGAAACAGCAGACCCAGAGTATTGTCAAGTATTAGCCGCCTATGAGAAAGTTCCTGCTGGTCTCCGCCCTGTCGGTCCTGACCCTCACGCTCAGCGCCCAGTCGCTGCCGCTGCTCTTCAACCCCGGCGATCCGCACACTGCCGCCCTCGGTGGCGCCAGCGTCGCGCTGGAAGCGGACGCTTGGGCCCTGGAGCACAATTTCGCGGCTACGGCGCTCAACGCCGACCAGTTCGCCATCGGCGCCGCCTACGGCCGCTGGGCCCCCAAGCCCAGCGCCGACAACCGCTTCTCCGCCGGCGGCTGGTACCGCACCGGCACCCTTGCCTTCGGCCTGTCGGCCAAGGGCAGCTTCTCCCCGGCCTACCAGGCCACCACGGCCGACGGCGAGCCCAAGGGCAAGTTCAGCCCCAGCGACTACGCCCTGGCCTTCGGCGCCGCCTGGTCGCCTGCGCCGGGCTTCGCCCTGTCGGCGACCGCCCGCATGATTTCGTCCGCGCTCAGCGAGGAGATCGCCGCGGCCGGGTTCTGCGCCGACGTGTCGGCGATGTACAGCGCTGGCGGCTTCACCCTCGGCCTGTCGGCCTTCAACCTGGGCGGCAAGGTGCAGTACGGCGACAACGCCTACGCGCTCCCGACCCTCGTGAAGGGCGGCTTGCGCTATGCGCTCACGACCTTCGAGGCCACCGCAGAAGTGGATTATCTGGCAGGCGCCGGCGTGATGGGCGGCCTGGGCGTCGAGTACTGGCCCTTCTCCATCCTGGCCCTGCGGGGCGGCTACCATTTCGGCGCCGCCGACAAGGGACTCCCCTCCTTCGCCTCACTCGGTGCCGGACTGTTTCTGGAAGGCTTCGGGCTGGACTTCTCGGTCCTGCTCGCCTCCCCGACCCTGTCCGGGTCGTTCAATATCGGAATCTCCTATCGGTTTTAGATCCTTCGCTTCGCTCAGGATGACAGACAGACCGTCATTCGCCGGCGTGGCCGGCGAATCTACTGCGCCGCGCCGCCCAGCAGATCGAGGATCTCGGCGGTAATCTTCTGCTGACGGCCCTTGTTGTATTCGAGCGTCAGCTCGCCGAGGAGGTCCTCGGCGTTGTCGGTCGCGGTCTGCATCGCGATCGTGCGCGCGGCCTGTTCCGCAGCTGCGGAATCGAGAATGGCCGCGTGGAACTTCAGCATCATCACCTGCGGCAGCAGCTGCGCCACCAGCGCCTCCGCGTCCGGCTCGAGGATGTAGTCGGTTGGAGATTCCTCGACTCTCTGCGCTCGCTCGGAATGACAGGAAGGGTCGCCCGGGATCTCGGCAAACGGCAGCCACTCTTCCGCGACGGGCTCCTGGCTGGAAGCCGACTTGAAACGCGTGTAGACCAGCACCACGCGGGCGATCTCCCCGGCGAGAAAGCGCTCCGACAGCGAGCGCGCCAGGGCGGCGGACTGTTCGTAGGCAGGATGGGCGATGAGCTCGTTCCAGTCGCCCTGCCAGCCGTAACCGGCACGGCGCAGGCCGTCCGCCATCTTGCGGCCGACGGGGTACAGCTCCACCTCACCCTCACAGCCCCGGACGGTCTCCAGCGCCTTCTTCACCACATTCGCATTGAACCCCCCGCACAGCGACGAATTCGACGCTATCGCCACGATAACCGTAGGAGATTCGCCGGACGGGGCCGGCGAATGACGGTCTGAGGGGGAGGCGTGCGTGGGCGGAGCGGTGGGGCCGGTAAAAACGGTCGCGGTGTTGCCCATAAGCGAAGGCTCAGCCGCAGCAGGATTCGTGGCGCCGAATCCGGTTCCCGCACCAGCGGGAAGCGAGGATGGATGCCGAGCGTTGGGCACACCGGACCGGACCGGACCCACCGCAGAAAGGATTTCCGCGAGGGTGCGCTCGTACGGACGGAGGGACTCGATAGCCTTCTGCGCCTTGCGGAGCTTGGCAGACGCGACGAGCTTCATCGCCGAAGTGATCTTCAGCGTGCTGCGCACCGAATTGATGCGGTCCCTTGTCTCGCGAAGTGATGCCACGTCCTGCCCTCCCGCTTATTTCTGCGTCAGCAGCCGGACCACGCCGGCCGCCTCCTCCTCAATGACGCGCGTCGCCTCGTCGGGCACCTTGCCGGCGCCCAGCGCATCCAGGACATCCTGGTGCGCGCCGCGCATCCGGTCCAGGAACAAGCCCTGGAACCCGATCACCTGGTCCACCCGGAGCTCGGCCATCAGCGCATGCGTACCGCAATACAGGATGGCGACCTGCTCGCCCACCGGCATCGGACTGTACTGCGGCTGGATGAGGAGCTGGTTGTTCTTGCGGCCCTTGTCAAGGGTCATCGCCGTGACCTTGTCCATGTCGGACGAGAACTTGGAGAAGGCTTCCAGCTCGTTGTACTGGGCCTGGTCGATC
>JAEEGL016841009.1_pt1 | contig 27755 bp, 29 predicted proteins | sample 9134231 | NCBI WGS metagenome assembly JAEEGL01 (sample SAMN16246548, study PRJNA631951) | gut metagenome | biome: gut microbiome; feature: rumen; material: fiber-attached | host: Bos | place: Iran: Karaj | collected 2018-10
GTTGGTACCGGCACGCAGAACCGCATCATCGGCCTCATACTCGTGCAGTTCCTGAAGGTCGGCGCGGAGCATCCAGATGGCAGGGTTGAACCACTGCAGGGCCGAAAGGACGTCCACCAGGAGCACTTCAACGGAATGTCCAAGGCCGATGTGCGCTTTCTCGTGAGCCAAGATGGACTCATGCGGTGCCTCCCAATCCTTTCTGGACAGAACGATATACTTCATCCAGCTGAACGGGTCTATGTCCCGTTCTGTCACAATGACCTTACAGCCTTCCTCTTCCCTTACCAGTTGCCCCCGGCGGATAATCCTAACGATGGAAAGGATGGAAATGCCTACCCTTGCCAGCACGAAAGCCACTCCGACCCAGAACAGGAGGATAAGGGCAATTGGCCACCAGGGGGTGGAGGTTTCCACCAGCGGTAACAATTCCTGTGCAGGCAATTCCGTTGCCACGATAGCCGGTTCAGGCACCACGGGCGCTACTTCTATCGGCTTGTGTATGGTAATGATGCACAGCGGTAGCAGGAACGAAAGCACAGTCGTCCCCACCAGCACCACCCGGTTGAAGCGGTGGAACGTCTCCTTCTTCAAAAGGAAACGGTAAAACAGGTAGAAAACCAGCAGCGCCACCGCCACTTTACCATCATATAACAGGAATTCCATCATTTCTGTTCTCCTTTTTCAACCAGTTCAATGAGTTCCTTCAACTCATCGATGGTAATCTTCTCCTCCTTCACCAGGGCAGAAACAGCGCTCAAATACGAATTATCGAAGTACTTGTCGATAAGGCCGATGAGCGAGCGCTGCTTGTACTCCTCTTTCGTTACTTTGGCAAAGTACTGATAGGTAGGACCATAGGACTTGTGGTCGATAAAACCTTCCTCCTGGAGCGTCCGCACCTGGGTGGAGAGCGTGCTGAAATGCGGCCTGGGTTCCGGGTATAACTCCCGTAACTCCCTCACGAACAGGGGGCCTTTCTCCCAGAAATGCTCCATAATGATTTCCTCTTTCTTGGTCAGTCGTTTCATAATCGCAGTGATTTTTCTGCAAATATAACTAAACTTTTTAACTACGCAATTATTTTCTTTTAATTTCCTATTTATTTTTTGTAAATCTCCCCGTCTTTCATCATCCACACACCTTGTCCGCTATCGTCTACCCCGTCCACCGGTGGACAAAGTGGACGGGAGGATCTAGGCCGATGCCGATGATCCAGGCCGATGATGCCCTATTCCAGCGGCAGTGTCGATGCCATGGTCGATAAGGAAAGCGGTCAAGAGTCTGTGACCGGACAAGCCGGCCACAGACTCTTGCTGGTTCATCCCCTCCCGGCCTCCCCAGGGAGGAGAATTAAGCTAGACACATTCAGTTTGTCTCCGGGCGGCGTGGAAGATTATTACGCCCTCACCGGGGCTATTGGGAGTCTTTCCCCGCTTCGTCAATAAGGTTCACAAGCTGAGGGCGGAACTTGAGGGGATCGATGCCGGGGGCGGGATCTATGGCGCTCTGTACCAGCTCTTTGGCAAGGCTGAAGCTGGACTGTCCCTTGTACTCGGAATTCCGCAAAGTGAGGGTGAAGGCGGCGATGCCGGCTGCGAAGTTGAATTCCGGACTTGGCTTGGAAACTCCCTCGTAGTACTTGCCCACGTCGTTATGCACCAGGCGGCTCTCCTCGCCGACCGCCTTCTTGTAGCGCACGTCGAACGATGCGGCGGTGGCGTTCATGGTCATGTCGCCGGAGGCGGGGATGAGCTCGTATAGGGCGGTAATAGTCTGCCCTGCGCCGATCTCTCCCGCGTCTTTCTTGTCGTTCTCGAAGTCCTCGTTCTGCATCACGCGGTTCTCGTATCCTATCAGGCGGTAGCTGTCCACAAAGTCGAAGAACTTGACCTGGCACTTGGTGTCGCTGGCGACGGAGTAGAAACGGGAGCGCTCGTGTACGAACACCTTCATCATCTCGTCTTCGCTGTCGATATAGGTGTAGGTGCCGTTGCCGTGATTGGAGAGGTTCTCCATCCGTGAATCCTGATAGTTACCGGTTCCGAAGCCCATGATGCTCAGGTAGATGCCCTTGTTCATGTAGCTCTCCACCATCGCAACGAGCTCGTCGGTGGAGGAGACGCCCACGTTGAAATCGCCGTCGGTGCACATGATGATGCGGTTGTTGGAGTCCTTGCTGAAGTTGTTCCAGGCCTCCTCGTACGCCATCTTCATGGCTTCGCCGCCTGCGGTGCTGCCGTCCGCCGTGAGCGACTTGATCTTTTTCTTTATCTTGTCGGCATTCTTGACGAGGGTGGATTCCAGCACCTTGGAGACGCCGCTCGCGTAGGTGATGATTGCCACGCGGTCGTCGGGGCGCATGTTGTCGATCATGTTGCAGAGGCCGCTCTTGAGAAGCTCGATGCGGTCGTCGCCGCGCATGGAGCCGGATACGTCCACCAGCAGGATGAAGTTTGCCGGCGGTATCTCGCTCTCTGCCAGCGACTTGCCCTTGATGCCCAGGCGGAGCAGCAGATGCTCGCCGTTCCAGGGGCAAACGCCGATTTCGGAGTTGATGGCGATGCTTTCGCCGTCCGTCGGGTCGGGATAGTCGAAGGTGAAGTAGTTGAGGAATTCCTCGGTGCGGATGGAATTGGGGTTGATCTGGCGGCCCTCGCGCAGGGTCCTTCTAAGATACGCGTATGATGCGCCGTCGGCGTCGATGGAGAAGGTGGAGACGGGCTGCTCGGAGACCTTTATGAATTTGTTCTCCACAATCTTGTCGAAATTGTCGCCGGGCTGCTCCCCTTCGTCGGGTGTGTAGGAAAGGGCCCTTTCGTCGTATATGGCACCCGGGTAATCATACATATAGTACTGTCCGCAGGAAACGGCCGTCAGCACTGCGCAAACGAATATAAATACAAACTTTTTCATAACAATCATTTGCCAGTTAAATGCAGTATGGGGGGCATTCTTGCACGATTCTCCCGATTTTTTCGCATCTTGTGCAAGATTTGCCGGTTTCGGGCATTTCAGTTGCGAGATGAAAAGAATACTCAAAACACTTTTTCTGCTATGTGTCTTCGGTGTGGCCGCAGGGTGCAGCGTCGCCAGGGACAATTATGCGGATCCAAGTCTGCCGAACAGCGATTATGCGCTGAATTCCGCCGTCCGGACGGGAGAACCCCTATCGTTGCTTATAACCGTAAAGCAGGCTGAAGACGGCAGCGCATACCTGTATTACAACGACCAGTACAGATTCAGGTATTCCGAACCGTTCGTCCGCCAGTTCCGCGCGATGAGCGTTATGCAGATTACCTCCCTCGCCGACGAGCAGGGCTATTGCGGGTGCAACTTGATTTACCTCGAAGCGCTCGACGAGGGCGACATGACATACGATGCGTCCGTCCCCGGAAGCGACGGCCTGGACATCAAGGATGTCTGGGTGACTTCCGTAAGCGACGGGTATCTCACCATCCAGTACGACACATGGTGGGGCGAGCACCCAGTGAAGCACGACTTCCACCTGGTCGCCGGGCTCGATCCGGACAACCCCTATTCCCTGGAACTCAGGCACGACGCCCATTCCGACCCGCACTCGGTGCAGTCGGAAGGCATAGTTTGTTTCGATATCAACGACCTCCCGGACACACAGGGAGAGAACAGATTAATAACCCTTAATTACAGGAAGATAAGCGGCGACAGCGCCAAAATGACTTTTGTTTTCAAGACAAGACAGTAGGCTGAGCGAAAGGGAACTTGTCAGGCTCGTCGGACGCGGGGATGCACGCGCCCAGCGGGAGCTTTACGACCGCTATGCCGGGTACATGACCGCCGTCGCCTCGCGCTATCTGTCCGATTCGGAAAGGGTTAAGGATGTGATGCAGGATGCGTTCATACGCATCTTCGAACGTTTCGGGAGCTTCCGCTACAGAGGGGAGGGCTCCCTGCGCGCATGGATGACCCGGATAGTGGTGAACTTCGCCCTGCAGGACCTGCGGCGGACGAACCGTTTGCTGCCCGCAGAAGAACTTCCGGATACTCCGGATGACGGCGGACAGGATTTTGCCGATGTGCCTATAGATGTGATACACAACATGATATGCCGTCTGCCCGACGGCTACAGGACGGTGTTCAACCTGTTCGTGTTCGAGCGGCTGAAGCATAAGGAGATTGCCGCCCTGCTGGGAATAAAAGAGAATTCATCGGCGTCGCAGTTCCTCCGGGCGCGCGCGATGCTGGCAAAGGAAATTGAAGAATACAGAAGAATAAATGGCTGACAAATGGAATGAACAACTCCGCCGAAGGATGGCGGATTACGAAAGCGCTCCGCCGGAGGGCCTCTGGGAGGCCGTGGAGTCCGGGCTGGCCCGCAAGCGCGCCGCCGCCTTCCCCTGGCGGTGGGCCCTGACGGGTGCCGGGTTCGCCGCGGCTGCGACTGCGGTGGCGGCGCTGGTGCTGCTGGTGTGGACACCCGGCGGCAAGTCCGGCCCCGGCCTGGTGGCGGTCGCTCCCGACAAGGCCGCCGTCGTCGAAGAGACGGTGGTTCCGGAGGAGACTGTGGCACAGGATGAAGCGGTGGTTCCCGAAGAAACTCCTGCGGCACGCACACTGCTTGCAGATGCCGCACCCGCGACCGCTGAGGAGCAACCGGTTGCCGAAGACCTGCCGGCGGAAGAGAAACAGCCGGTAGCAGACGAAATTCCGGTGGCAGACGAGATTCCGGTCGTTGCCGACGAAGTGCCGTCGGCCGACACTGTGCCGCCGGCAGACGCGGTTTCGCCTGCTGATGAGAAACCGGAGGAAGCACCATCCGGCGTGTCCACCTTCCCGGGCCCCCAGACCCGCCCGTCCGATCCTGCCGCGCCCGCCAGGCGCTCGGAGTCGTCCGAACACCGCAAGCGCACCCGGGTCAGCCAGGGCAGGAGGCTTTCCGGGTCCCTGATTGCAGGCAACGTCGCCGGCGGGCCGGTGAGTTCCACTTTCACCGAGATAGGCATGCCCGCCATGTTCAATCTTTCCACGAAGGCGGGAGGTTCCATGCCGGACGCTGCCACGCTGGCCCGCAACCGCGAGACGGAAAACACTGTCAGCCACAGCGTATCCGGTTCCTTCGGCCTGATGCTCAACTTTTCCATTACCGACCAGTGGGCGGTCGAGGGCGGCATCCAGCGCACAGTGCTGTATTCCACGGGCGTTTCCCAGACGGAGGCGGCCTCGTCCAAAATGACGCGCACCACCGTCTACGCAGGCTATCCGGTCATGGCGGTGTTCACTCCCTGGCGGGGCAAGCACCTGTCGGCGTATGCATCCGCCGGCCCCATGCTGGAGCACGCCACCCGCAGCAGATGGACTTCGGAATCCGTTCTCGGCACGTATAATACGGGCAGGAAATCGGGCACCGACAACATCGACGAGTGGATTGCTTCGATGGGCGTTGCCGCGGGTGTACAGTGGGATTTCGACGGCTGGGGCGCCCTGTTCCTGCAGCCCGGGTTCCGCTGGCGCTTCCCCGGAGAGGACTCCATCGATTCTTTCTATAAGGAGCGTCCCCGGTCATTCAATTTGAGCGCGGGCTTCCGGGTTTGGTTCTAATTCACTATCTTTGATGCCATGATTATCAAGGCATCCGGCATTCACAAGAGCTTCGGCACCCTCGAGGTGCTGAAAGGCATTGATTTACAGGTAGAAAAAGGCGAGATTCTCGCCGTCATGGGAGCGTCCGGCGCAGGGAAGACCACCCTGCTGCAGATTCTCGGCACCCTTAGCGTGCCCGACGCGGGTTCGCTCGAGATCGACGGCACCACAGTGTTCGACGGCTCCGCCCGCTCGCTGAAGGGCGACGCGCTGGCTGCGTTCCGCGGCCGCCGCATCGGCTTCGTGTTCCAGGCGCACCACCTTCTGCCTGAGTTTACCGCCCTTGAGAATGTGATGATCCCGGCCCTGATCGCCGGGCGTCCTGCTCCCGAGGCCCGGGAGGCCGCCTCCGGGCTGCTGGATACTGTGGGGCTCTCGGGCCGCAGCGGCCACAAGCCCTCGGAGCTCTCGGGCGGCGAGCAGCAGCGCGTGGCCATAGCCCGCGCCCTGGTGAACTCTCCCGCCGTGCTCTTCGCCGACGAGCCCACCGGCAACCTCGACTCCGTCACCAAGGAGGAAATCCACAAGCTTCTCTTCAGCCTGCGGGATTCTCTCGGTCAGACCCTAGTAATCGTAACCCACGACCCCGGCCTCGCCTCCCTCTGCGACCGCACCCTCATCATGCAGGACGGCCTGATAGTGGGCTAGCGTGCGCCGCATCCTTCTGATTATCAGCCAGATATAGAAAACCGATTGTGCTTTTTGACACAATCGGTTTTTAGTAAGTTGCTGCTGCAGAGGCGGTTGCGCCTCACGAGTGATTACAGATTCGGATTCTCCTTCTTCCATTCGGAGACGGGAGGGACGATGCCGAGGGAAACGATCTCCTCGCGCATCTTGCAGAGGTGCTCGTAGGATGCCTTGAGGTCGGCCATTTCGGCAGCGGTGCCGGAGGGGGCTGTGTAGTGGACGCCGTCGGCATCGATCACGGTGGGCATTGCCATCATGACGTTCTTGTATCCGAGCTCGGGTGCGTTGACGTAGCAGCCGGCAGGCCAGGTGAACTTGGCGCCGCCCATCGCGGCCTCGATCATCTTGACGGCCTGGTATGCAGGGCTCTGGAAGGAGCTGCGGCCGCGGAGCTTGATGATGTTGGAGCCGCCCTGTACGGTGGCGTGCTTGATTTCGGCCCAGCGCTCTTCGGAGAGTTTCTTCTCTGCGAGAGGGGTGCCGTCGATGAGGGCCTTGCTGGCGAATACCGCCATGGCCTCGCCGTGTCCACCATAGGTGTAGGCGCCGGTCACCTTGCACTGCTGCACGCCGAATTCGGCGGCGAGGGCCTCCTGCAGACGGGTGCTGTCGAGGGCGGCGAGGGAGGTGAGCTGGTTGGGCTTGAGGCCGGAGTGGATGAGGGCGGTCAGTGCCGTCACGTCCGCGGGATTGAAGATGACAACGACGTGCTTGACATCGGGGCAGTATTTCTCGATGAGGTCACCGAACTCGGCGGCGATCTGGCAGTTGCCCTTCAGCAGGTCTTCGCGGGTCATGCCCTCCTTGCGGGGAGCTCCGCCGGAAGATATGATGTACTTTGCGCCCTTGAAAGCGACCTCGGGGTCAACAGTCCAGGTAACGTTGGCTCCCTCGAAGGCGCAGTGATAGATTTCCTCTGCGACTCCGTGGACACCGGGCTCGTAAATATCGTAAAGGCAGATGTTGGGGGTGAGGCCGAGCATGAGCGCGGTCTGGGCCATGTTGGAACCGATCATTCCGCCGGCGCCCACAATGGTCAACTTTTCGTTAGTCAAATACTTCATAATCAATACAAGCTTAAAAGCGGCACAAAATTACAAAATTTCTTGCATAATAAAAAAATCATTATCTTTGTCCCGTTATATCAATTTATGGCACTATATCTTCAAAAAGACCTTGACGACGACTATCACTCGCGGATAGGCGTCTGGCAAATCACCGAGACCGAAGCCGAGCTTCGCGCACTCACCTCAATCCCTTCCGACGAACTGGAAGAAATCTCATACATCAAGAGCGAATCCATGCGCAAGCAGAAGCTTGCCGTGCGCGCATTGCTGGACGTAATGTTCGAAGAAAAGGTGTACCTCAGCCACCACGACAACGGCAAGCCCTACATCGAGAACAACGCCATCAACATCAGCATCACCCATACCGACAAATACGTAGCCCTCATCCTCAACGACGTGGAGGAGGTGGGCATCGACTGCGAGTCGCTCGACCGCGACTTCTCCGCGGTTGAGAAGAAGGCCCTCTCGGAGGAGGAGATCGAGGAACTCGACGACGACGCCGACGACCGCCGCACCCAGCTCGCCATCTACTGGTGCGCCAAGGAAGCGGTCTACAAGAAAATGTCCCAGTACCACGTCGACTTCGCCGAGCAGATCGAAATCGAGGCGGTGCGTCCCCGCAAGGAGGGCGAACTGGACGCCACATTCATCAACAAGGACGGCTACGAGTTAGACCTCAAGCTCGAGTACATGACCTTCGACCGCCACGTACTCGTCTGGGTGGTCGGCGAAGAATAGTTTCCGTTTGTTCTGATACATGCGCCGGGATTATGCAAATAATCGCCGGCGTTTAGGTTGCTATCGCAGCCAGGTTTCCGGGTCCTGGGGCTGTTTGCCTTTCCAGAGCTGGAAGTGGAGCTGGGTGTCTTCCAGCCCCTGGGCGACGTGGCCCAGGACCTGGCCGGTCTTGACCTTGTCGCCGGCCTTGACCGTTACGGAGCCCAGCTTGCAATAGAAGGTGAAATACTCGCCATGCTGCACCAGGACGCACTGGTTGTAGCCTGGCACCACCACTATCTGCTTCACCTCGCCGTTGAACACCGCCTTTACCGGGGCGTCCTTGTCGACGGCTATGCCCACGCCGTTGTTGAACGGCATTTCAAGCTTGGTGTACACCGGATGGGGGTTGCGGCCGAAATGGCTTACCACGCGCCCGTCGGCTGGCCAGGGCAGCTTGCCCTTGTTGGCCGCGAACTTGTCGGAGAGCACGTAGTCTATCTTGGTCTTGGTCTTCTTTCCGCCGGCGTTGGCCTTGCCTTTGCCCTTGCCGCCGCCTTCCATCTCTTCGCGGATGAGCCGCTCGATCTCGCGGTTGAGGGCCTCTACCTCGCGGCGCTTGCCGGCGAGCTGCTTCTGGTACTTGTCGCGGTCGCGCTGCAGCCTGGCTACGAGTTCGCGGGACTTGTCTTCCTCTCGCTTCAGCTTGCCGAGATCCTCGGCGCGCTGGTCGCGAAGCCGTCGGGCCTGCACCCGGAGGCTGTCGAGGCGGTTCTGCTCCGTTTCGAGCCGGTCGCGCTCCTCTTTAATCAAACGCCCCTGCGCGTTCATGCGCGAGGAGAGCTGGCGCAGGTAGCCGTAGCGCCGCAGGCCCTGAGCGAGGTTCTCGCTGGCCAGCAGGTACACGTACCAGATGCGGGAATCGCGGTTCTTGTAGGAGGTCTTGACGAGACGCCCGTAGTAGCGGGTCATCGTGTCCAGGCGGGCCTGGGTGTCGTCGATCTGCTTGCGGCAGATGCGTATGCTGTCGTTGATGGAGCCGAGTTCGCGCTCGCTGTCGTTCAGCAGCTCGCGGCGGGCCGTAGTCTGGGCGTGGAGCAGGTTAAGCTGAGTGGCGGCGTTGTCGGTCTTGGCGCTGGCTGCGCTGAGCTGCCGCTCCAGCATCTTGATGTCGCGCTCCAGGCGGGCCTTCTTGTCCTTGGTGCCGGAAAGCGTCTGCGCGCCGGCGAGCGTGCATAACGTAAGGGCCATGACGGCGGTTATGAGGATACGCGCTTTCATTCTTCCTTCTTGGATTTTGCCAGGTTGGCGTAGTATGTGGCAAGGTCTTTCTCACCAAGCTTTTCAAGCACCAGCGAGAAGTGCATCAGTATTACCGCGCTGTCCTTGCCGCCGTAGATCATGGCATGCTTGAAGTACGGCTTTGCTTCGGCCGCCTTGCCCCGCAGGAACAGTATCCAGCCGTAGGTGTCGAGGTAGGTGGGGTTGTCGGGCTCCTTCTCAATCGTGAGGCGGCTCATCTTCTCGGCCTTGCGGAGGCGCTGTTTCTTCAGGCTCAGATAGTAGGCGTAGTTGTTCAGCACCGCGAGGTCTTCGGGATTGATTTTGAGGGCATTCTCGTACGACTTGAACGCCTCGCGCCTGCGCCCCATGGAATAAAGGGTGTCGCCTATGATTGCGTAGCCGGTCACCTGGGCGTCGGGGTCGTCGGGCTGGAGTTCCATCAGCTTCCGGCACTCGTCGATGACCGTCTGGCTGTCTTTCATCTCGGACGCCATCTGCATGAGCAGGGTGTGCGCGTGGACGCTGTTGGGCTCGGCCTCGGTGTAGATGCGCATCAGCGTCGCCATCTGCGGGAGCAGCGCCTTGAAGGTGCGCGGGTCGAAGTTGCCCAGTGCCCCCAGGAGCGCGCTGTGCTTCATGTCGTCTTCGGCGTCGGGGTCGCGTACGAGTTCGGCGAGGGTGGCGAAGAACGAAGGGTAGTCGCGCTTCATGCGGTAGGCGCCGGCGAGTACGGAGCGGGTGGCGATGTCGGGGTACCTTGCGGGATCGTGTGCCTTGAGCTGGCGGAACAGTGTGTCCGCGGCCGCGGCGTTGCCGGTGCTGATGTACAGATTGGCGAGCGTTTCCTTATACCAGACGTTGGAGGGATCGAGCGCTGCGGCGGTTTCGAAATGCCCGGCCGCATCCTTTATAATGCCGTTTGCGTAGCTGCAGATGCCCAGATAATAGTGTACGGCGTCGTTTTCAGGGGCTACGGCTGCGAGCGAATCGAGCTGCCCGACGGCGGAGGCGATATCACCAGCCTCAATGAGGCCCACGGCGTCCAGAATGCCGTTTTCGACGCTTTCAGGCTCCTGAGCGCGGAGGGGCAGAAGGGCGAAAGCGAGGAGAAAACTGAGCAGGACTTTCTTCATACGATTACAAAAATATTGATTTTTTGTCTATTTTCGCAAAATCATTTGCGGTTTTAAGATTTTTTCGGACCCGATGCAACTTTTTGGAGACAACTCGCATCTTTATACTTGGATGATTGAGAAGGCCAAGGAAGGTGACAGACGTGCACAAAAAGCCTTATACGACTCCCTGGCAGACAAAATGTATGCCGTTTGCCTGCGCTATATGGGAGATCGCGATGCGGCTGAAGACGTCCTTCAGGACGGATTTGTGACCCTGTTCACCAAACTTGACACCTTCACGGGTGACGGCTCCTTTGAGGGTTGGGCCCGAAAGATCTTTGTCAACACTGCATTGATGAGTCTGCGAAAGAACGACATTCTCAAGGAGACCGAAGACGTCGAGGCCGCCCGATACATATCCAGCGAAGCCCCGTCGGCAATCCAGGATATCGGCTACAAGGAGCTGAGCCGCATGGTGGCGGAACTCCCGGCCGGGTTCAGGACGGTGTTCAACATGTACGTGGTCGAAGGCTACTCCCACCAGGAGATAGCGGAGGCCCTGGACATATCCGTGACCACCTCCCGTTCGCAGCTCCTCAGGGCGCGGGCCATATTGCAGGCAAAGATCACCGAACGTTTGAAAGACAAAAAAAGATAGATACAGATGCAAGACAACTGGCAGGAATTTGACCGACAGATGAAGTCGGTGCTGCACGACGCAGGGGAGAAAGCGCCCCGCGGCGTGTGGCGTGCCGTGTCCGCGCGTCTCGATTCGTCAGCATCCGCTGCAGTCTGGTGGAAGTGGGCCGTGCCCGCGTTCGCCCTCGCCGCGCTTGTCGCCGGTCTGTTCCTCACGGGAACCTTCGACCGCCAAAGCGCTCCGGGCTCCGATGTCCAGATACTTGCAGAGGCTTCAGATAACGTTGAGGAAACGCCCGCAATCGTGCTTCCCGGCAAGGACGACGTGCCAGTGGAAGTGAACAAGGTGCTGCGCAACGTGCACCGCGCATGGCAAAGGCCGGCGGCAGATGCCATCGCGCTCCAGGAGTCGGAACCGTTTACCCCTGCTGCAGAGCAGTCAGAGGCCGTTTCCGGCGATGATCCCGGCGTTCCAGAAGGCAAGGAGGAAAAATCCGCTTACGACGAAGAGACAGCGGCTCAATGGGCCCGCATCGAAAGGGAGGAGCATGCCCGCGCCTCCAGGGCCGGATTCAGCGGGCTTTATGCACAAGGCGGAGTCGGAGGCAACGATTCCAATATATCCTATGGCGGCAACGGCATCAGCCGTATGGCCCCCGGCAACGGTTCCGTCAACGCCGGAATCAGCGAGGCAGGCACCTCTACCTACGGAGTTCCATTCACAATCGGTCTGGGTGCGAGGTTCCATGTCGCCGACAGGATTTCATTGGGCACAGGTCTCGACTATTCCCTGCTGACCCGTTCCTTCAACGGCAGCTACAACGGGAATCTCAGCGACAAGTACGAGGGCAGTATCTACCACACGGTACAGTACCTCGGCGTGCCGCTGAACGCCTATTACGATCTGCTCTCCACCCGCGACGGCCTCATGAACGTGTATGCATGGGGCGGCGGAGAGGCTGAGTATTGCATTTCCAACAAGTACCGCCTGATGAGCGCTTCGCCGGTGGTGATTCCCGACAAGGCCGGTGGCTTCCAGTTCTCGGCAGCCCTCGGCGTGGGAATCGAGTTCAAGCTCTCCGACAAACTGGGTCTGTATCTCGACCCGTCGGTCCGCTACTATTTCCACGGCAACCAGCCAAAGTCGATCCGCACAGACAAGCCGTTCATGTTCACTTTCGACGCCGGCTTGAGGTTCGACTTGTAGATTCGGGGTGTGGCGCAGTTGGCTAGCGCATCTGGTTTGGGACCAGAGGGTCGCAGGTTCGAGTCCTGTTACCCCGACCGATATGGAACGTAAACTGTTGATTCTTATGATGGCCGCCGGTCTGGCGGCTTTCTCGTGTGTTAAGCCGGACGTCATTCCGGACGACCAGATACGCGCCCGTTTCGACAACATCAGAAAATCCTTATAGCCGAAGGAATCAGGTGAGTTCCTCGAAAGACATACTTCTCGGACGCCTCCGCGGCGGCGAATCCCTCTCCGGAGGCCAGCAGGTAAAGCTCACGCTTCTGCTGGCCGTTCCCGCCATACTCGCCCAGCTGTCGAGCGTGCTGATGCAGTACATCGACTCCGCCATGGTGGGGCGCCTGGGTTCCAACCAGGCCGCGTCCATCGGGCTGGTGGCTTCCTGCACCTGGCTCTTCAACGGCTTCGCGATGGCGGTGATGACTGGATTCTCGGTGCAGGTGGCTCATGCCTGCGGCGCGAAGAACTTCGACAAGGCGCGCAGCCTGCTCCGCCAGGGCCTCACCGCGGTGCTTCTGTTCTCCGCTTTCCTGGGTCTCGCCGGAATCGGCATCAGCGGGCCGCTTCCGCTCTGGCTGGGAGGTTCCGAGGCCATCCATTCCGACGCGTCCGGATACTTTTCCATCTACGCGTTGTTCCTGCCCATAAGCATGACCGGCTATGCAGCCGCAGCCATGCTGCAGGCCAGCGGCAACATGAAGGTGCCCAGCATCATTTATATCTGCATGTGCGCCTTCGACGTGGTGTTCAACTATATCTTCATCTATGTGCTGGACCTCGGGGTGAGGGGCGCCGCCTGGGGCACCGGAGTGGCCGAAACCCTCTCTTCGGCGTTCGCGGTGTGGTATGCATGCACGCGGTCCAGGGAACTCAGGATCACAGGCACGCGCGGTTCTTTCATTCCTTCGCGGACGGTGCTGGGCGCCGCTTTCCGCATCACCGGGCCGCTGTGGATCCAGAACGTGGTGATGCGTGGCGCCTACGTGATCAGCACCCTTATCGTGGCGCCTCTGGGCCCGGTGAGCATCGCCGCCAACGCATTCGCCATCACCGCCGAGAGCTTCTGCTATATGCCCGGGTTCGGTCTCGAGGAGGCTTCCACCACGCTGGTGGGCCAGAGCCTCGGAGCCGGCAGGACTTCGCTGGCGAAGCGTTTCGCCTGGATCACCATAGGAATGGCGATGGCGCTGATGTCGGTGCTGGCCGTGGCCATGTACGCCTTCGCTCCGCAGATGATGGGCATAATGAGCACCGATCCAGACGTGGTGTCGCTGGGCGCCCGCGTGCTGCGTATCGAGGCCTTCGCTGAGATTTTCTACGCCGCGGCTATCGTGGGTGTCGGAGTCTGCGCCGGCGCAGGCAATACCACTACCCCTACCGTCCTGAATCTTGCGACCATGTGGGTGGTGCGAATCGGCCTGGCGCTCATCCTCACCCCGCGCATGGGCCTGGTGGGATACTGGATCGCCATGTGCATAGAGCTCAGCCTCAGAGGTATCCTGTTCCTGCTCTATGTACGCTCCGGGCATTGGCTTAAGCGCTGGCAGGTTTCTGAATCAACTTGAGGTAAGGGGCACTAATTCCCAAAAAATTAGTAACTTTGCCCCCTGATGAGGCGTTTTGTCATAAACAGAGACACTCTCGAATACGAGGAATCACAGCTTCCCCGCTGGCGCTCCGTACTCCGCACCGCAGTGACCGCGGTGGCTGCTGTCGCGGTGGTCGGCGGCTTCTGCTGGCTGTGGTTCGTCAAGCTCGGCAATGACCTTCCCAAGACAGCGCTCCTCAAGCGTCAGAACGATGCCTGGCAGGCGAACATGGGCGTCATCCGCCATAAACTCGACGTTTATGAGGCCACTCTTTCCGGCATCGAATCGCGTGACGACGAGGTGTACCGATCCATTTTCGCCCTCGACCCCGTGCCCGACAGCACGAGGGTGGACAGTCTCGCATCCCAGATGCAGGCGCTGGCCCTCCGCATCGACCTGATGCAGTACCGGGTGAATGCCCAGGCGGCGGCCCTCGGCGAGGTGGCAGTGGTGGCCAAGAAGGCGGGCGACATGGTGTCGTGCATCCCTGCGGTGCCGCCCATCCAGCCCAAGAAAGGCACTTACACCCTTTCCAGCCCCTTCGGAACCCGCACCGACCCCGTGTACGGAGGCATGGCGCGCCACACCGGGCAGGATTTTGCATCCACTATAGGCAATCCGGTATATGCCACCGGCGACGGAACCGTGGAGAAAGTGGACTTCAAGTACACCGGCTACGGCAACGAGGTGGTGATAGACCACGGATTCGGCTACAAGACCCGCTACGCCCACCTGAACACTATAGACGTGGGCGTGGGGCAGGCTGTCAAGCGCGGCGAAAAGATAGGGGAGATAGGCAAGTCGGGCAAGTCGACGGGCCCCCACCTCCACTACGAGGTGCTCTACAAGGGCAACGCCATCAACCCGATGAGTTTCATGGACATGACCATGCCGGTGGACGAATACCGCGCCATGGTGAACAAACGCAAGCAGGAGAAAGCCGGAGTAAGGCCCACTACTGCCGCAATAGGCGAAAGGCAACGCCGTCAGGGAACGAATGGGCGGTAACAGATACGAATTCGACCTGCGGAACTTCAGCTTCCGCAAGGCGGGTCACAGGGTTACCTCAGCCCTGTGGCGCGGCCTGAAATTCGTGCTCACCGTGCTGTCGCTCGCAATCGTGGGCTATGCGGTGGTCGCCCTCTTCTACAGCACCGACGAGGAAAAGCGCCTGAAGGCGGAGAACAGGCATTACGAGGAGCTCTATCCTTCTCTCCCGCCCAAGGTGAGCCGTCTGGGCAAGGACCTGAAAGCCCTCTCCGCCAGCGACGACGTCATCTACAAGGACATTTTCCGTTCCGAGCCGCCCGCCGACGACCCCATGTCGTCGCTGGACGTGTTCTTCGGCAGCGACTCCATACCCGACACAAAACTGGTGTTCTACACCGCCGAGAAGGCCGACCGCCTGATGGCTATGGCTCCGGAGGTGGACAGCCTGTTCCAGGTGATAGTCGGCATACTGAAAGACGGCAGTTACGTGATGCCGCCGATGCAGATGCCGCTGAAGAACGTCAGCTACACCCAGACCGGCGCCGGAACCGGATCCAAGATCAACCCCTTCTACACCACCACGGCGCATCACGACGGAGTCGATTTCATAGTTGCGCAGGGCACCCCCGTTTTCGCTCCCGCGGACGGCGTGGTGAGCGACGTGACCCATTCCCTGAAGGGCGACGGCAACACCGTAACTATCAAACACAAAGGCGGATACATCACTCGCTACGCGCATCTTTCCGACATCTTCGTGTCGCAGGGCCAAAGCGTGCGCAAGGGCGCGAGGATAGCCTGTGCGGGCATGTCGGGCAACTCCTACGCCCCCCACCTGCACTACGAAGTGAGGCGCGACAGCACGGTGCTCGATCCGCTCAATTACATTTTCGCGTCGGTCACTCCGGAGGAGTACACCAACATGGAGTACATGGCGCGGCATACCAGACAATCAATGGATTAACGACAATATGGAAAAACTATTCTACACCATCGGCGAAGCGGCCGAAGCCATCGGAGAGTCCGTCTCCCTCGTGCGGTTCTGGAGCAATTCATTCCCCAGGCTCCTCAAACCCAGACGCAACGCCAAAGGCAACCGTCAGTACACCGCCGACGACATCGAAACCCTCAAGCAGATCCACTATCTGGTGAAGGACAAGGGGCTTACGCTCGAAGGGGCCGGCAAGCAGATTGCGGCCTCCAACGCATCCGTGAGCAACTCCGTAAAGGCCCTCGATTCGCTCAGGGAAATTAGGGCGCAACTTGTGGAAATCAAGAATTCCATTTAAGAAAAAAAATACATACCTTTGCAATTCGCTTGAATATCTAATATTATTATATGGCCACTACTAAGAAACCCAAGACGGTCGCGTCGCCCATCGACGAACGCGAAACTTTCGTCTCCCTGCAGAAGACTTTTGCCGACTCCGAGTCCAGCACCGAAGAAAAACTGAAGGTTCTTTACGATCTGCAGAATGCCGATAACGAGATAGAGAAACTGGTCCAGCTGCGCGGCGAACTGCCCGCAGAGGTCGCGGCTCTTGAGGCCGAGGTTGCCGGGTGCAACGAGAGAATCGCCAGCCTTGAGCAGATCATCGCCCAGTACAATGCCAACATCGCGTCGATGAACGAGGACATCGTTTCCCTCGACGCCGAAATCGAAAAATACCGCCAGCAGCTGGAGAATATTTCCAACAGCCGCGAGTTCGACTCCATCAACAAGGAGCTCGAGAACCTCGGGATACTCCGCAAGATCGACGAGAAGAAGATCGACGAATCCCGCGAAGCCATAAGCGACAACAAGGCCACCATCCAGCGCGTGAACGAGAAGCTCGACATCCTCGGCATCGACCTCGAGGCCAAGAAGGAAGAGCTCGCCGTGATCGTTGAGTCCACCGCAAAGGAGGAGAAGGCTCTCGTCAAGACCCGCGACGACCTGGCCGCAAAGCTCGACGAGCGCACCCTCAGCGCCTACAACCGCATCCGCGCCAGCGTGCACAACCACCTCGCCGTGGTCACCGTTTACAACGGCGACTCCTGCGGAGGATGCTTCAACACCATCACCCCCCAGCGCCTCATCGACATCGCTTCCGGCAAGAAGCTCGTGATATGTGAGCACTGCGGGCGCATCATCGTGGCGACGCCCGACAGCGCTGAATAATGGCAGAGGCCAAAACCACCAGGAAGAAAAGCCGCCCCGCGGCCGATCTTGACACCATAGGGCTTGAGATGGGAAACAAACCCCCTCAGGCTCTTGATGTTGAGGAGGCAGTGCTGGGCGCCATGCTTATAGAGCCCTCCTGCGTCGACCAGGCCATGGAGGAGCTCACGGCTTCGTGCTTCTACGACCAGAAGCACCGCATGATCTTCGAGGCCATGTCGGCCCTCGTGCTCGACCACACCTCCATCGACATCATCACCGTCAGCAACAAGCTCAAGAGCAACGGCAATCTTGAAATCGTGGGAGGCGCCGTGGCCCTGGCGGGCCTGTCGGAGAAGGTGGGCAGCGCCGCGCACATGGAGTATTACATCAAGATACTCAAGCAGAAGACTATACAGCGCGACCTCATCACCGCTTCCTACGACATCCTGCGCGACGCTTACGACGAGTCCGTCGCCGTTGACGACCTCATCGACAAGGCCCAGACCAAGGTGTACGACGCCATCCAGAGCAATGTGCGCAAGGAGGTCCAGGACATCAAGAGCATCATCAACGAGGCCATGGCCGACATCCAGGAGCAGCAGACCTCCGAAGGACTGAGCGGAGTGCCGTCCGGCTTCGTGAGCATCGACCGCATCACCAACGGCTGGCAGCGTTCCGACCTCATCATCCTGGCTGCCCGCCCCTCCGTGGGTAAGACTGCGTTCGCACTCAACCTGGCCCGCAACGCCGCCGTCGACCACCATATGCCGGTCGCGGTGTTCTCCCTGGAAATGTCCGCCACGCAGCTGGTCAAGCGTCTTATGACCAGCGAGTCCGGCCTTCCCGCCGACAAGATCAAGGGCAACGTCAAGCTGGAGCCCCACGAGTGGGAACAGCTGGAGTTCAAGCTCCGCAACCTCACCAAGGCGCCGTTCTACATCGACGACACCCCTGGCATGCAGATCATGGAGTTCCGCACCAAGGCCAAGAACCTCGTGAAGAACAAGGGAGTGCGCCTGATCGTGGTGGACTATCTGCAGCTGATGCAGGGCCCCGTGGAGCTGAAGGGCATGCGCGAGCAGGAGGTTGCGGCCATCTCCCGCACCCTCAAGGCAACCGCCAAGGAGCTCAACATCCCCATCATCGCACTGTCGCAGCTGTCGCGCCAGGCGGTCACCCGTGCGGGCAGCGCCGGAAAGCCGCTCCTCAGCGACCTCCGCGAATCCGGCTCCATCGAGCAGGACGCCGATATGGTGATCTTCATCCACAGACCCGACTACGTAGGCCTCAGCGACAATCCGGAGGACCGCGAGAAGACCCAGATAATCATTGCCAAGCACCGTAACGGCGAAACCCGCGACATCGACATGGTGTTCAAGAGCGAGCAGATCCGCTTCATGGAGATGGACGAGGCCCTCGACCGCCTCGCCGCCCGTCCCGTGCAGTCGGCGATGAACAACGACGACGCTCCGTTCGCTCCCGACACCTACGGCGGATTCGGCCCCACCAGCGAGTTTTAATGGAAGAAATAACCCACAAGGGCCGCATTGTGGCCATCGACCCCGAAGTCACGACGATAGAGATTATCGCCGAGGACGCATGCGCCGCCTGCCATGCCAAGGGCCTCTGCAGCATCAGCGGCGAGAAGGTCAAGCAGGTGCAGGTGCGCACCAGCGCATGGACGCCGCGCCAGGTGGGCGACGAGGTTGAAGTGGCCCTCCGCAAGGCCATGGGCTACAAGGCGGTGTTCATCGCCTACGGCCTGCCCCTGGTGGTGCTGTTCGTCGCGCTCATGGCGCTCAATGCGCTGGGAGTGGGCGAGTTGTACGCCGGCCTGGGAGCCATCGGCGCCGTGGCGCTGTGCTACCTTGTCATCTTCCTGTTCCGCAACAAACTGAGCAAAGAATATACATTTTACCTGAAATGACCGAAACGATAATCTGGACCGTAGTCATCCTTACCGTCCTCGGCCTTGTCCTTTCCCTGGTGCTCTTCTGGGTGGCCAGAAAGTTCAGGGTAGAAGAGGATCCGAGGATAGACGAAATCGAAAAGACACTGCCGGGCGCCAATTGCGGCGGCTGCGGCTTTGCCGGATGCCGGGCCTTCGCGGACGCCGCCGTCAAGGCGGGCAACCTCGACGCCAACTTCTGCCCCGTGGGCGGCAGTGAGGTGATGAAGAAGGTTGCCGCCATCCTCGGCTGCGAAGTGGCTGAAACGGCTCCCCGCGTGGCCGTGGTTCGCTGCAGCGGCAGCTGCGCCAACCGCCCCAAAATCAACGAGTACGAGGGCGTGCAGTCCTGCAAGGTGAAGGCCGCCCTGTACAGCGGCGACACCGGGTGCATCTTCGGATGCCTTGGATGCGGCGACTGCGTGGCGGCCTGCGGCTTCGGAGCTCTCTCCATGAACCCCGAAACCGGCCTGCCCGAGGTTGACGAAAGCAAGTGCACCTCCTGCGGCAAGTGCGTTGCCGCCTGCCCCAAGCGCATCATCGAGCTGCGTCCCCAGGGGCCCCGCGGTATGCGCATGTTCGTCTCCTGCACCAACAAGGACAAGGGCCCCGTGGCCCGCAAGGCCTGTTCCGCCGCCTGCATCGGCTGCGGCCTGTGCGAGAAGACCTGCCGCCACGGAGCGGTCACCGTCGCCGACAACGTGGCGTACATCGACCCTGCCAAGTGCAAGCTCTGCCGCGAGTGCGAGGCGGTCTGCCCGACCGGCGCCATCCACGGCGTGAACTTCCCGAAGCCCCTCGACAAGGACGCCGTCAAGAAGCGTATCGCAGAGCGCAACGCGGCCGAGAAAGCGGCCCAGGAAGCCGCTGCCAACCCTGTAAAAAAGGAGGAGAACAATGGCTAAACTGACATTTTCCATCGGCGGCATCCATCCCGCCGACAGCAAGCTCGCCAGGGACCGCAAAATAGAGGTTCTGCCTCTGCCTCCCAAGGTGTACGTGTCCATGTTCCAGCACCTCGGCGCCCAGGCCAAGCCCATAGTCGCCCCCGGCGACAAGGTGAAGGCCGGCCAGATAATCGCCGAACCGGGCGGATTCATTTCGGCATACGTGCACTCTCCCGTATCCGGCACCGTCAAGTCCGTCGCCCCGCGCAAGGACCTCGCCGGCTACAACGTGATGCACGTCGAAATCGACGTCGAAGGCGACGAGTGGGCCGAGGGCATCGACCTCTCCCCGGAACTTGTCACCGCCATCCCCGAGGACCGTGAGTTCATCCTCGACCGCATCAAGATGAACGGCGTTGTGGGCCTCGGCGGCGCCACCTTCCCAACGCATGTAAAGCTTAACCCGCCGCCCGGAAAGAAGGCCGACTGCCTCATTCTGAACGGCGCCGAGTGCGAGCCTTACCTTACCAGCGACTTCCGCATCCTGCTTGAGCGCACCGACGAGATCGTGGTGGGCGCCGCAGTTATGCAGAAGGTGCTCGGCGACTGCCCCTGCGTCATAGGCATCGAGGAAAACAAGCCCGAGGCCATTGCCGCCGTGCGCGCGTCCGTCGCCCGCCTGGCTTATCCCGGCATCCGCGTGGAAGTGCTGAAGAAGCGTTACCCGCAGGGCGGTGAGAAGCAGCTCATCGACGCCGTTATGCACCGTCAGGTGCGCTCCGGAGGCCTGCCCATCGACGTGGGCGCCGTGGTCCAGAACGTCGCCACTTCGCTGGCGGTGTACGAGGCCGTCCAGAAGAACAAGCCTCTGGTTACCAATACCCTGACCGTTACCGGCGACTGCCTCCCCGTGGAGCGCCAGCACAACTACCTCTTCCGTATCGGCATGCCGCTTTCGTACATCGCCGAGCAGGCGGGAGGCGTCCCCGAGGGCGCCGTCAAGATGGTGAGCGGCGGCCCTATGATGGGCAAGGCCATCGCCAATCTCGACGCGGCCACCGTAAAGGGCTCTTCGTCGATCCTGTACCTGAGCGACGCTACCCGCCGCAAGCCCGAGGGCCCCTGCATCCGCTGCGGCCGCTGCGCCGACGCGTGCCCCATGGGCCTCGAACCCTTCCTGCTGCGCAAGCTCTACGCCGCCGGCGACGCCGTCGCGCTGGAGAAGAACGCAGTGCACGACTGCATTGAGTGCGGCTGCTGCCTGTACAGCTGTCCCGCCAACATTCCGCTGCTCGACAACATCCGTTTGGCCAAGGCCCAGGTCATGGGCATCATCAGGGCCAGAAACGCTAAGAAGTAAGCCATGGATAAGATGATTGTTTCCCCTTCGCCGCACCTGCATTCTCCTGCCTCTACAAACAGGATAATGCTCGACGTAGTCATCGCACTGGTGCCGGCGTTGCTTGTTTCGTTCTTGTTTTACGGCTGGTCGCAACTGCTCGTCCTTGTAGTGAGCTGCGTCGGCTGCGTCGGCCTTGAGTGGCTGATCGCCCGCTTCCTGATGAAGCGTCCGGAGTTGTTCAGCGGCATGTCGGCGCTCGTGACCGGCATCCTGCTTGCCATGAACCTGCCCGCAACCGCTCCCTGGTGGATAGTGCTTATCGGTGCGCTGGTGGCTATAGGTATAGCTAAGATGTCTTTCGGCGGACTCGGACAGAACCTGTTCAATCCCGCCATCACGGCACGCGTGTTCCTGCTCGTGTCGTTCCCGGTGCAGATGACCAACTGGTCCATGCCTGCGGGATCGTTCGTGGAGGTGGATGCCATTACCGGCGCCACTCCTCTTTCCGTCATCAAGGAGGGCCTGAAGTCCGGACTGAGCATCGACGACGTGCTGGCCGCCAACGGCATGGACATGTCCATGCTGCTTCGCGACATCGGCGGTTCGTCCGGTGAAATATCCGCGCTGGCGCTTCTCGCCGGCTTTGTTTACCTGCTGGTGCGCCGCGTCGTGAAGCCCTGGATTCCACTCAGTATCCTGGCTACGATTGCTGTTATCGCCGCGGTGTTCCACGGAGTTGATCCGGAGCATTTCACCGGCCCCACCTTCAATATCATGACCGGCGGCGTGCTGCTTGGCGCCTTCTTTATGGCCACCGACTATGTCACCTCGCCCATGAGCAACTGGGGCGGAGTGATTTACGGCGTGGGCATTGGTGTGATAGTGATGATGATACGCTACTTCGGGTCGTATCCCGAGGGCATGTCGTTCGCCATCCTCATCATGAACTGCTTCGTGCCGCTCATCAACAGGGCGTTCCACCAGAAAAAATTCGGGAGGGCATAGGATATGGCAGCTAAATCGAATCTCAAGAACATGGCGCTGAGCCTCACGCTGGTGTGTCTGGTGTGCTCCGCTATCCTGGGCTGCGTCTATGCGGTCACCAGCGGCCCCATCCAGGAGGCCGAGGCCGCCAAGACGGCCGCATCAATCGCCCGCGTGCTTCCTCCGTTCCAGGGCGTGCCCGAGCAGGAAGTGGTGAACGTCGACGGCGCCGACTACAAGTATTTCCGTATGCCGGGCGCCGGCACCGCGGTGATTTCCACCGTGGGTGGTTTCGGCGGTCCGCTCACCCTCATGGTGGGCTTCGGCGAGGACGGGCTCGTGGTGAACACGGTGGTGCTCTCCCACAGCGAGACTCCCGGCCTCGGTGCCAAGTGCCAGACGGAAGCCTCCTTCATCGACCAGTTCAAGGGCTGGGATCCCGCTGCAAAGAAGCTTGCGGTGCGCAAGGACGGCGGCGAAGTGGATGCCATCACGGCTTCCACCATCACCTCCAGGGCCTACTCCGCAGCCGTTGCAAACGCTTATCAGGTTTATTTGAAACTGTCGGAAAATGAGTAAGTTCGGATTGATTGCCAAAGGTATTCTCAAGGAGAATCCGACCTTTGTACTTGTGCTCGGCATGTGTCCGACCCTGGCGACCACGACCTCGGCCATGAACGGCCTGGAGATGGGTCTCGCCACCATGTTCGTGCTCATTCTCAGCAATATAGTGATTTCGCTCATAGCCCCGGTGGTGCCCGACAAGGTGCACATCCCCGTGTATATCGTGGTGATCGCCACCTTCGTTACGGTGCTTCAGCTGCTCATGCAGGCCTTCGTGCCCGAGGTGTACGAGACGCTCGGCCTGTTCATCCCGCTCATCGTGGTGAACTGCATCGTGTTGGGCCGTGCCGAGGCGTTCGCGAATAAGAATTCCGTAGGCGATTCGGCGCTCGACGGCATCGGTATCGGCATAGGCTTCACGCTTTCGCTCACCGTCATCGGCATCGTTCGCGAGATTCTCGGCAGCGGGTCGGTGTTCGGCTGGAAGTTCATCGCCGGCGACGGCATCCTCGCCTTCGTCATGGCTCCCGGCGCCTTCATCGTGCTGGGTTATCTGATGGTGTTGTTCAACAAATTGGCAAGGAGGTAGTTTATGGAATATCTGCTTATAATTGTTTCGGCAATATTCGTCAACAATATCGTGCTGGCCCAGTTCCTGGGCGTGTGCCCGTTCCTGGGCGTTTCCAGCAAGCTTTCCACCGCCACCGGCATGTCCGGCGCCGTGTGCTTCGTGATTACGCTCGCCACGGTGGTGACGTACCTCATCAACAACTACCTGCTGGTGCCATTCGGACTCGGATTCCTGCAGACCATCGCGTTCATCCTGGTCATCGCCGCCCTGGTGCAGATTGTGGAAATCGTGCTCAAGAAGATCAGCCCGTCGCTGTACCAGGCGCTGGGCATCTTCCTGCCGTTGATCACCACCAACTGCGCCGTCCTGGGCGTGGCTATCACCGTGGTGTCCAAGGAATTCAGTTTCGGCGGCGCCCCTCACCTCATGAATCTTGGCGAGGCTGTCGTGTATGCGGTGGCCACTTCGCTGGGCTACGGCCTTGCAATGGTGCTTTTCGCTGGCCTGCGCGAGCAGCTTGCCATGAACGACGTTCCCAAGTCGTTCAAGGGTCTGCCGATTGCATTCATTACCGTGGGTATCATGGCCCTTGCGTTCCTGGGCTTCTCCGGTATCGTGTAGTATGGAGTTCAGGGTAGGACAGGGTTACGACGTGCATCAGATCCGCGAGGGTCTGCCCATGTGGCTGTGCGGGGTGCAGGTTCCCTCGGACCGTGGCTTCGTGGCCCATTCCGACGGCGACGTGGCCATCCACGCGCTGTGCGACGCCCTGCTGGGCGCGCTGGCGCTCGGCGATATCGGACACCTGTTTCCCGACACTTCCGACGAATTCAAGGGTATCGACAGCAAGATCCTGCTAGGCAGGGTGATGGAGAAGGTTCGCGGGCTCGGCTGGAGCGTGGCGAATGCCGATATCACCATCGCCTTGCAGGCGCCCAAGATCGCCTGGCTCGTGCCCGCGATGCGCGAGTGCCTGGCCGGGGTGATGGGTGTGGACGCCGGCGCAGTGAGCGTGAAGGCCACCACCACCGAGCGGCTCGGTTTCGTGGGCCGCGGCGAGGGTTGCGAAGTGTGGGCTGTGGTGATGTTGCAGAAATAGAACTACTGCCTGTATATAAAACAAAAAGTCGCCTTTGACGGCGGCTTTTTTTGTTGAGATAGAAGGACTCGAACCCTCACTGACAGAGCCAGAATCTGTAGTGCTACCATTACACCATATCTCAATGGACCGCAAAGATACAACTCTTTTGGATAATAGCAAAATTTTTTTGTCGCGTCCGGCTCTGGTTGTGCGAAGACAACGCCGGCGCCTTCCCGTAGTCCTCGCGCACGTTTTCCGCCGCTCCGCTGCCGTTTTTTGTTCGCGAAGACAATGCCGATACCTTCCCGTAGTCCTCGCGGTCAGTTAATGAGGGAAAGTGTCATCGTGGCCGGTTCCTGATTGTGATAGCCGGGGTAGAGGGCTTTGAGAGCCTTGAGGTCTTCGGGGCGGACGGAGCCGATGACGGTGTCGTAGCCGAAGGTCTCCTTGTCTTTGAGACAGATTTCCATCAGCCCGTATTTATCGATGTGGATGTCGCCCGCCTTATGGAGATAGTGTGCCTTCGCGTAGCAGGGCGGGACTTTTTCCCGCAGCTGCTTTTGGAATCCTTCGGTATCGTCACTGATGAACAGGAAGGTGTCGCGGCAGACGGGGAGTGTGACGGTGCGGCCTGCGATCTGCCTCTTGAATGCCTCGCCGGCTCCGGTGTTGCGGATGTCGAAGAGAAATGACTTGCCGTCGACCGTGACCTTCAGGCGCATGTCCTTGAGGCCTTCATACTTTGGAGTTTCGGTTGCGGGAAGGCATTCCTGGGTGCCGCGGTAGAGCTCGTGCCAATCCTCCCAGTGCTGCGGGTTTTCTTCGTAGTCGAGGGCTTTTGATCCTTCGATCACGATGCTCGCCGGAGAATGGGTGTCGTTGGCCATGATGGGGATGACGGCGGTTTCGAATTCGCCGGAGACCACGCCGTAGCAATACTCCCACCCGTCGATCAGGGCACGGTAGCTGTACTGCTTCCAGTCTTCTCCCGGCTCGAATTTGGTTTTCGGCACGTATTCGTATGTGAGGTCTATCGTCAGCGTCGTGCCCTCCTGCGGGATGACGTCCGAGATGCCCTCCGGAACCTTGATCTCATCGGCGGTCACGTCAAAGTATTCCACCCACCCCCAGCAGCCGGTAGCGAGTGCGGCTACTATAAGCAGGTATATGATATGACGTGCGTGCTTCACGTATCTTAAATGCTGTTTATGGTTTTTTCTTGCTCAAGCGGTGCAAAAGTATCTATTTTTGGCTATCTTCGCTGCTGGAAACGATAATCAGACTGATAATTGATGAGAAAGTGTTTGTTTTTAATTGCCCTGTCTTTGGTCACGCTGTTCGTGGGTTGTTCCAAGGACGGTCCGGAGAAGCCCGAGGAGTATTTTACCTTATGGAACTCCTGTAATGCGCTGAACGCTTTGACGGAATATGTCGAAGACGTTACGGACCCGAATTCCAAGAATTTCATAAAGAGGGAAGACAGGATCGCTACGTTCGACATGGACGGAACGTTCGTGGGCGAGCTTTATCCGAGCTATTTCGAGTACAATCTGCTGGAGTACCGTGTACTGGATGATCCAGCATACAGGGACAAAGCCCCGGACGATGTCAGGGAAGCAGCCCAGAACATCAGGGACTTTGTGCGTACCGGCAAGAAGCTTCCCGACCATTTCGATATGATTCACGCTCAGGCTGCGGCCAAGGCATATTCAGGGATGACGCTTGCCGAGTTTGACAGGTATGTAAAGTCATATGCTTCAAAGCAGGCCAACGGGTTCACAGGGATGACTTATGGCCAGAGCTTCTACAAGCCCATGCTTCAGGTGTTCGATTATCTCGATGCCAAAGGTTTTACTTATTATGTGGTATCCGGTTCCGACCGGTTTATCTGCCGCGCTCTGGTCGAGTCCATAGGGATTGCCCCCAACCGGGTAATCGGCATGGACGTGAGACTGAAGTCAAGCCGCCAGGGTGTAGATCCCGGGGTCGATTACACGATGGGCAGTGAAGAGGATCTTATCCGCACCGACGAACTGATTATCAAGAACCTGAAGACCAACAAGGTGCTGCAGATCACCCAGGAGATAGGCAAGGTACCGGTGCTGTCCTTCGGAAACAGCGGAGGCGATTCCGCAATGCACAATTTCTGCCTCAGTAACGAGCTGAGGTCGGCCGCATTCATGCTTATCGCCGACGACGAGGCGCGTGACCATGCCAACCGGGATAAAGCCCTCTCGCTTGGCGAGCAGTGGCGCAAGGCCGGTTACCACGTCATTTCCATGAGAGATGATTTCAAGACCATCTATGGCGACGGGGTAAAAAAAGTAGATTTCACTTTCAATTAGACCGATTTATATGAAATTCAAACTTGCTGTATTTATGTCTGTGCTGCTGATGGCGGTCGGATGCGGAAACAACGGTTCGCGCCAGCAGAAAGCCGCCGAAGAGGAGGCTGCCGCAGATTCACTTCAAACCCAGGAAACAATGGAAACAATCGCTGCAATGCCCGAAGAGCCCGTATTCGACATCGTCACTTCATTGGGCACCATCCGTATCAGGCTCTACTCCGACACTCCCAAGCATCGCGACAACTTCGTCAAACTTGCAACCAGCGGCTTCTACAACGGACTGCTGTTCCACCGCGTTATCAAGGACTTCATGATCCAGGGTGGCGATCCTCTCACCAGGAACATCGAAAACCAGCCCAAGTTCGGCACCGGTGGCCCCGGATACCAGATCGAAGCTGAAATCGTTCCCGGCCATCGCCATCAGAAGGGAGCACTGGCCGCTGCCCGCAAGGGCGATATCGCCAATCCTATGAAAGAATCCAGCGGCTCGCAGTTCTACATTGTGCAGAGCGAAGCCGGCTGCAGCCACCTCGACGGAGAGTACACCATCTTCGGCGAAACCATTGACGGATTTGCAGTTATAGACAAGATCGCCGCCGTCCAGACCGACGGCCGCGGCCTTCCCCTCGAACCTGTGAAAATTATTTCCGTAAATTTTATTCCGGAAGTTCAATAGTTTGGCACGGCACTTGCAAATAGTTGTGTCGAATAGTTTTTTCATAGGTTAAATTTTAGGTTAGAATTGCAAACACCCCGCGTCGAGAGATGCGGGGTGTTTTGTTGTATGGCAGTAATCACTTATAAATCATAAGCTTATAAGGGGTAGTACCATCTTATTATCATTTGTTTTCAAGGCTGTTGTAATACTCTTCCGTGAATATGGCAAATTTGGGAGCGTTATTGTCCTCTACCAGGTCGCGCACGTCGTGGA
>JAEEGL012084186.1_pt1 | contig 27754 bp, 25 predicted proteins | sample 9134231 | NCBI WGS metagenome assembly JAEEGL01 (sample SAMN16246548, study PRJNA631951) | gut metagenome | biome: gut microbiome; feature: rumen; material: fiber-attached | host: Bos | place: Iran: Karaj | collected 2018-10
CCCATCATCACGGTTTATCCCTACGATGACGACAAGGTGGAAGAGACAGCCGCACTTTGCGACGAGACTTCGCCCTACGGTTTGACGGGTGCTGTCTTTGGTCGCGACCGTCTGGCCGTGGAGAAGATTGCCGACAAGTTGGCTTACGCTGCAGGAAACTTCTACATCAACGATAAGCCTACGGGCGCCGTGGTCGGTATGCAACCCTTCGGTGGTGCGCGTGCCAGTGGTACGAACGACAAGGCAGGTGGTGAGTTCAACCTCATCCGCTGGATTATCCCGCGTGTTATCAAGGAAACCCTTGTGTCACCCACTGACTACAGGTATACGTATATGAAGTAGAAGACCTGACAATGCAGACTCTCCCCCGACCCGTCCCTGTATGGAGGGGAGTGGTTACTATTAAATAATTAATAGTAGATGATATGAAGAATTATTTCTATATATCCGTTACAATAATATTTGTGTGGACAATTACATCCTGCACCCCTCCCTCACAGGGAGGGGCTGTGGGAGAGTCTGAGACCTTGGAGATTCCCGAGTGCATCGTCTCTTCTGTGCCCGATTCGCTGGGGCTTGATTCGTTCTACGTGAAGTACGTCGATGTCAACGGATTGCCATTGGTGTCGTCGTGGCGCGTGCCCGATTCGGCCTTTGTGGCTGCGCATCGCACGTTGTATGCCATGACCTGCATGCTTGATACGGCCATCTTGAATGCCATGATTCGCAGTCATGCTCGTGTGGCCATCATGGCACGCTATGAGGGTACGACCGACTTGCCTGAGCACCACTACTTGGTGAATGACACTGCGCTGAATTGGGACCTTCGTGCACGAGGCCTGGGCGGAACCATAGAGGAACCACTGACCTCCTGTGCCGAGGAGAACGTACTGGCCTATCAGATTGACAAGTACCACGCCGAGGACATCCTCATCCACGAGTTTGCCCATGCCATCCACTGTATCGGCATCATACAGGTCGACACCACCTTCAACCGCCGTCTGCAAGCGCTCTACGAAGCCGCAAAGGGTAGGGGAGACCTCGACGGAACCTATCGCATCACGGACAAGGAGGAATACTTTGCCGAGGCTGTGCAGGACTGGTTCAACGTGAATGCCGAGATGCCCCATACCGACGGTAAGCACAATTGGGTGAACACACGCGAGGAACTGAAGGTCTTTGACCCCGACCTCTATCAACTGCTCTCCGAGTTCTTCCCAGAAACCAATTTACAAATAAGTAAACACCCCTTCATCAATGAATTCCATAAGCCTTGAAAGTTACAAGCGACGTCGCAGTAAGTTGAAGTCGGACGTTGGCTCTGGTCTGTTGCTCTTCTTGGGCAACGCCGAAGTGGGCATGAACTATGCCGACAACACCTACCGTTTCCGTCAGGACTCTTCGTTCCTCTATTTCTTTGGGCTCGACTATGCCCAGTTGGCAGCAGTCATCGACATTGATGAGGACCGCGAGATAGTCTTTGGCAACGAACTGACCATCGACGACATCGTCTGGACAGGCACGCAACCCACCCTGCACGAAAAATGTGAGCAGATGGGCATCACCGACAGCCGTCCCATGAAGGAACTGAAGGGCTATCTCGACCAAGCGCGTCGCAAGGGGCAACACATCCACTTCCTGCCGCCCTACCGTGGAGACCATCAGATTTGGCTCTGGGAACTGTTGGGGCTGAACCCTAACGAGCAAGCCATACAAGTGTCGCAACGACTGGTGAAAGCCATTGTTGCTCAACGCATCTATAAGGATGCCGAGGAGATTGCCATCATTGAGGAAGCTGTGGACGTCAGTACGCGCATGCACTTGGCTGCTTATCGCAAGGTGCGTCCCGGAGTGCATGAGGCAGAGGTGGCTGCAGCCGTGGAGGAAGTGGCTTGCAAGGGCGGCAACACACTCGCTTTCCCCACCATTGCCACTGTGCAAGGCCAGGTGCTCCACAACCACGGATTCATCCATACGTTGCGCGAGGGTGAAATTTTCCTCCTTGATGCAGGAGCCGAGACACGCATGCACTATGCGGGAGACCTCTCTTCGTCGATGCCCGTTGGGGAGCGCTTTACCGAGCAACAAGAGACCATCTACAACATTCACCTCGAGAGTTTCCAAGCCGCTGTGGATATGCTCCGTCCCGGTGTCCCCTTCCGTGAGGCACACCTGGCAGCTGCTACGAAGATATGCGAGGGTATGAAGTCACTGGGGCTGATGAAGGGCGACCCAGCCGAGGCCGCTCACATTGGGGCTTACGCCATGTTCTTCCCCTGCGGACTGGGTCACATGATGGGGCTCGACGTCCATAACATGGAGAACCTTGGTGAGGAATATGTCGGCTACAACGAGGGTGAGGTCAAGAGCAAGCAGTTCGGTTTCAAGTCCCTGCGTCTGGCACGTCCCTTGGAGCCAGGCTTCGTATTCACCGTGGAACCAGGCATCTACTTCATTCCCGAACTTATGGACAAGTGGGAGGCAGAGCACCAGTTCACCGACTTCATCTGCTACGACAAGTTGAAGGCTTGGCGCAACTTCACAGGACTCCGTAACGAACTTGACTATGTCATCACCGATGACGGTGTCCGCCAGTTGGGCACCATTCGCAAGCCCATGACCCTTGTGGAGGTGTACGAGGCAAAAAACGGACTCACCCCCGGCCCCTCTCTGTAAGCGAGGGGAGTAGATTCCATTGAAGGGTGGTTGAATTTCGCCAACTTAGCAAAATAACCTAAATAAGGGGCCCTTGGAGGTTAAGTTAATCTAACGTCACAGGTTAACTTAACCTTCGCCCTTATATTAAGTTAACCTTTAGCCGAGGGTTACTATAAGGTCAGGAGAAAGACAATAATCTTCCGCGCCAAAGAATAGTATTGCGTGGGTTCCTGCGATACTATGGTGTGTGCTTATCGCCCTTTATTTTTGTACCTTTTTCCTTATTTCTTTGTAGGTGTGCTCTTTTATTTGTACCTTTATGCCCGAAAAGAAAACTATAGAGGTGCCAAGAAAGACGGCACATAAAATTAATCGATCAATCAACAATACCATAAATGAACTTCAGCATTAAATACCCCGAATGCCTGGGAGGCATGAACGAGCGCATCAAGCGTCTGCGCCAGCAGAACATGGACACACCCACGACGCTGAGCATAGAACGCGCCCTCATTGAAACCGATTTCTACAAGAAGAACTACGGCACGATGCCCATTGCAGTGCTGCGTGCGCAGAACTTCTACGAGATATGCAAGCGCAAGACCATCTACATCGGTCCGGACGAACTCATCGTCGGAGAGCGTGGACCCGTGCCCAAGGCCGTACCCACGTTTCCCGAGCTGACCTGCCACTCGGTGGAGGACTTGCATACGCTGGACACGCGTGAATTGCAGTCGTACCACATCTCGCAAGAGGACATCGACACCTACGAGCGTGAGGTGATTCCCTACTGGCAGGGCAAGACACAAAGGGAGCGCATCTTCAACCACGTCTCCAAGGAGTGGGAGGAGGCTTACCATGCCGGTGTGTTCACCGAGTTCATGGAGCAGCGTGCTGCAGGCCATACGGCCATGGACGGCAAGATGTACCACGAGGGGTTGCTCGACGTGAAGGCACGCATCGAGAAGAAAATTGCAAGTCTCGACTTTATCTACGACCCCGAAGCCACTGACAAGCAGCAGGAACTGGAGGCTATGCTCATTTCTTGCGACGCCGCCATCCTGTTTGCCGAGCGACACGCCCAGTTGGCCGAAGAAATGGCCGCTAAGGAAAGCAACCCGCAGCGCAAGAAGGAACTGCAGAAGATAGCCGACGTCTGCCATTGGGTGCCTGCCCATGCGCCGCGCGACTTGTGGGAGGCCATACAGATGTATTGGTTTGTGCATTTGGGCACGGTGACCGAACTGAATGGTTGGGATTCGATGAATCCTGGCCACATCGACCAACACTTGTTCCCCTTCTATCAGAAAGGCATCGAGCAAGGCACACTCACGCGCGACGAGGCCAAGGAACTCCTCTCTTGTCTGTGGATAAAGTTCAACAACCAACCTGCTCCCCCGAAGGTGGGCGTGACAGCATTGGAGAGTGGCACCTATAACGATTTCACGAACATCAACATCGGAGGCGTGGACCGCGAGGGCAGGAGCGCCGCCAACGAGTTGTCATACATGATATTGGAGATACAGGAGGAACTGCACGAGCTGCAGCCGGGCCTCTCCATCCACATTGCCGAGAACACCCCCGATGATTTCCTTCAGGCAGGCATCCGTGTCATCCGTCAGGGGCACGGCTATCCCTCTGTGTTCAATCCCGATGCGTATGTCAGGGAAATGACCCGCGCTGGCAAAACCTTAGAGGACGCTCGCGAGGGCGGCTGTTCGGGTTGCATCGAGGTGGGTGCCTTCGGCAAGGAGGCTTACCTGCTGACGGGCTATCTGAACACACCCAAGATACTGGAAATCACGCTCCACAACGGCATCGACCCCGAGACTGGCAAACGCTTAGGCTTGGAAACAGGCGACCCGCGCACGTTCCAGACCTTCGAGGAACTCTACGAGGCATGGCATCGACAGATGGTGTATTTCGTGAACCTGAAACTCTCCGTAAACAACTACATCGAGCGCATGTTCTCGCTCTATGCCCCTGCCACCTTCCTCAGCCTCTACATCGACGACTGCATTGAGAAGGGCAAGGACTACTACAGCGGTGGGGCACGATACAACACCACCTACATCCAATGCACAGGACTCGGCACTCTCACAGACTGCTTCACGACGCTGAAGAAACATGTCTTTGAGGACAAGCGCTACACGATGGAGCAAATCCTTGACGCTTGTGAGAGTAACTGGGCAAATGCAGAGGTCATGCGTCAATACATCCGTACGCGCACACCATTCTTTGGCAACGATGATCCCTATGCCGATGAGATAGCCGTGCGCATCTACGAAGATCTGGTGAAGGCCATCGAGGGACGCCCCAACACGCGTGGTGGAGAAACCCATCTGAACATGCTGTCAACCACTTGTCACAACTATTTCGGTTCTGTCTGCGGTGCCACACCCAATGGACGCTTTGCCCATTTCGCCATTTCCGACGGCACTTCGCCCTCGCATGGCAGCGACACTCACGGACCTACGGCGGTCATTAAGTCGCTGGGAAAACTGGACCAAACGAAGTCGGGCGGAACCTTGCTTAATGTTCGCTTTGTTCCCTCATTGCTCAAGGACGAGCGCGACATGCAGAAACTGGGCAGTCTCATCCGCACCTACTTCAAATTCGGTGGTCATCACATTCAGTTCAATATCGTTGACACGAAGACCTTGCTCGATGCGCAGCAGCATCCCGACCAGTATCGTGACCTCCTCGTCCGTGTAGCAGGCTATTCCGACTACTTCAACGATATGACAGCCCAACTGCAGAACGAGATCATTGCCCGTACCGAGAACGAAGAAGTGTAAAAGGGAATGATTTTATTCGACATCAAACGCTATGCCATCCACGACGGACCAGGCATTCGTACGACCCTCTTTCTGAAGGGTTGTCCTTTGCGTTGTATTTGGTGTCACAATCCAGAGTCGTGGAACCCTCACCCACAACTGACCTTCAAAGAGAACAAGTGCATTCATTGCGGCAGCTGCGTAGGAAAGACAGATGAACTTAAGGCTGAAGCCTGCCCCACGATGGCGAGGGAAATGTGTGGCAGGGAGTGGACTTTGGAGGAGATAATGGTGGAAGTGGAGAAGGAACGCGACGTGATGTCAGATAGTGGTGGAGGTGTGACCCTCTGTGGCGGGGAACCTATGATGCAGGATATTGTGCCCTTGTTACAAGAACTGGGGCGCCGCGGATTCCATCGTGCGGTGGATACTTCGCTCTATTGCTCGGAAGAAAAGGTGAGGACGGTGGCCAAAGAGTGCGACCTATTCCTCATCGATATCAAACACAAGGATGCCGAGCAACATCGTCGCTATACAGGAGTAACAAACGAGCGCATCCTGCAGAACATCCGTCTCGTGGCAGAACTTGGCGTGTCCTTCATCATCCGCATTCCCCTCATCGTGGGTGTGAATGCCGACGACGAGAACATTCAAGCCACAGCAAGCTTCTTGGCATCTCTGTCCGTTCATCCACTCGTGGAGCTGCTTCCTTATCATGATACAGGCAAGGACAAACATCTGCGCATCGGCAGTCATTACAATCCCGACGGCATTCCTATGTCAACGCCTACAGACGAGTGGATACAGCACATCATCCAGCTCTTCCAAGAGTATGGACTGACGGCACGAATAGGGTAATAATAAAGGGAAGGCTAATTTTTCAACTGCTTTTTAGTTGCTTGCAGTGTCTTCAGCTGTTGCATGAGAGCCAACATCTGTTGTGGGTTGGTCTTTAGTGCAGGGTCGGCAAGTTGGCGCATAAGTTCCTTTTCACGCTGGTTGACAATCTCCACTTTGTAGTCGGCAAGCACATGAATGACCATCGATGTCAGTTCCTTGGTCTCTTGCTCCTCACGTTGTGCTAATTCGCGTGTTTGTGTGGGGGCTGCCTTGCTTTGGAAGATGCGACTCACTTCCTCGTTGTCATAAGCCAATTCAAATGCCAGTCGGCTCACGGTTGGGTCGTCGTGGTTGATGAGCAAACGCTCGGTGGCTTGTCCTGAGGTGTCATTGAGTACGATGTCGAGCATGCGTTGGTGTAAAGGTTCAATAAGCGATATGGAATCGTTGCGAAGTGATGCTTCAATGAATGCAACAACGGTTGGTCGGGAAGCAACTGCCTCGTCATTAGTTTGGGGAGCAATAGTCTTTTCTCCCTTGCGCACAATGAGCCACATCAGTTCACGTTCCTTCTTTAGCAATCGTTCATGGTCGCGTTTCATGATGGTGTTTGCCAACTCTGGTGCAGCGTCGTTGGTTCCCTTTTCGTCAGGTGTGGCAGGAGGAGTTGCATATCCCTCTGCGTCATGCCCTGCATCCATAGGTGGAATCTCTGTGGGTAGGGGAGCATCTTCGGGCATTGCATTTCCACTTGTGTTATTGGTGCGCATGCGTTCCCTTTCGCGCTCGCGTATCTTTTCCTCACGCATTTTCTTAGCTTCCTCTGCCACTCCATGAGCCACGATGCGTTCGTCGAGTTGCATCATTTGGGCTGCCGTCTGTACATACACGGCGCGAGTTACTTCGTTGGGAATGCAGGCAATGCTCTGCACGATGTTGTTCACGAGTTTGCTCTTGGCAATGGGGTCTCCCTGTGCTTCCTGCATGAGGAGGTCGGTCTTGAACTTGATAAAGTCCACCTGATGGTCGCGCAGGTATTGCTGATATTCCTCTGCATTATGTTTGCGTGCAAAAGAGTCTGGATCATCGCCATCGGGCAACAATAGCAACCTGACATTCATACCCTGTGCCAACAGCATGTCTATACCACGCTGACTGGCCTTGATACCTGCTGCATCGCCGTCGTAGATGACCGTGATGTTGTCTGTCAGTCGGTGGATGGTGCGTATTTGTTCTTCTGTCAGTGCTGTGCCAGATGAAGATACCACATTCTCTATGCCGCTTTGGTGCATGGCCATGACATCGGTGTAGCCTTCCACCAATATACAGAGGTCTTCTTTGCGTATGGCTAGTTTGGCTTGGAAGAGTCCATAGAGTTCGCGCCGTTTGCTATAGATGAAACTTTCCGGTGAGTTTTGGTACTTGACATTGACCCCCTTGGTGGCAGCATCGAGCACACGACCTCCAAAGCCCACCACCTTGCCGCTTATGGTGAAGATGGGGAACATGACACGTCCCCAAAATCTGTCGCGCAGCACATTACTGCCTTCGCGCTTGATGGAAAGTCCTGTACCCAATCCTGTTTCAGGGTCGTTGACAAGATATTTCTCTTTGAATCCAGCCTTCAGAGCCTCTTGACTCATCTTGCCATCACGGCTGTCGGGACAGAAACCAAGTTGGAATTTCTTGATGATGTCATCGCGGAAGCCACGTTCGCGGAAATAGCTCAAACCAATGGAACGTCCCTCAGGTGTTTCGTTCATTTCATGTTGGAACCACTTGTTAGCCCACTCATTGACAATGAACATCGATTCGCGGTCGTCATTATGTTGGCGGTCTTCCTCGGTAAGTTCCTTTTCCTGTATGGTGATTCCGTATTTCTTAGCCAAGTAGCGTAGTGCTTCGGGATAGCTAATCTGCTCGTGCTCCATGATGAAGCCAATGGGGTTTCCTCCCTTGCCGCATGCAAAACACTTGCAATAGTTCTTGGCAGGACTGACCATAAAAGAAGGCGTGCGGTCATCATGGAACGGACATAGTCCCTTGAGGTTGGCACCTGAGCGTTTCAGGGTAACGAAGTCAGAGACAACATCCACGATGTTTGCTGCATCTTTTATCTTGGCTATGGTTACGGGGTCAATCATTTGTGTTTATAATGGACAATGGATAATGGACAATGGATAATGGACAATGGATAATGGACAATGGATAATGGTGTGGTCATTCATCATCAAAGTCTCCGAGGAAGAATGGGGTTTCATCACGGAAGTCGTCCAACTGCCGACGCTCTTTCTTTGTTGGGCGACCAGTGCCGCGAGCACGGTTGACAAATCCGCTGATCTTGCTCATCTCCAACAATTCGTATTGCTCAGGGGCTGTGACATTCTCAAGCACTTCGGGCACAAGTTTGGGGCCAACACGGTTCTCTATGGCTTGGAGTATCTTATAGGAATAGGTGATGGGCGATTTCCGCACGTCCACAATGTCGCCCACTTTCACCATGCGCGAGGGTTTCAGTTGCACACCACCCATGGAGACTTGCCCTTTCTTGCAAGCCGCAGCGGCAATGGTGCGCGTTTTGAAGATGCGTGCCGCCCACAACCATTTGTCTATCCTGGCCTCGTTGTTCATCTGTTATTAAAGGGACATTTGTTTTGCCGTCAGTTGGCAGATGTTGATAATGGTTTGCGTAGCCTTCTCCATGCTTTGGATGGGGACAAACTCATGTCGCCCGTGGAAGTTCAGTCCACCCGCAAAGATGTTGGGGCAGGGGAGCCCCATGAAACTCAACTGCGCACCATCGGTACCGCCTCTGATGGGCTTGACCTTACATTCGCCACAAGCCTCTGTGATGGCCTGCTTGGCAATCTCTATGATGTGGGGCTTGTCTTGAATCTGGCTCAACATATTGCGATATTGCTCGCGGATGGCAAGTTCCACAGTGCCTTCTCCGTGACGGAGGTTGGCATCGCGGCAAACCTTCTCCATCGTTTCCTTTCGTTGTTCGAACTTTTTGGCGTCATGGTCGCGGATGATGTATGAGAGAGTTGCTTCCTCCACTGTGCCCGATAGGCTGGTCAGATGTGAAAAGCCCTCATAGCCTTCAGTCGTTTCAGGTGTTCCGTTGGCAGCTATGGCCTGCGCCAGTTCATTAGCCACCATGCATGCGTTCACCATTTTGCCTTTGGCATAACCAGGGTGGACATTGCAACCGCGGATGTGAATCTTTGCCGAAGCGGCATTGAAGTTCTCGTACTCCAGCTCACCCACTTCGCTACCATCCATCGTGTAGGCCCACTGACAACCAAACCTCTCTACGTCAAACAGATGCGCACCCATGCCAATCTCCTCGTCGGGATTAAATGCAATACGAATCTTTCCATGCTCCACCTCGGGGTGTGCTTGCAGCCAGGTCATGGCAGTGACAATCTCCGCAATGCCAGCTTTGTCGTCAGCTCCCAACAGGGTAGTGCCATCCGTAACAATCAGGTCCTCACCTATGTGGCGCTGCAGTTCAGGAAACAGACTCACGCGTGTGGTCACATGCTCGTTCAGCACAATGTCAGCCCCATCATAGTTCTCGATGATGCGCGGACGGACATCCTTGCCAGAACAGTCGGGACTTGTGTCCATGTGCGCGATGAATCCGATCGTGGGCACCTTCTTATCCGTGTTTCCTGGCAGGGTAGCATAGACATAGGCGTGTTCGTCCACCTCCACATCGCAGAAGTTCAGCCCTTCCAGTTCCTCCTTGATGTAATGAGCCAATGCCCACTGCTTGTCGGTGCTTGGACATTGTCCTTCCGCCTCCTCGCTCGATTGTGTGTCATACGAAACATACTTGAGGAAGCGCTCTACAAGTTGCTTGGTGAAATCCTTTTCCATAGTGACAACAAAGGTACAAAAAAACGTGAGCAGAACAAAGGAAAGTTGTTTGTTTTTTATTCCCTTTTGCAAGTGACAACAAAAACACCCCCTCCTCCACGAGAGAGAAGGGAGCGTTTGTTTTAGATGTGTTTGCAGTTTCTATATTTGTTTACTGACTGCAACCTATTTCCCGTTATAGTTGCACATGGCAAACTGCATGCCGCAGAGGGCATAGGCTTTGATGGCTTCGCAGGCCACTTGGGCCTTTTCGTCCACTATCTTTTCGTCTTCGGGAGAGAACTTGCCCAGCACGAAGTCCACTTGTCCACCGCGAGGAAAGTTGTTGCCGATGCCAAACTTGAGTCGGTTGTAGGCTTGGGTGCCAAGCATCTGCGCAATGTGTTTCAGTCCGTTGTGTCCAGCGTCGGCTCCTCCTTGTCGCATGCGGATGGTGCCAACGGGCAGACTGAGGTCGTCGACAATGACGAGTACGCGCTCAATGGGTATCTTCTCTTGTTGCATCCAATAGCGGACGGCATTGCCGGAGAGGTTCATGTAGGTGGAGGGTTTGAGCAAGACGAGTTCCTGGTTTTTCACTTTCATGTGAGCCACGAATCCGTATCGCTTGTCCTGAAAAACGATATTGGACGCCTTAGCGAGGGCGTCCAATACTCTGAATCCTATGTTGTGGCGGGTTCCCTCGTACTCGGAGCCGATGTTGCCCAATCCCACAATTAGATGTTTCATTTGTTTTTCAGTTTCTCCTTTGTTGCATCCGAAGATGCGTCGGAGCAGTGCTATCATTACTCTTCTGTCTGAGCCTTGGCAGCAGCACTCATGGCGCTACGTGTCATCTTAACCTGACATACGACAACGCTGGGAGGTGTTACCAGTTCCAGGCCTTCGAACTGCAGTTCGCCAGCCTTGATGGTCTTACCCAGACCGAGGTTGGTAACATCGATGTCCAGACGCTCGGGAATCTGAGTGTAGGGAGCACGTACCTTCAGTTTGCGCACATTGGCAGCCAACTTACCACCGGCACGAACACCTTCTGCCAGACCGTTGAGCTTGATGGGCACTTCCATGACGATGGGCTTCTCGGCAGTGATTTCGTAGAAATCGACGTGGAGGAGTTGGTCTGTTACGGGGTGGAACTGCAGCTCACGCATAACGGCGGTGTATTGCTTGCCATCGATGTCGAGGTTTACGCTGTAGATCTCAGGTGTATAAACCAAGTTGCGGAGACCAGCGGTGGTTACGCTGAAGCTGATGGCTTCGGGCAGACCGTTCTCGCCACGCTTCTCACCATAGAGGTTGCAGGGCACGCTGCCATCTTTGCGAATCTGTTTTGTTGCTTTCTTGCCAGTTTCGGTACGCAGGGTACCTTTGATGTCAATACTTTTCATTTGATTTGTTTTTGTGTTACTCTAAATTAAGTTTATTGTGCTTAATTCGCCATCACACGAATGGATGTGCTCCAAAAGCGGCTGCAAAATTAGTGCAAATCGCGCGAAAAAGCAAATTTTATTGGAACTTTTACAAGCTATTGCCTAATTTCGCCCATGAAAGGGGCTGAATGTGAAAGAACTTAGAACTCTACGTCTATTTTGATGTCACTTTCCGGTTCGGGGCGCTGCTCTGCTTTGCCTTGTTTCTCCTCGATGAACGAGATGGCTTCCTTCAGTCCGTCCATGAACTTGTCAAAATCCTCGCGATAGATGAATACCTTATGCTTCTCAAAACTGTAACTGGGGGCGGTGAAGTCGCCAGAAACAATCTTCTTACTCTCCGTGATAGAGAGATACAATTCGTTCTTGCGGTTCTCTTTTACATCAACGTAATAGATGCGTTTTCCTGCTTTGATTGCACGCGAGAACACGATTTCTTTCTCTCTGTTTTCATCCATTTTCTTAAAGTCTTCCATACAATTATTTATTAAAATATACAAAATTCGACCCCAAAATTGCATCTATTTTCTAAAACTACCAAAAAAAACGGCCACAAATTACTATTCTATGGCAGAATTTATCTATTTTTGCACCATAAATACAACAAATAACCTTCTTTGATAATATGATAAACCGCGAACTCATTCGCATTAAGGCAGTTCAGTTGCTTTACGCCTATTACGAAAATGAGGGCCAGACTGTGGAAGCTGCAGAAAAGGAATTCCTTTTTAGCCTGGATAAGGCCTACGAATTGTATCACCTTCTGCTTTCCTTGATGGTAAGCATTGCGCACACAGGGCAGTGCGTTGAGGAAGCACAGTCGAATCGGGCCAATCGCCTCAAGAAATACTATGAGGTGCCAAGAAAGTTTCTTGACAATAGGTTCATGGCTCAGTTGCGCGACAATCATCAGCTTGTTTCTTATCGTGAGAAGAATAATGCCTTTTGGGATGAGGAAAACGAAGACTTCCTTCGTAGCACTTATGCCACGCTGAAGGAGCAACCTTTCTTCCAGGAATATCTGCAGGCAGATGAGGACAACTATGAGGCAGACCGTGAACTTTGGCGTCGCATCTATCGCGAGCTGCTTTGCAACAATGATGAGCTTGATGAGATTCTGGAGGACGATAGTGTCTATTGGAACGATGACAAGGCCATCATCGACACGTTTGTGCTGAAGACCATTCGTCAGTATAAGGAAACCTATGATTCGGAGCAACCGCTTCTGCCCCCCTATAAAGACAACGAAGACCTCAAGTTTGCTTCTGTGCTTTTCCGTACAGCAATAGAGGGTGAAGCGCAGTATAGGCAGTTGCTTTCGGAGCAAACACGCAATTGGGACTTGGAACGTGTGGCCACAATGGACTTGGTCATCATGCAGGCTGCCCTGGCAGAGATAACTTCGTTCCCCAATATCCCGTTGAGTGTCAGCATCAATGAGTATGTGGAGATTGCCAAGATGTATAGTACCCCACGCAGCAGTGGCTACATCAATGGCATGCTTGACACAGTTGCCAAACGACTGATAGCAGAGGGCAAAATCAAGGAAAAGTAAAACGTAATAAAATAATATGATTATGAACGCATTGTTTGTTTTCTTGCAAGCAGCACAGCCACAGGGTGGTGGCATGTCCTTTATCATCATGATGGTCATCATTTTTGCCATCATGTATTTCTTTATGATTCGTCCACAACAGAAGAAGCAGAAGGAGATACAGAACTTCCGCAACAGCATATCCGTAGGTTCGGAGGTGGTGACAGCAGGCGGCATCTATGGAACCGTAAAGGCCATTGACGAATTGACGAACACACTGACCGTTGAGGTGGCAAAGGACGTTCGCCTCAAGATTGACCGCAATTCTGTATTTGCTTCCGCACCCGTTAATGATGTAAAATAAAAGGTGACGCTGAAGTTCAAGATAAAGACCTTAGGCAAGGAAATCTGGCAGTATGTGGTGCGGCATTTCAGTCGCGACCTCTTTGTCTTCCTGTTCTTTCTCTTTGTTTCTGCAGTGTTCTGGTTGTTGCAGACGCTAGATGAAACTTTCGAGAGAGATTTGCGTGTGCCCATTCAACTGGTGGACGTGCCGCAGGATATAGTCATCACCACTCCTTTGCCCGAAGAACTGACTGTTACCATCAGGGACCGTGGAGCCACGTTCCTTCGTTATTGGCGTCATCGCATCGAACCCTTGGCGTTTTCCTATCCCGATTATGTGAGCTCGCGAACCAAAGGATATGTCCGCATTCCTGAGTCGGATGTGATGAACCTCTTGGCAGGGCGGTTGCAAGGCAGTTCAAAGGTTCTTGATATTCAGCCCGACACCCTTGAGTTCTACTTCAATCATGGCAGGAGCACAATGGTGCCTGTTCGTGTAGACGGGGTGGTGGAGACCGATTCGCGCCATTATCTGCTTTCCGTCACCACTGAGCCCAAGGAGGTGGAGGTTTTTGCTTCTTCCTCCGTGCTTGACACCCTGACATTTGTTCCCACGGAAACTCTCAACTTAAGCAACTTAAGCGAGAACAAGACCCTCAACGTGCGTCTTCATCCCGTTCGTGGTGCAAAGGTGGAACCCTCTTCGGTTCAGCTCACTGCCACTGTGGATGTCTATATTGAGCAAACCGTGGAAGTTCCCATCGTGTCGCTCAACTTCCCTGGCGGCAAACAGTTGTGCACCTTCCCTGCCAATGCGCGTGTCACCTACACCATCGGTCACTCTCGTAGCAAGGAAATTGATCGCAACAGTTTTGTATGCGCCGTCACTTACGAAGAGATACTTGCTCTCCAGCAACAGGGACAAACTAAAATTCCCTTGCGCTTGCGCAGTACGCCTGATGACATCATTGATGTTCGCCTGGAACCGCGTGAGGTGGACTATCTCATAGAAACTATCAGTGAGGAGGAATGAGCAAGACGGTCTTGGGCATTACGGGAGGCATTGGCAGTGGCAAATCATATGTTTGCCGTCTGCTTGCCGAGCATTATCAAGTTCCCATATATTATTGCGACATACATGCAGCGCTGCTCATGCGTTCGGATTATGAACTCATGGAGCAATTGTCAGAGCTCATGCCTGGTCTTTACAATGAGGACGGAGAACTCGACAAGCAACGTCTTGCCTCCTACATGTTTTCCGACGAACAACACCTTCACAACGTCAATGCCATAGTTCATCCTGCTGTGCGCCATCACCTGCGTGATTGGAAGGAACATCACCGCGGGACTTTGGTGGCAGTCGAAAGCGCCATCCTGTATGAGAGTCATTTCGATTCTGAGGTTGACAAAGTGCTTTACGTAGATGCTCCATTGGAGGTGCGCATTCAACGAACCTGTCTTCGCGATGGACTCACTGAGCAGGAGGTGAAGGGGCGCATTGCGCATCAGCAGACCGACTATGCTCGCTCTCATGCAGACTTCCTTCTCAATAATGATGGCAAGCATGACTTGCTACCTGAACTCGATAAGATAATACTTAACTTGTAATTTGTAATTGAAAAATAAAAACTATGCTTAAAACAATTCTCGCCATTTCTGGCAAACCAGGGCTCTATAGCCTTGTATCTCGTGGCAATCGCAGTCTCATCGTGGAAACTCTCGATGCCAATCGCAAGCGCCTTCCTGTTTTTGGTACTGACAAGGTGATTTCTCTCGCAGACATAGCCATGTACACCGATGAAGAAGAGGTGCCCCTGCGCCAAGTGCTCAATGCCATCAAGGAACTCAAAAAAGGTAAAACCGTTGCTGACATTGACTTGAAGAAGGCCTCACGTGACCAACTCTTCGATTTCATGGGACAAGTGCTTCCTAACTTCGACCGCGACCGTGTACATCCCTCTGATGTGAAGAAACTCATCCAGTGGTACAACCTACTCATCGACAACGGCGTTACTGACTTCGATGAAGACCTGAAGGAGACAGAGGGCGACAACATCGACGACCGCAAGTAAGATACCATGCTTTGTCAATAAGAATACTATTGTGCAGCCCGGAAGAATAGTATTCCATCAGGTCATGAAATAGTATTCTTGTAAGCCTTACAATAGTAATCCTATAAACGAAACCTGCCCAGCTTATTGAGTTAAGCCAGGCAGGTTCTTTTTGTTATGTACTGTGCTTAGAAGGTGAAGTTGTAACCTACGCGTACAACATGGTCGTGGGGAGCATGGCCATCATTGAACAAGCCACCGAAACCATAACCCAGATACAGACCCTTCCATACATAGAGACCCATGGTGAAGTCCAAAGCCATAGCGTTGAAGTTCCAGCCATCCTCAAATCCGCAACCATAACCGAGGTCGAGAGCAGCAAATGCCTTCAGGTCGGGACCGAAAGTGGGAGAGAATGCACGAGCACCAACCTGAATGGTAATCTCGTTGTTGAAAGTGGTGTTCCTCCAGTCGTAAGCATACTTAACAACGGGGAGATCGAGGGCGATGTACTTGTTGAAGTTGTACTGACCACGAACACCAAGTTCCAACTCAGTACCAACACCCATTTCTGCAGCAAAAGAAATACCCTTGTCGGGGTTCTGTGCATTTGCGCATACAGCCATAACCAAGGCCACAGCCATTGTAAGAATCTTTTTCATGATTGACTTGAATTTAAGTTGAACAAATAGTTATATCATCGCAAATTTACAAAAAAATGTTAAAACACTCTCTTCCAATTGCTATTTTTTTTCGTATCGCCCCATAATATAGTTGATTTTATGCCTTACATCAGCACCAAACCTGCTATGGCACATACTATAATGATGCGTATGGGCGACATCCGATAAACCGAAACGCTGAGGAAGGCAAAGGCGAAGAGCAGCAGACTCACGCAGAACTGCCATAGATTGATGGAAGGTGTGGAGAAGTTCTCTGCGGTCATCAGGCACAAAGCTGCTGCAGCCAGCAAACCCACTACGGCAGGACGCATCCAACGGAATACGTGCTCTACGGCGGGATGCTTCCAATATGACATGAGGAAACGGCTGATGAGGAGCATTAGAATGAATGATGGTAGCACAACAGCCATCGTGGCTATGGCACTGCCAACAACCCCCCAATACCATTCACTGCCCGTGTTTGTCAACGAGGTGTAGCCTACATAGGTTGCGGCATTGATGCCTATGGGACCAGGAGTCATCTGTGAGATGGCGACGATGTCGGTGAACTGACTGGACGTGAGCCAATGATGTCGCGTCACCACCTCTGCTTGAATCATGGACAGCATGGCATAGCCTCCACCGAAACCAAACAAGCCAATCTGGAAAAACACCCAGAACAATTGTAACATCAAGGTGACCATAACCTTTAACCTCTAACCTTTCACCCTTAACCTTTCACCCTTAACCTTTCACCCTTAACCTTTCACCCTTAACCTTTCACCTTTAGCCCATACAAGTATCCACCTATGCCTGCCAATCCCACAATAAGGATGACAATGACGGGACTAACACCAAGCAACCAGATGAGCAATGCTGCAACAACAGGAATCCACAGGTTGTGCCAATTTATCTTTGCCATCTTTGCCATGCGGAAAACGGGTGCTGCAATCAAGGCTACGACTGCAGGACGTATGCCTCGAAAGGCTCTCTGTACCCATTCGTTCTCGCCAAAACGCTGAAACAACAGCGCAACAGCGAGGATGATAACGAAGGAGGGTAGGATGGTGCCGAGTGTGGCAACCAAGGCTCCGCGTATGCCTCGTAACTTGTTGCCTATGAATATGCTGATGTTTACAGCAAAGATGCCAGGACATGACTGCGCAATGGCCATCAGGTCAAGCAGTTCTTCACGGCTAACCCAACGATGTTCGTCCACCACCTTGGCCTCGATGAGCGGAATCATCGCGTAGCCACCACCGATGGTGAACAATCCGATGCGCAGAAATGTACTAAACAGTTGCCACATGTTGCTCAATCCACTTGCGTGCATTCACAAAGGCTTCCACCCAAGGCGTAATTTCATCTTGCTGGCGGTCAGTGGGATACCAGGCACATTGCCACGGGAATATGGCACGCTCCAAGTGAGGCATCATAGCCAGATGACGTCCATCGGCAGAGCATATACCTGCCACACTGTAGTCCGAACCATTGGGGTTGCCAGGATAGGTTGTGTAGTTATATTTTGCTACAACTTGATAGTCGCTTTCCTTGCCGGGGAGGTGGAACTTGCCTTCTCCGTGAGCCACCCAGATGCCTAACTTCGAACCCGAGAGCGAGCCGAACATAATGCTGTTGTTCTGAGGTATGCTCAGGGTGAGGTACGCCGACTCAAACTTATGACTGTCGTTGTGCAACATACGTGGTTTCGCGTCATTTTGAATCAAACCAAGTTCAACCATAAGCTGACAGCCATTGCAAATGCCCAAAGAAATAGTGTCGGGGCGGGCATAGAAGCGGTCGAGTGCCTGCTTTGCCTTGGGGTTGTAGAGGAAGGCACCTGCCCATCCTTTGGCAGAACCCAGCACGTCGCTGTTAGAGAAACCGCCACAGAAAACTATCATGTTGACATCGTCCAGCGTCTCGCGGCCTGAAACCAAGTCGGTCATCATCACGTCCTTTACATCAAATCCTGCGAGGTAGAGTGAGTAAGCCATTTCGCGTTCACCGTTTGTTCCCTTTTCGCGGATGATGGCAGCACGCACACCACTGGGTTTGCGACGGTCGGCGCTAAGTCCCAACTGACTGAGCTTGCCAGTGAATTTCGCAGGGAGTTTAATCTCCACAGGTTGTTGCTTGTAGTTCTCAAAGCGTTGCTCAGCACATCCGTTCATGCTCTGACGGCGGTCGAGCAGGTAGGACGGACGATACCAAACATCGCGCAAGGCATCAATGTCAAGTGTCTCTTCCCGTTCACCCTTACGCAGTCGCAGGTTGCGCTCGCGGCAAGGAACACCAATGTATATGTAGCCTACTCCAGCCTCGTCCAGAAGTTTCTTGAACTCTGCCTCGTGCTTCGTGGCCACTTGTACAACGACGCCAGGGTTTTCGGCAAAGAGAATCTTCTCGATGCAATCTTCCTCGGCGAAGTTGTTGAGGTTGATTTTCAGTCCACCTTGCGTGTTGGCAAAACACATCTCAAGCAGGGTGGTGATGAGGCCCCCTGCGGAAATGTCATGACCTGCCAGCAGCAATCCCTTCTTGATGAGTTCTTGAATGGCATCGAATGCATCGCGGAAGTACTCAGGATTGGTCACAGTGGGCACATCGCTACCTACATAGCCTTGGCTTTGTGCGTAGGCGCTTCCACCCAGGCGCAGTTGGTCAAATGAGAAGTCAATATGGTAAAGCGCACTCTTTGGTTCGTCTGCCAGCACAGGACTAACAACCTTGCGGATGTCTTTTACCTCGGCGCCGCTTGTGACAATGACAGTTCCAGGTGCAATTATCTTGCTGCCATCGGGATATTTCTGCGTCATTGAAAGGCTGTCCTTACCTGTAGGAACATTGATTTCCAGCGCGCAGCAGAAGTCGGAAAGTGCCTCTACGGCCTGATACAGACGGGCATCCTCACCCTTTTGTGAGCGGCAAGGCCACATCCAGTTGGCACTGAGGCTCACGCTATCAAGTCCTTCTGTCAAGGGAGCCCATACGATGTTCGTCAAACTTTCTGCCACGGATAGCACACTACCTGCTGCGGGATTAGCCAATCCTGCTTGCGGCGCATGACCAAGTGCTGTTGCAATGCCCTTACGGCCGCGATAGTCGAGAGCAACCACACCGCAGTCACTGAGGGGCAACTGCAATGGACCTTGACATTGCTGGCGTGCTATCTTACCCGTTACAGAGCGGTCTACCTTGTTGGTCAACCAGTCTTTGCAGGCAACTGCCTCAAGTGAGAGCACCTTTTCAATAGAGCCCTTGAGGTCCTTGAATTCTTTTAGATCCTTATATTTCCTTTCTACGGTCTCGTCCACCATAATGGTTTTGGGCGAGTGACCGAACATTTGTGCAACATCCAAGTCGAAGGGACGTACGCCATCGCCTTGCTCGAAGGAGAAGTGTGCATCGCCTGTGGTTTCACCCACCACATACATTGGGGCACGCTCGCGTTCGGCAATCTTGCGCACATGCTCGAGATGTTCCTCCTGAATGAGCAGTCCCATGCGCTCCTGGCTTTCGTTGGCAATGATTTCCTTCGCCGATAGGGTGGGGTCGCCGATGGGCAGTTGTGTCATGTCAATGTGACCACCACACTCTTCCACCAGTTCCGAAAGGCAATTGACGTGACCTGCCGAACCATGGTCGTGAATGCTGACTACGGGATTCACTTCCTCTTCACACAAGGCACGCACAAGGTTGTTGGCGCGTTTCTGCATCTCGGGGTTGGCACGCTGCACGGCATTGAGTTCAATTCCACTACTGTAGCGACCAGTGTCTACACTACTTACCGAACCGCCACCCAAGCCGATGCGATAGTTGTCGCCACCCACGACCACAATCTTGTTGCCCTTCTGGGGGGTACCCTTCAAGCAGTCGCGCTTGGTGCCATAGCCCACACCACCAGCCAACATGATGACTTTGTCGTAACCATATTGCTCACCATTCTCCTGATGTTCGAAAGTGAGCACAGAACCGCAGATGAGGGGCTGACCAAATTTGTTTCCAAAGTCGCTGGCTCCGTTTGATGCCTTGATGAGAATCTGTTCGGGTGTCTGATACAACCACTTGCGTACGGGCAATATGCGTTCCCATTCACGAAGTTCTTCCGTGTTGCGAGGGTAGCTGGTCATATAGACTGCCGTGCCTGCAATAGGCCACGAACCAACACCTCCACCCATGCGGTCGCGTATTTCACCACCCGTTCCCGTCGAAGCACCATTGAAGGGTTCCACCGTAGTTGGGAAGTTGTGGGTTTCAGCCTTGATGCTGATGACGCTTTCGATGTCACGAATCACGAAGTAGTCGCTTGTGGAGTGGTCCTGTGGCGCAAATTGCTCCACGATAGGTCCCTCGGCGAAAGCCACATTGTCCTTGTAGGCAGATATAATGTGATGCGGATTCTCTTGTGTGGTCTTCTTGATCATGGCGAAAAGGCTGCTTGGCATTTCCTTGCCGTCGATGATGAAGGTGCCACCGAAAATCTTGTGACGGCAATGCTCACTATTGATTTGTGCAAAGCCGAAAACCTCGGAGTCTGTCAGTTGGCGACCGAGTTGCTTTTCTATTTGATGGAGATATTCAATCTCTTCCTTGCTCAGTGCTAGTCCTTCTTCCTCGTTATATGCCTCGAGGTTTTCAATCATGCGGATGGGAGCCGGCTGAATGTTGACTGTAAAGATGTCTTGGTTGAGCCCTTCATACAAGCGCTGAAGCATAGGGTCGTAGTCGGCATCCTTGCTTGCTACGGGGAAGTATTCCTCGATGCGTCGTATGCCTTGGATGTTCATGTTCTGTGTAATCTCCACGGCATTCGTGCTCCATGGGGTCACCATTTCGCGACGCGGACCGATGAAGTAGCCTGTGAGGCTTTGTTCCTTCAGTGCCGTTGCTTCTCCGTAGAGCCAGCAAAGTTTGTTTACATCCTCAGCACTAAGTGCTTGAGCTGCCTGTGTGGCAATGATACTCTCTTGGGGTGTCTTAAAGAAGATTATCTCCATATTAATATTAAATAAAAGCCGTGGAAAGTGCATCCCACGGCCATGTTTTCGTTATTCTACATTATTTTCCCTAAGTACGATTTCCCAACCGAGGGCACTCGCACCGAGTACTGCAGCCTTGGCATCGTCGAGCTGGCTAACCAGCATCTTGGCCTTGCCGCGATATATCTTCAGCACGTTTTCTTCGTATGCGCGTTTGATGGGTTCCATGATGAGGTCGCCTGCCTTGGTCAGTCCGCCGAAGAAGATGAATGCTTCAGGACTGTTGAAGCAAGCAAAGTTGGCACATGCCTCACCGAGCAAACGACCTGTGAACTCAAATATTTCCTTTGCCACTTCGTCGCCCTTGCCAGCAGCGATGCTCACGTCCTTGCTTTCTATTTGGTCGAGCGGAATCTCGCGGAGCAGACTTGGACGGTCGGTGGTCGTGAGAATCTCGCGTGCCGTGCGTGCCACACCTGTAGCAGAGCAATAGGTTTCCAAGCAACCCTTGCGGCCACAGCCACATTGACGACCATTCTTTTCCACGATGACGTGGCCAAGTTCACCAGCCATGCCGTCACAGCCATAAACCATCTGTCCATTCACCACAATGCCGCTGCCCACACCTGTGCCGAGCGTAATCATGATGAAGTTCTTCATGCCTCTTGCAGCACCATATATCATTTCGCCGATACCTGCCGCATTGGCATCGTTGGTCAGAGCAACGGGAATGCCCAAAGCATCGCTGAACATCTTAGCGAGAGGTACCACATCCTTGCCCCAAGGCAGGTTGGGAGCGAATTCAATGCAACCTGGATAGTAATTGCCGTTGGGAGCACCAATGCCCATAGCGCCAATCTTCTCGATGCCACCTACTTGGTCAATGATTTTACGAAGTTCCACCACGCAGTCATCCACATATTGCTGTGCATCGTCGTTATGTCCTTTGGTCTTAACCGATGTTTCTGCCACTACATTTCCGTTGGCATCCACAATGCCAAATACAGAATTGGTGCCTCCAAGGTCGAGGCCAATTACATAAGGTTTCTCGTTGTTCATGGTTGTCCTATTTAATGTGTTTTGTCTATTAAGTTTAACTGAATGCACCTTCCAAGTACTTCTTGGTAAGTTCGTGTTTGGGGTGGTTGAATACTTGGTCGGCATCGCCCTCCTCGATGACCTCACCGAGATACATGAAGATGACGTGGTCGGCTATGCGTCGTGCTTGGCGCAAGGTGTGGGTGACCATCACAATGCTGTAGTCTTTCTTCAACTTAACGAACAATTCCTCCACTGTGCGGCTCGATATGGGGTCGAGGGCACTCGTGCTTTCGTCAGCCAACAGGTAGCTGGGCTCAATGGCCAGACTGCGTGCGAGGCAAAGGCGTTGCTGCTGACCGCCCGACAACTTATTGGCAGGCGAGTGCAGACGGTCTTTGACTTCCTCCCAAAGGCCTACAGCACGGAGATAGTATTCCACGATGGCATCGAGTTTGCGCTTGCCGCGTATGCCATGAATGCGACAACCGTATGCTATGTTGTCGTAGATGCTCATGGGCAGAGGGCAGGGACGCTGAGGAACAAGCCCAATGGCGCGACGTATCTCTGTCAACTCGCTGGCTCCTGCCGTCACGATATTTTTGTCGCCCAACATCACCACACCTCTAATCTTCACGCCCTCAATGGTGTCGACCAAACGATTGAAGGTGCGCAGAAGGGTGGTCTTTCCACATCCCGAAGGACCGATGATGCATGTAATTTTGTTACGCGGAATATCTACGTTGACATGCTTCAGTATTTCATTCCCACCGATGGAGATGCTCAGCGCGTGAGTTGTCAGTCTGACATCGCTGGGGTGGGGGAATTTGTTGTCCACGACAAAGGGTTTGCCGTTGGCTCCCATGTTGCGTCGTCCAAAGATGTTGAGTATTGGGGTGAACATATATTTCTTGATTTCTATTTCTTTAGTATGCTATTTCTTAAATCCGTATATTACCTCACAACCTTATAACCTCATAACCTCACAACCTTACATCATTGTATCTTATTTCGTGAGAATCGGTTCATGATGATGCGACCTCCGATACTTAGCACCAACACGATGAGGGTCAACACTACTGCAGCGGCATAGGCACGGTCTTGTACCTCGAGCGAAGGCGACTGCAACTGGAAATATACACTCAGCGGCAGTGTGGCTGTCTGTTGGGTGAGGCTCGTGGGTATGCTGTCGGAGAAACCTGCCGTGAACATGACACCTGCAGCATCACCAATGGCGCGTCCGATGCTGAGCAATGTGGCGGTGGCGATGGCGGGTGCAATCTGGCGGACAATGATTCCGATGGTTTCCCAACGTGTAGAACCAAGGCTGTAGCCAGCTTCAAGCAGTTCTGCGGGGATGGTTTTGGCCACTTCGTCCATTGAACGGATGAAGATGGGGATGATGAGCAGTGTCACCACAATGGTACCGCCTAAGAGTGAGGCGCGAAGGCCAAAGTAAATCATAATGGTAAACCCAAATGCACCATACACGATGCTGGGGATGCCAAACAGAATGTCGTAGGCAAGTCGGGCGATAGAACCCAAACGTGAGCCAGCTTTCAGATATACATTGAGGAAGAAGACTACGGGGATGCTGATGATGAGTCCCAAGATGGTGGCCCCACCAACAATATACAGTGAACCCACGATGGCATTAAGGAAACCTCCTCCACCACCCATGTAGAATCCTCCGCCGGGGAGTTGGCTCACCATCTCCCAAGAGAGCAAGGGCAGACCGCGCTTAAATACTGAGAATACCACGCTTGCCACGAAGAACACCACCAATGCAATAGAGGCATGCATTAGCATCTTCATCAGTCTTTCTTCAATAATGCTCAGTTTCATAAACGCTTAGTCCTTAACCTTTTTGAGAATTAAACGAGAGATAATATTGAATACCAATACTACGAAGAAGAGCATGAAGGCGGCGAACATCAATGCGCTTTCGTAGAGGGGCATTGAGAGCATTTCACCGTAGTTGTTTGCGATGAGTGCAGGAATGGGGTAGCACGAGTCGAGCAAGGAACCAGGCACAATAGCCAAGTTGCCACATACCATGATGACGGCAATGGTTTCGCCCATCACACGGCTTGCGGCAAGCACGATGGCTGCCATGATGCCGGGGAAGGTTTTGCGCAACACCACATGCTTTGTGGTCTGCCAACGTGTGGCTCCAAGCGCAAAGGTTGCTTCACGCAGTTCGTGTGCCACATTGCTGAAAATCTCGATGAACAGACTCACTAGAAGGGGAATGACCATTACACCCAACACGATTCCGCACGCCAGCACCGTGTAGCCCGTTGTGTTCCGCTCCACCCAGGGCGCAGCCACATTGGCCACCCAAGGTACAATAAGCAGCATGCCCCACACGCCATAGATGACGGAAGGCAAACCTGCCAAGATGTCGAGGAAGGGAAATACAAAGCGACGAACGCGGCTATGGGCATATTCCGTTAAGTAAACAGCCATAAGAAGGGAGATGGGTATGGCTATGGTCAGTGACAAAGCCGAAACCCACAAGGTGCCCATAAGGAAAGGGAAGAAGCCAAACTGATTCTTCATGGGCTTCCACTCGCCAGCTGACAGAAGGTCCCACAGCGAGTGTTCCTCCAAGATGGGCGCTGCCTTGAGGTACAAACCAATGCCCATAGCAACGACGAGCAACAGGCTACTGATGGTCAAGATGAACATCAAGTAGCCCGCAACTCGGTCTTTTGCTAATCTATAGCTCATTAGATATCTCTAATCCCTAATCTGTATTCTTTAATCCGCCACCTTTTATTTCACTCCCAGTTTTGCCAGACTTGCGTCAAGTTTCTCTTGTGGGATGGCGATGTAGCCTTGTGCCTCGTTGGCATTCTGGCCCTCGGTGAGGATGTATTTCAGGAACTCAATCACCACGGGATTTGTGGGAATGCCTTTTGATACGAAGTAGAGGTCACGTGCTGGGGGCGAAGGATAGCGGCCGTCCTTGATAGCCTCTACCACGCCTTGCTTGGTAGCATAAAAATCCTCTTCGGGGTCGATTTGACCATTCTCGTTTACATCGATGGGAGCAACAGCAAGATTGGGGTGGGGCTTGCCTGTCTTGATGTCATAGGCAAAGCCGATGTTGTTCAAACCCAGAGCATTCGCATCCTTCTGCACAGCTTCGGCCAGTCCGGGGTCGCCAAATACAGCAGTTCCCAGCAAATCCTCTTGCTTCTTGCCTAGGTACAGAGCCCATGTCTCAGCAGCACCGCAAGCATCACTGCGGGTATATACGCTGACAGGAGTCTTGTTGCCGTTCTCAACGACTTCACCCCATGTCTTGATTTTGCCTGTGATAAAGAGACCAATGAGTTGGTCGCGTGTCACACCGTGCTTCTTCAAGTCATCATAAACGGGATTCGAAGTGTTGATGGTGGGCACCACAGCGTCCTTTGCTACGGCGAAACCAATGGCGCCGTTCTCAATCTCTGCTTCACCCAGTTCACGGCTAACCATTCCGAAGTCCACAACCTGTGCGAGAGCATCGGTAATGCCCTTACCAGCACCACCAGCCGATACGTCAATCTTCACACCGGGGTGCAGCGCTTGGAAGTCGTTGGCCCATTGTACGGCCAGAGGATACAAGGCAAAAGCGCCTGAAAGACTGATTTCACCACTCAGTTCACCCTCGGCTACTTGTTTCTTCTCACCGCCGCAGCTGCTGAACATCAGCGCTGTAGCTGCAATGACGGCCAATGCCGACATGCGAATAATGTTCTTTTTCATTTTGTATAATTGTTATTCACTTTTCACTCTTCACTTTTCACTTTTCACTCTTCACTCTTCATCTCTTTAGTATGTCACCACACACTGCAAGGTGGCCATGTTGTTGTGCTGGTCGTTGTTCATGATGGAGTACATGTAACCAGCCTGTATGCGCACTTGGCGTATGGGCTCGATGTTCAGTCCCACCTGAATGTTGTGTTCGTAGGGAGCACCGTCGCCCGTGTCATGTTTCAGATAGTCATATTGCACAACGGGCTGTACCATCTGGTGTGCCCAATAGGCCACTTGAGCATATACACCATTTTGTCGCGTGTTGGAGGTGTGGCCCCACAGATATTCTGAACGAACAGACAACTTAGAATCCTTCCATTCCACACCTGCACTGGCGCGATTTCTCACGTGGTCGGCATTGTGAGGGCCGTATGTACCATAGTAATAGGCACCCGTGAAGGAGAGTTGACGTACGGGGCTCAACCACAGCATACCTGCAAAATCCTTCTTGCGGTTATTATCCTTGAGGTTGATGCCGTTGCCATTGAACACACCAGCGCGATAGCGCAGCACGTCAAAGTCATCCTTGTGGAAGGCAGAACCGTAGAACATCAGACCGATGTCACGACCATTCTTGTGGCTTGCCAATCCGCTGAGGTCGTTATAACCATTCAGTTTCGACACACCAGCAGCCTGTTCTGTGGTCAACCAGTTGGCAGGACCGCCCAATGTTTCCATTGAGTAATGAACCTTGAACTGACCCACTTGGATGTTGAAGGCAGGGTTAATCTTCCAACGGATGTAGGCATCGAGGAGACGAACGTTTCCTGCATATTCAGCTTGGAACACATAGTCAAGTTTCTCGTGCAAGTTGCCCCTTACGCCCAAACGCACGCGGCGAACATCGAAACCATGTTGGTCCTTGTTGCTCTCGTCGTAGGCGTAGCGCAGGTTCACCATGCCCGTTACCTTCGGAATTAGGCTTACCTTGTTGTCTTTGTCTGCAGCTTGCATCTGCACGAATATGCCCAGCATCAAGCAAGCACAAATGATAATCTTTTTCATCTTTTCAATCTTTTAACTATTACCTATATAATATAAAACTAAACCTAATCATCCTAATATGCTGAGGTGTAGCCCTCATTCGCAAAAATTTTTGCAAAGTTACGTAAAATATCTCGTTCGTGCAATACCCTATGTGGTGTATTTTTCCACCTTATTATATTAAGTGCGAGGAATATCACCCATTCAAGCGGCGTTCCACATGCACCATAATTGCGTTCCACATGCATCACGGTGGCGTTCACTTTGCGTCTTAGCAGCGTTCAATATGCATCTCAGCGACGTGCCGCTCACATGCGTGGATAGTGCCGTTAAGGAACAAGGTTAAGTTAATATGTGGTCTTAGGTTAACTTAACCTCCGCCACTAGGTTAACTTAACCTCCAGCTCCAGGTTAACTTAACCTCTAGTCTTACTTCTCTGCTATGACATCAATCTCCACCAATGCGCCTTTGGGAAGGGTCTTGACGGCAACAGCGGAGCGGGCGGGATAGGGTTCTGTGAAGAACTCGGCATAGACGCTGTTCATGTCGGCAAAGTCATTCATGTCGGCGAGGAAGACTGTAGTCTTGACAACATCGCCCATGCTAAGTCTAGCCTCTTCCAAAATGGCTTTGATGTTGGTGAGCGACTGGCGGGTTTGTTCCTTGCTTCCCCCTTCTACGAATGCTCCCGTAGTCGGGTCTATGGGTATCTGTCCAGAGGTATAGATGAGGTTGCCTACTTGTATGGCTTGGCTATACGGAC
>JAEEGL012393081.1_pt1 | contig 27754 bp, 28 predicted proteins | sample 9134231 | NCBI WGS metagenome assembly JAEEGL01 (sample SAMN16246548, study PRJNA631951) | gut metagenome | biome: gut microbiome; feature: rumen; material: fiber-attached | host: Bos | place: Iran: Karaj | collected 2018-10
CTCGCATACGGACTCAGCCTGGATCTGCTCCGGCAGAAGCTCGATGTTGAAGTCTGTGTCGCCGTTAGATACGGAAGCAAGGTTCTCCTGGACTTCGTCGATGCTCTCACCGACCTTCGGGTAGTAACCTTCCTCGCCGATCTTCTTCATGTAACGGAGTGAAGTGATAGCCTCGGAAAGAACGGCACCCTGGCTACTGTTCTCCGTCTCGAAAAGCTTCTCCCACTGCTCCATGGTGATCTTACTAGGGGAGATCGTGGTATCCACGCCGAGAGTGAGCTTCGTGATCTCATCGTTTGAGAAAGCATCTCTGTACTCGCCTGTAGGGTCGATGATAAGAGCCTTACGTCCCGTGGAAACAACCTTGTCGAGGATGGCAAGAGCCGTAGTGGACTTACCGCTGTTAGTAGCTCCGATACATACGAGGTGACGGTTGAACAGTGTACTCGGCTTCAGTGATACCTGAGCCTGTGCTCTGTTGATGAACGTCGCGAACGGAGGAAGCGGCTCTTCGTCTTCATGAGAGAACTCAAGAGACTGAAGGAACAGCTCATAAACATGGTCAGTTGCCATGTAGACCTTATCGGAGATACCGAGTGTCTTGAATCCTGCAAGCTCGAACTTAGTGCCTTCGGGAGTCATGAGAGCGATCGTGTCGATACTGATCTCATGGTAATCGTTAGTCTTCTCATCAGCGATGGAGCTCATCTCGAAGATGCTCTTTCTGGAAGCCTTGTTCTCGAATATCTCTCCCAGGAACAAACCTACTGTCGAATCGACTACTACGAAGTTGTTGATGGTATTAGGCAGGAATGATTTATTGAATCTGCTTCTGTCAGAGATAATGTCGAGATTATCGATCTGCGCGATAGAACAGCTTCTGTATACCTGCGTAACTTTGCCGAGATAATAGTCCTGAAGGTTTACGCCTTCATATAGAGTTTCAAGTGTCATTTATAGCCCCCGCTTAATATGTGAGTCAGGTCCTGGACGGACCTGTTTATTATATTATAGGTTGGCGGGTTTGGGAATTGGTAACTTTTGTGTGAAGAAAGAAAAAATATTACTTATCCAGAATTCCCGCCGCCTCTTCAAGAAGCTCGATGATAGGCAGATGCTGGGGACATACGCCCTCGCACTGGCCGCACCCGATACAGTCGGAAGCCCTGCCCGAACGCTCCACAAGACCCGAATAATAATTCTTGGATCTCCAGTCGTCAGGGTAACGCCTCAGTGTATTGATCGTACGGAAGATGTCTGGGATGCTGATGTTCATCGGGCATCCGTCGACACAGTATTTACATGAAGTGCATCCGATCTGGGCCATGTTGAGAATCTCGTCCGTTACCTCATCGATAAGACGGAACTCCTCATCCGTCATAGGCTCGAAGTCAGTAAAGGTCTTGAGGTTATCTTCCATCTGCTCTTCGTTAGACATACCGGAGAGGATAGTCATGACGCCGGGAAGCGATCCGACATATCTCATCGCCCACGAAGCAACTGAAGCATCAGGGCGGGCCGCCTTGAACTTCGCCTCTATCTCGGGAGCCATATTCGCGAGCATGCCGCCTCTTACAGGCTCCATTATGATGATCGGGATATTCCTGGAAGCGAGGATATCGTACAGCTTCTGTGACTGAACGACCGGATTGGTACGGTCAAGATAGTTAAGCTGTATCTGAACGAACTCGATCTCGGGATGGGAATCAACGATCTCCTCAAGAAGCTCGGGAGTTCCGTGGAACGAGAATCCGAAGTGACGGATCTTTCCTTCTTCCCTCATCTTGACTCCCCACTTGAAGCAGTCATACTTCACATAGGCATCATAGTTATTTCCGTCCTCGATGGAATGAAGAAGATAGAAGTCAAAGTAATCGACACCTGCCCTCTCGCACTGTTCATTGAAGATGCGGTCGACATCACTTTCCTGCTTGATCTCCCATGCAGGAAGCTTGGTCGCGAGCATAAAGGAATCTCTCGGATATCTCTTTACCACTGCTTCTCTTGCAGCTACCTCCGACTTGCCGCCGTGATAGACATAGGCAGTATCGAAGTAGTTAAGACCCGCCTGCATATACTTATCGACCATCCTGCACACCTGCTCATGATCGATCATGCCGTCCTTCTCGGGAAGACGCATCAGTCCGAATCCAAGCTTAGACATTTCATTTAAATTGATACTCATATGCAGTACCTCCAAGATAAGATAAGCCTCCGCATAAACTTATAATACTGTGATTCCTATGAAATTACTGTGAATATATTTATTTACCGAGATACTCGAGGCAGAGCATCGTAAGATCGTCGAACGGCGAAGTGCCCTTGGTGTATTCGGCTACCTCAGCCCTCATCGCATTGATAACCTTCTCCGGGCTCGAATCCTCCATGCGGTTAAGAAGCTCCAACGTTCTTTCCATACCGAACATCTTCTGATCGGCATTAACAGCTTCAGTAAGTCCGTCAGTATAAAGGAACAGCTTAGTACCGGGAGCGAGTGTCATCTCATACTCGCGAAATCTCACATTCTCCATACCGCCTAAGACAAAGCCGTGAACATCCTTATATACAGAAGACTCTTTGCCGAATTCCTTTATGATGGGATACTCGTGTCCCGCGTTCGCTGCAACAAGCTTACCTGTGGACAGCTCAAGGATTCCGAGCCAGACAGTAACGAACATCTCTGCCTGATTGTTCCTGCACAACACTTCATTAGACTTGCTTAAGATCTCAGCAGGAGATATGCCCATCATCGCGATGCTGTGGATGATCGTCTTAGAGTTCATCATGAACAGAGCAGCCGGAATACCCTTGCCGCTAACATCAGCTATAACCATGCACAAGTGATCATCATCTATCAGGAAATAATCGTAGAAATCGCCGCCGACTTCACGTGCGAAGTCCATCGATGCATGAAGATCGATCTCCTTCTTATCCGGGAACGGAGGGAATACATTCGGCAGCATGCTCTGCTGTATCTCAGCAGCCAACGACAGATCCTTCTCCACCGACATGGACTTAAGACTGAGCTCGATATTAACGATGCAGTACATCAGGAGCATTACGACGGTTACCACGCCGTAGCTTAACGACAGGCCGAACTTTATCATCGTGATGATTCCGACTATCGTAGGAGCGACAACGTACAGGATAAGTATTATTATCTGACGCCTCTCCATCTTCCTTCTGCCATGAATGATAAGGATCATCGTGATGGCAGACACCACGAACATATACACCATCGACAGAGGGTAGAGCCACGATCTTGAGTAGTTGCCGCCTGCATCAACCGTGAAATACATTCCAGCGAATATATTGACGATCCTCAATATAACCGCAGTTATCATTCCGTACTTAAGGACTACATCGATCTTCTTTACAAGACCTTCTTCCGCCTTGAGCATATTCTTAACATACCGCCAGAAGCAGTAGCACCCAAGAGGCAGGCACATATAGTACAGAGTATTGACCATGATGTTGCAGATCCTGAACTCAGGAAGACCGTTTACGATCCATGAGATAACATCGGAGAATAGTCCTAGGAACGTGACATTGATAAGTGCCTTATAGTACTTCATCAACATCGTATGGGAATTCGGATCAAGCAAGCAGCAAATATAGATGACCACTATGATCATCATGCCGAACAGATCGATGCCGATATTCATATAGTAGATAGGATCCATGCCGGCAGAACCTCTCAGCAGAACAGATCCTATGCACAAGATGATAAGCAGGAAATAAATGATCCAGACCAGAGTGGAGCTATGCTTGTTTTGTCTTTCTATATCCTTCAAAGAAACCCCTCTCCATAAGTCACGGATTATAGGGGCATTATATCAGACTATTACATTCCCTTGCGAATGGTCTCGGCGATCTCAAGGAAACTGTCGCCCTTCATGATCGCGATGCCGGTACCTTCGTCTCCGAGCACGACAAGGCGGTCTCCCGTCTTGATATCGAAAATCTTACGTGCCCTCGCGGGGATCACGATCTGCCCCTTGTCTCCCACCGTAACCACACCGAAAAGATGCTTCCCCTTCGGCGCGACACCTAGCCCCATGTTGTCACCCGGCTGGTAGTTAACGAGGTCGTCCAGCGAGACCCCGAGCGCGTCTGCAAGGAGCCGGCTCTTTTCGAGGTCGGGGATGGACTCGCCTGATTCCCATTTCGCGATGGCCTGGCGTGTGACCCCGACCTTGTCTGCGAGGTCCTCCTGGGTCATCTTGTGAAACTTACGCATGCTGACGAGATTATCCTTGAACATTTTGACGCACCTTCCTTTTGCTTATTCCGAGGACGGCCCATCTTACAAACGGTATCCTCGATATTACGGCATACAAGCCAAGTCCTGCTCCGAAGCCTGCCACTACAGTGATTATATATGTAAGCCAGGCAGGAATCATTCCGCTCCTTGCGATGAAGACAGCAACAGCCGAGATGCCGATATAGTGGAACACATAGATGCCCCATGCCTTCTTGCTGATCCACGATGTGAACTTATTCTCGAAGTCCATATACTTCGCGAACAGCGCGATCACCGTAACGCTCATAAAGTATGAAGACAGGCAGAACAGAAGTGTCATGTAGACGGGAGCCGTGGAGTAGAACTGACCGAAGTAACGGACCGTGAACAACACCACGGAAGCAGCCGCAGGTATGGCGAAAATCCAGACGTATTTCTTGATCTTCCCGATAACTTCATCGTGCGAGAAGACGAAGTATCCGAGGAAGAACATCAGGCCATAGATACCAAATCTGTAGACCGAGATCACCGGAGTGTTAAGGATCTGAGCTGACCCCCACACAGGCAGTGCGAACAGGATAAGGAGGATGATGTTCGTCTTGGAGCCCAACTTCCACAGACGGTCCTTCTCGATCTTTCGTACAAGAACAAGCACCAGTGACAATACCCAGAGAACCTGCAGGAACCACAGTACTCCCGTGCCGCTTACGCACATGACAAGATATCTTACAAGCGCAGGTGCCGACTCCATCGACTGAAATGCGTTCTCTGACAGAGACATGTTCAGATATCCCTGTACCCATCCGAACATAAGAACGCCGATCGTCGAAGGAACAAGAAGCTTGGTTGTTCTGCTCTTGATATATTCCTTATCTGTATGGTTATTAAGATAGAGTCTCGAGCTTATGCCGGCGACGATGAAGAGGGTTGCCATGAACCACGGATAGACTACATACTGGAAGGCATCGCCCGCGATGAACCGGTTCTGTGTTATCTGTCCTGCAGTACCGGGCATTCCGATACCGTTATATACGAAGAATACATGGTAGAGGACTACAAGGATCTGTACAAACCACCTTATGTTATCCAAATAGTGTTTTCTCTCACTTCTCATATTCATCCCACCTTTGCAACTATCGTTAACATTATTGTAAAGGCATGAATATGGGCAGTCCACCAACCAAAGCGAACATTACGAGGCGTTTTTTGTTACGTTCCGTTGCAAACGGGCTTACTTACTGAAGAGGTTTAAACAGAGGTATATCTACTTCAGGAAGGTCCTCATCATCCGGGAATTCTTCATCGATATAAGAATAATCTCCGGGCTTCATTCCGTTAGGCTCGAGATAATCTTCCTTGAAGCTTCTGAAGAACTTCGACATATGTGTTCTTTGTACATCGCTGTCCGCCCAGATAAGATCTAGCGAGCGCTGGGAATACTCATCGAATCCGCCGGTGGTATCACCGAGGATGTTGGATCTTGCAAGACGCTTGGACCAGAACCCCAGCGAGAAGATCGTTCCCAGGGCTGAGCCGGCAAGAACAGATATAACAATGACTATGATATATAACATTATCCCTGCCTCCTTTTTACATACCTTAACGTCTGCGATGACTTGGTAAGACGAAGCGTCTCCCTGAATCTCTTTAGTCTTCTTATCGCTCCTGTCGCAACGGCACTTATACCGATGATCCCGTATATAACAGGCTGAAACAACCTCGGATCAACATCGTAGCGGAACATCCATAAAAAATAGGATATGACATGATACAGACAGAACGAGAACGCCGCCGACATCACGAGTGCAGAGAAGATCGTCAGCGACAGAAATCTCTTCTTATCGAAGGGGAACGTTCCTACAACCTTACCGGTATCGCCGTTAACAAGTATGGTCAGCGGCTCCCCGTTAAACTTAGTTGTAATAAACCACGCCGGAAGCATGGCATATACTTTGTCATCGTTGATCTCCGTGTATGCATAACTGTCGACCACCCTGACACCGCTTGCCATGACATGTCTTACGATCTCTTCCCTGAACATCTCATCAGAACGCCTGTTGGCAGCATTGATGATCTCCTGTTCAGACAGGTCGGACATATCGGAATAGAATCCCGCAAGATAGTTCTCGTTAAAGATCTTAAGCGAAGTAAGGTCGTACGGCTCAAGCTTCTCAGAGATAAAATCACTTAGCGCCTTCGAACCTTCGATAAGAAGATTATCGAACCTGCAGTGTCCCGCCCTCTCATAGTAGTGGGTCTCGGTTCTCTTCCCTTCCTTCACACGGCCTTCAAGGAACGATGCGTTATAGTGATTCGCATTAACGATCCAATAAGGAATATAGATGCCCCTTACCGCCTCAGGCTTAAAGTGCTTTATATTAGGCGGCACGAAGAAGCTCCTCCTGATCCTTGCCCTTAATATGCTCACAGCCTGCTCCTGCGTAATGGAGAAAGGCAGGATAAACTCAGGCCTTCTCTGTTTTGCTACTCTGTTGAATACGACTGTGGGGTTACCGCAGTAGATGCAGTAGGTCGACACCTCGGTGCTGTTGATTATGACCTCTCCGCCGCAGTGGTCACACACATAGACATTACAGTCCATGTACTGCTCTTCATATTCAGTCCTGTCCTTGACTTCGACATCGCGCACGTCAAAGAATGCACCGCACATCTTGCAGGACATTCTCTTCTTCTCAGGATCAAATAAGAGCGTACCGCCACAGTTCTGACATAAAGACGCCATCCGCTATCCCCTTAATAAATCACGATATATCTATCCAATACCTCTCGAGATAAAGATCCCGGTTCTTCTCATGGACCGTGGATTCATATATCCCGCCGTTGTTCATTATAACCCTTCTGCTGCCCTCATTACCTCTTATGCAGGTAACAAGCACCATCTCTATCCCTAACTTACGGCACTCCTTAAGAGCCATCTTGAGCATCTCCGTACCGTACCCGTTACGTCTCTCATCCGGAGCTACACAGTAACCGATATGACCTCCGTACTTCTCGAGAAAATCATTAAGCCTGTGCCTTATCTGGATCATGCCGAGGATCTTCCTGTCCTCTTCCCTCACGCATATAAACTGCGTCGCCGGAACAAGACCGGGTCTCACTCTCTCGGGATCTTTACAAGCCGTCACGAAAGAAATCCACCTGCCGGGATCATCGTACATCTTAAGGGCTCCCGTTCCGTCCATGGTATCTCCGCACATAAGAAGCTCACGGCGGAACCGTCGTATCTGCTGATCATATTCCATGGTCGGTTCGATGAGTTTCATGACTTAATTATAACCTATCCTTGTACTATAATATCGGTACCCGCACACTGACGTAAAGGAGGCTCTTCTTATGAGCTATGAATCCGAACGTAAAAGATTACTTGAAGGCAAGCTTTACTGTCCTTTTAAGATCCTCGATGACACCTGGAATGATGTCCATAAGGCACAGAAGGAATTTAACGAATCCGAGTTCTGGCACGACAACACCGCTTTCGAGAAGCTTAAGAAATGCTTCGGAAGTGCTCCCGATGATCTCGTACTCATAGCACCTGTCTACTTCAACCACGGCGACAAGGTTTTCTTCGGCAAGCACTTCTTCGCGAATGCGGGCCTTACTATATTGGACGAGAACATCGTCAAGTTCGGTGACGACGTCATGCTCGGCCCCAACTGCAATATCCTCGCGGCATCACACCCGACCGACGCGGTAATACGAAGGGAAGCTCTTGTCTATGCCCTTCCCGTCACCATCGGCAACGACGTATGGATCGGCGGCAACGTTACCATCAACCAGGGCGTCACCATCGGCGATGAAGTCATCATCGGTTCGGGTTCCGTCGTTACCAAAGACATCCCTTCACGCACCATCGCTGCCGGCAATCCCTGCAAGGTCATCCGCGAGCTTACTGACGAAGACAAGAAATACTGGCAGGACCAGCTTAAAGAATACGAAGACTACTGCAAGGAAGAAGAAGGCTGATGGCAAAGACTGCACACCTTAAGATCGACAAGGACAACAAGATATCCGTCATCGACGACCGCCTCTACGGCTCGTTCATCGAGCACCTCGGAAGAGCCGTATACGACGGCATTTACGAACCTTCGCATCCTCTCGCAGACGAAGAAGGCTGGCGCACAGACGTCCTCGACCTCGCGAAAAGCTTAAACGTCCCAATCGTCCGCTACCCCGGAGGCAACTTCGTCTCGAACTACTTCTGGGAAGACGGCGTCGGCCCCAAAGAGTCGCGTAAGAAGAGACTCGACCTCGCATGGCGCACGACTGAACCCAACGAAGTCGGCATAAGCGAGTTCGTTAAGTGGGCTGACAAAGCAGGCACATCCGTCATGATGGCAGTTAACCTCGGCACAAGAGGCACCGCCGATGCACTTAATCTTCTCGAATACTGTAACCTCGACACCGACAGTTACTACGCTTCTTTACGACGCGAACACGGCGATGTATCGCCCTTCGGCATCAAGCTGTGGTGCATGGGCAACGAGATGGACGGCCCGTGGCAGGCAGGACAGAAGACTGCATATGAATACGGCAGACTTGCTCGCGAGACTGCGAAAGCTATGAAGATGATGGACGACTCGATCGAGTGCGTCGCCTGCGGAAGCGCCCACATCAACATGCCGACATTCGGCACATGGGAAAGAGAAGTCCTCGAGCAGGCATACGATTATGTAGACTACATATCACTTCATCAGTACTTCGAGAACAAAGCAGGAGATACTGCCGACTTCTTCGCATCTATAGATGACCTCGACAGATTCATCAATACGGTGGCAGCGATATGCGATGAAGTTAAGGCTAAGCACAACTCCGACAAGACGGTCAATCTGTCATTCGACGAATGGAACTGCTGGTATCACACTCTCGATCAGGATGACGAGAGAATGAAGAAGGAGCCGTGGGGTATCGCCCCTCACCTTCTTGAGGACAACTATACATTCGAAGATGCGATAGTAAACGGTCTTGCACTTATCAAGTTCATCAATCATTCCGACCGCGTTAAGATCGCATGCCTCGCGCAGCTTGTTAATGTTATAGCTCCCATAAGAGCGGAGAAAGGCGGACCTTGCTGGAAGCAGACTATCTTCTACCCTTATGAGCACGCATCGAAGTTCGGAAGAGGAACGGCACTTAAGGCTGATGTTACTACCGATACCCACAACACACGTAATCACGAGAATGTTACCGATATCGAAGCAGCATGCGTATTAAGCAAGGACGAGAACCAGCTTACTGTCTTCGCAGTTAACAGGAATCTTGAAGATGACATTACTCTTGAGACTGCACTTAACGGATTCGATGGATTCAGCGTTGTATCCTGGCAGGCACTTGAGAGCGATGACATGCTTCTTACCAACGATGCTAACGAAGAAAGAGTTAAGCCTATTGATAAGTCTGTCCCCGCCCTAGAGAATGGCACGCTGAAGGCTTCATTAAGACCCGCATCCTGGAATGTGATCGTATTAAGAAAAGAAGCCTGATCTTAATCAGGCTTCCATATTCATGTACTTATCAAGATATTGCTTATAGAGGGCTTCACTCTCAGGGTCTTTCCTCTGCTTGAAGTCATGCATGTAAGTGTCCCCGCTCTGAGCTGTCGTGAAGCGGTATACGATAGCTGCGATGTTCATGCTGTGATCTGCGATCCTTCCGCAGCTGTAGAGGATATCGTTAAAGACGAAGCCGTGATTAGGAGTACATACTCCGGTAGAAAGTCTCTCTACGTGGTTAGCCTTGAAGCTGTCGCACATCTCGCTTATTACGATACGAAGAGGTCCTATCTCCTTGGCAAGCTCAGCATCCTCATTCTGATAGCACTCGATAGTCTTGGTATAGACTTCCTTAACTGCCATAACAAGCTTCCTGACTTCTGTATTCGCATCAGGGGAGAAGACGATCTGCTTTCTCATTATCTCTTCAGATGAATTAGCCATATAAGAAGCATGGTCTGCGATACGCTCGAACTCTCCGACTGCCTGAAGCATCCTGGATGCCTTGTTCTTATCAACTTCTGACAAGTGATGCGTTGTCGTCAGCTTCATAAGGAACGATCCGATAAGATCCTCGTAATTATCGACCTTCTCCTCGTTCTTCTTAATGAACTCGAAGTCTTCGTCGTTATATCCGTTAAGAAGCATATCGGTAGATCTGTCCAGACCGTACAGAGCCTTACGGACCATCTTAGCCATCGAGTTGCCTGCCTCGGCTACGGCGATGGAAGGTGTAGTCATGAGACGTTCGTCGAGCTTGAACTCCGACTCCTCGTCACTTTCCTTAACAACTATATGAGCAAGCTTAACAAGCTGCTTCCTGAACGGGAAAAGAAGGATAGTATTACCTATATTAAAGATAGAGTGGAAAGCTGCGATACCGACTATGCCGGCAGTCTTATCCAGGAAAGCGAAGTCCATGATCGCATTAAGCGAATAGAAGATGATAAGCCAGAATAATGTACCGATGACCTTGATAGCCACATGAATTGCAGTAACTCTCTTCGCATCCCTGTTAACGCCTATGGAAGACAGGACGGCCGTGGCACATGTACCGATGTTGGCACCCATGATGATCGGGATAGCCATACCGTAGGTGATGCTGCCCGTCAAAGACAATGACTGCAGGATACCGATGGAAGCCGCTGAACTCTGGATGACACCTGTTACGAGAGCACCCGCGAGAACGCCGAGGATCGGATTCTCGAATGCTGTAAGGACTTTAACGAATGAAGCTGAATCCTTAAGCGGTGCCATCGATGCGCTCATCATGGTCATACCCTGCATGAGGATACCGAAGCCTACGAGCATCATGCCGATGTCCTTGCGCCTTTGCTTCTTCGATCCCATGATCATGATGACACCTATGAGTGCAACTACAAGTGAGAAGCACTTAGGCTCAAGAAGCTTAAGGAAAACATTGCCTTCGCTGCTGATACCTGACAGTGACAGGATCCAGGCTGTAAGTGTTGTTCCTATATCTGAACCGAAGATAACACTTACTGTTGATGCGAGCTCCATGATGCCGGAGTTAACAAATCCGACCAGCATGACGGTCATTGCCGACGATGACTGGATGGCTATCGTTATCAGTACACCGATAAGAAGTCCCTTGTAAGGATTATCTGTAGCTTTCTTAAGGAGTTTCTCAAGCTTTCCTCCGGCGGTCTTCTTCAAAGACTCGGAAAGAAGATGCATTCCGTAGAGGAAAAAGGCTAAGCCGCCGAACAACGTAATAAAAGAAAATATATCCATCGTTTACACCATTACCCCAATTATAATGACGTCTTGCCCATTTGTAAAACAAAGATTTCTAATATATAGATATATATCTATATTACTGATTTGAGGCAATAAAATGGCAGTTTACGGGCTTTTATAGACATACGGGATCTTTGTTATAGAATGGTCACTATGGTTACTATAATTTACAAAATAATTGAGATCATCACGTATCTTCACGAGAAGATACTTACATGGAACGATAACTATGAATACAACTTCTCGGATAAGCAGCTCCACTTTCTGGTGGTAGGCTTCATCGGAATGGGATTGTTATTCATGATACATCCGCTGTTCAAATTCCTTGCGGAGAAGAAGATGACACTCGCGATATCATGGATATATGTTGTCACACTTCTGGTCGTCATGACATTCGCAATCGAGATAGGTCAGAGATATACGAAGACCGGTTATATGGATTTCCGCGACATAGTATACGGCATGGGCGGATTCTTCCTTATGTTTGCCGGATTCCTGATAATACGTCTGCTGATCATCCTGATAATCAGGCAGTTCAAGGACGAAGACAGTAATAAGTCATCTTCAACCTCACATCAGTGAGTCTCTTCAGTTACCTGTCTTACTCTGTCTGAAGCATCGAAGAATGCCTGTGCAACTACGGGATCGAAGTGTGTACCCGCATCCTTCCTGATGATATTCATAGCATCCTCGAATGAGAACGGCGGCTTATAGCAGCGCTCCGAGATCAAAGCATCGAATACGTCCGCTACTGCCATGATACGCGCAGAGAGAGGAATATCCTCACCTGCAAGACCGTCCGGATAACCCTTGCCGTTCCACTTCTCATGGTGTGAACGCGCCATATGCTTAGCCTCATTAAGATATCCGCTCTTGATATTGCCGACCTTCTGGATAACATCGTCGATGATCTTACCGCCTTCGGGGGCATGAGTCTTCATGACCTCATACTCCTCGTCGGTAAGTTTGCCCGGCTTGTTAAGGATAGCATCGGGAACCATGATCTTACCGATATCATGCAAAGGCGCGGATGCGACAACGTCAGCCATATACTCGTCAGTCATCTGATCAGCATAAGGATTGCCTTCCTTCTTAAGCTCATCAACGATGATCTGAACATAATCAGCAGTATTCTTGATATGGGTTCCTGTGGATTCGTCGCGGCTCTCGACGAGGTTGGCCATGACATTGATCATCGCACTCTGAAGCATCTCAAGAGCTTCACTCTTACGCTGTGATTCGGAGATGTAATCCACAGTATCCTGTGTGGTCTTAGTCAGAGCTCGGTACAGATGTTCGATCTCATCCCCCGTATTGATAACAAGTCCCTTAAGTCTCTCGACCGTCTCGTTTCTTGCATCATCGCTGTTGTAGTTGAACTTCTTCGTAGCAGCTGCGATGGAATTAACAGGCTCGATGATAAAGATATCAGCCAGTGTAACACCCAAAGCAAGAATGAGTGTGAAGAAGCCAAGAAGCATCGCTATGATCTTGGTGGCAAATATCCTCTCAGAAGACTCAAGGTCAGGCATGGAGATATCCGTAGCCGCATAGCATACGCAGTTGCCGTCGGCGTCATAGATAGGATAGTACGCAGTCAGAAGCCAGCCGTAAGTATCATTAGTAACAATAGGATCTATGGGCTTTCCCGCCAAAAGATCAGGGATATATTCCGAGAAGCTCTCATCAAACTCAACTAGATCTCCGGGATTGTTACCCTCAAGTTCGGGTGTATCAATATCGAATACTACATGGCATCCGTCATCATCAATCCTATAAACATACAGATACTCGATAGACTCGGCACAGTTGTAGATAAACTCAAGATTCTTCTCTGTCTCAAGATATCCGGGCGCTGCTTCACCCTGCTCTATGTATGCATCGACCATATCGGGATCGATCTGCGAGGAAGCAAACTCGGCTACGCTTAACGCATACTGGCTCTTGTCGGTTATCGTATAATCCTGAAACTGTCTGTAACTTACGAAAGCAACCGTTCCTGCTACTGCAGATACAGCGATACTTACGAGGATAATAAGCTTGGTGCCGAGCGAGAGTCTTTCCGAATGACTGTTGGACAGATCAAGGCGTCTTCTCTTCGGAAGCCATGACTTCGGAGTTACCGCTATGATAAGAAGAGTAGCCGCAAGAGTGATAATCTTGTCAGGAAGATCAATAAGCAGATCAGCTACGAGCTCGGCAAGATAAGGAATGTTTATATAATTCTCATAAAGTCTTGTAGCAAGCGAAGCAGATACTTCTTCTCCGATCGTATTGCCGTAGATCTCCCATGTAAGGACAGATCCTACGCCGCCGCCGATCAACGCGAAAGTAATAACAGGAAGAAGCACCTTCCAGGGCTTCTTCCTGTCAAAATAACCTTTATCAGTAAAGAATGCTGCCGAACAAGCGAGCAATACACTTATGACACTGTAATAAGTTGTCGTGTAATCAGACAGTCCGTTAATGAAGTTAGTCAGAAATCCGACGAGGATTCCGGGCATATAGCCGCCTAGTATGGCAGCCAGGAATGTACCGACGTTATCAAGATATAGCGGCCATCCCATCGCAGTAGCAAGATTACTGCCTATGAGGTTCAGCGCAAGGCTGACAACTACCAGTAAAAAATGCTTTAAGTTATTCTTCTTCATTACCAGCTTACCTGTCCATACCAGAAGAATTATAACAAATTTTATTTAGAAAAGCATTACTCGTAACCTTTTCTTACGCTGTCTTCATCCTCTTCGTGACTTGATCTGCAATCGCTGTGTGACGTCGAATTGTATTCCTGCTGAGGATACTCGGCATCCGGGTAATCCGCATGCGGCATCTCAGCCTTGGGATACTCGGCCGTCATAGGCGTGCTTCTTGCTTTCTTACCCTTGAAAGCACCGAATACTCCGATCATGATGAATCCCACAATGCCTGTCCAGACAAGACCGAACATGAGCGTGAATATTCCTACAGGACTGCCACTGTTTGAAGCAAGAGCCGTTACGCCCCTTATGATCATGGAGATGCCTATGATCACGAACGGGATCAGGATCACGGCATAAACAACCTTTATGGCTGTAGCCACACCCTTGTTATCGTTAAAGTATTCCGCTGCAGTCTGGTACTTCATGCCTGTACCGGTACCCGACGGAACAAACGATGTCTTAAAAGAATGATCGTCCTGTTCTGTCAAAGGAACCTCATCGAACTCGGCACCTCTGTCACGGATATAATTCTTGATTACCGCGATGAGCGGGATCAGGAAGAATAATCCGCAGATAAGAACCGGAGCCAAAGCCGATATCGAGATCGTCTTGTGCTTCAGAACACTCTCGCACTTCTCACTCAACATAGAGAATGAATGAACAAAAGCCTCGCCGGGAGTCTCGCCGTCTTCCAGGCGGTCATACAGATCATGGTTAAAGGAACTCTCAATCGACTCGGATATGATCCTGTCAGTCTCATCACCCATCATGATCTCGTACGCATAATCAGGAACTTCGATGCTGCCGTCTCTTATGCCCTCGACCTGATACTCAGGAACTGTGTACAGTACGAGATAGTGCTGCTCATCGTCCCACTCGTCAACATACATGTCGTATGCAAGCGACTCAAGATCAGCGTAATCATCAATATAGTCATCAACATATACTGTACGGACGATCGGGCAGATTCCCGTCGTATCGTTCATGTCCTCGAGGATCTCCTCGAGCTCTTCTTCAGTGTCCCTATCGATGACATCTATCTCATCCCAGACACGAGTAGAAGGTGCACGGTACACCTCGTTAAGTCTCTTGGGTATCTGGGAGAAGCCGGCATATCCCATGATGCCACAGAAGCCCCCTGCGAAAAGCAGCATGAAGATTACGCTTGCAAGGCTTGTCCTCTGCGGTCTTGTGTTGGAATAGAAATACTCATCTTCCCTGCCGTCGTTATAATGACGTCTGTATCTTCTAGCACCGGGGAAATATGTGTGTGAAACTCTGTGTGAGCTTCCGCCTCCGTGGGATCCGCCATGTGATCCGCCGCCGTGTGATCCTCCGCCTCCGCTGTGTGGCATAAACCAATCCTCCTTTTCCTTATTCCGAGATTAATATACCACAAAGGACTCCGCCTTAACGAAGCTTAGGACCAACTTATACTTTTCTTAAATACTGCGGTTAGCAAGCAGCCATGCAGCTACGTGAACGGCCTGCTGGAACCTGCCTTCTTTGATCATCTGATCTATCTCATCCGCACTGTGCTTAACGACTTCTACAAACTCCGTATCATCGAGATCCTGTCCCGATACCTTACGGCAGTTACGGGCCATATAAAGATGAGCGTAGTTATTTGAGATAGTAGCATTCGAAGGAACCGACAGAAGATGGGTCCACTCAGATGATTCATATCCTGTCTCCTCATGAAGCTCTCTTCTTGCAGCGTCCAAAGCATCCTCTGCATTGATGTCTTTGTCACCGCCGTATTCCTTGCCGTCGGTACGCTCGATTCCACCTGCAGGGAACTCTGTCGTAACTTCCTTCAAGCCGTGTCTGTACTGTCTTACGCAGATGAGATTGCCGTCCTCATCAAAGGGAACTATAACGACATAATCACGTCTGCTGTAGCTGTAGTAAGGTTCAAATTCCGAGCCGTCGGGGAAACGGTATCTTGAGATCCTGAAGTCTATCCATTCATTACGGAGAAGGTGTTCAGTCTTTATCTCTTCCCACTCGAGAGGATCCTTACTCATCTCAAACCTCCGAGAAATCGGCATCCATATTTGCCTCTATATCATATTCAGGGAATGCTTCCTTCACTGCTGCGACTGCATCATTACATACGCTGCGTCTTGACGGAGCGTCGAAGCTTACCACGACGTCGAAGCGCATCTGCTTTTCGAGCTTGTTGATGTAGAAGCCGTGTACTCCCCTTACGTACTCGCGTCCCGAGATAGTGTCGATAACCTTCTGCTTGATCGCCATTACTTCCTCGTCGTGTGAGTTGATCGAGTATACGCTTACCGCTGTGAGAAAGACTCGGTGTTCAGTCAAGACTTTTTCCTGTATCTTACGTGTCAGTGTGTCGAGCTCAACCGCAGTCATTGTGTCAGGAACCTCGACGTGAACAGATCCCTGCCATGTGTCAGGGCCGTAATTATGCAGGATAAGATCATATGCTCCGCTTACTTCCGGGAACTCCTTTATGGTAGCTTTGATCTCCTGCGTGAACTTCGGATCGTTGGGCTCGCCCAGGATGCGGGAGACGGTCTCCTTAAGCATCTCGATACCGGACTTTATGATAACGAGAGAGATGATAGCACCGAGCCATGCTTCAAGCGAGACACCCCAGATGATGAAGATCGCTGCCGCGACAAGAGTCGAAGCGGAGATGATCGAATCGAGCGTGGCATCCTCGCCGGAGTTGATAAGGGAATCGGAATTGACCTTCACGCCGACGCCCTTTACATACCTTCCGAGGATGATCTTAACTACGACAGCCACGCCTACGATGATGAGGGCGGGCGTATTATACTCGGGAAGCTCTGGGTTGATTATCTTCTTGACCGATTCCGTAAATGAAGTTGCACCTGCATAGAGAACGATCATGGAAATGAGCATCGCACTTAGGTATTCGATACGGCCGTAGCCGAACGGATGCTTCTTGTCGGCCTCTTTGCCCGCAAGCTTCGTTCCTATTATCGTTATGAGTGAACTTCCGGCATCGGAGATGTTGTTAACAGCATCGAGTATGATCGCTATGGAGTTAGTCATCAGACCTACTGCTGCTTTAAATGCCGCCAAGAATACATTGGCTACTATTCCTATAATTCCGGTCCTGACGATTACTTTCTCGCGATTCATTCTTCTTTGTCCGAATAATACCTTTCAAGTCTCGGGCGGGCATTCTCATATGCAGTCCTAAGCTTAGGATCGAACTGCGTGCCCATCCCTTCAAGAATTATATTATTCGCACGCTCAAAGTCAAAAGCCTCTTTATAGACTCTCTTACTTACTAGCGCATCATATACATCCGCGATCGCCATTATCCTTGCCTCGAGAGGGATATCCTCCCCTTTAAGCTTATCGGGATAACCGGATCCGTCATAGCGCTCGTGGTGGTAATGAGCGACATTCTCGGCGATGACCTTGAACTGCTCATCATCGGTATTAAGAAGGATCTCGTGGATTACTCTGGCACCCTCAGCCGAGTGCTTCTTCATCTCCTCGTACTCCGCATCAGTAAACTTGCCGGGCTTTCTTAAGACAGCATCATCTACCGCGATCTTACCCAGGTCGTGCATTGGAGCGGCCTTGATCACGTTCCTGCAAAACTCCGGAGTCAGGTCGAGCTGGCCTTCCTTGAGGATCTCGTCTATCAGGATACGCACGCCTTCACTTGTTCTCTTGATGTGACCGCCCGTGGAATTGTCACGGCTTTCAACCATCATGGCAAGACTCATGATCAGGTTGTCGTGCATGCTTATGATGTGCCGGGTCTTCTTCTCTACCTCTAGCCTTAAGTCCTCGTTATAGTTATCGAGAAGCTTGATGTATTTACGGTTCTCGGTATCGTCATTGAAAGTTACGATATAACCTCTCTTCTTGTTGCCGTCATAGAGGTAATTAACGATGACGGTATAGAACCTGTCGTTATCGGGATCTCCGTCTTCATCGTGAATGGTGATAAGTCCCGTGTTGTCAGCAGGATCTTCCTTGAACGCCTCGATGAAGTGTCGGATCTTTCTTTCCGAAGGCTTATAACCGAACGGATCGTCGATCGCGACATCATTTAACTCGGGGACGATCTTACGGGCGACCTCGTTGCTGCCGAGGTAACGGATCTCGAAGTCGAATGAGATGTAGCCTATCTCTTCCTCCTGAACCATCGAGTCGATGACTGTATCTCCTACATCGTAGAGGTTAACTCTGAATGCAATGAGAAGGTATAAAGCCTCGGCAAAGCAATAGCCAAGAGGAACGAGGTCGAGCTCGGCTCCTGCGGCTTTAAGCACAAAGAAGTAACTGAATACGCAGACAATATCCGGAACGACCAGAAGGAGGAGTATGCGTCTCGGAACATCTTTCTTCTTAAACCATGAATAAACGAGAGTAATAATTCCGGTCAGGAAGAGTATGATCAGCACCACATAGAAGACTGTGTGCATAAAACCGTACTCTCTTAACAAGACCGGTACCCCGTCAGCAATAACGAAGTCAACCGATGAATAAAAAATCTTGGTGTGACCGACAGTAAGTACTGATCCGTACACCAGGGCACAGGCGGCAAACATCGCCGTGCGGACCCACTTGGGAATATTGATCTTACAAAGATTGAAGATACTTAATACTATGAATAACTGGAGGAAGCATCCGCCTATATAAATGATCTGCTGGGCGGCCAGCGCACTCTCCAGATTGACCGAATCGGCTAACAGATAATAGCCGAGGCAGGCTACCGGCACAAGCGTGAAGATCATGTTGAAATTCACATCAAAGTGCTTATGCCAGATGTACACATATCCTGCTGCGAAACACAGCGATATCAGGAACAAAACTCCATAGAATATTGTGTTCACGCCTGCCTGACCTCTTTATCTCCTTAATTATGCGAGTTCGATATTGACATCGCCTGTTGTAAGTTCAACAACACACTCGCCTAATCCTTCACCGTCGCCGCCTCTGGGAATACTAATGTCTCCTGTTACTACATCTACATCAAATTCCTTATCTGAGAGAAGGGACATGTTGATGTCGCCTGTAGTGCAGTCGAGATAGATATTAGAAGCGTCGCCGATAATGTTGATATCACCGGTTGTAAGGTCGATAGTAAGATTGCCTGTTGCCAATACATTCTCAAAATCGAGATCCCCTGTAGTTCCATTATAAACCACATCAACGCAGTCGATATCAATGAGATCGATGTCACCTGTAAGGACATTCATCTCTAGAGTACCCTCGACGTCGAGATCATTCAGGTTAACATCACCTGTCGTAACTTCAAGAGTAATGTTATCGAATTTGAAATCAGGACCGACTGTGATATCAGCTGTTGTAGCATCGATCATGAGATCTGCATACTCCGACTCGGGAAGATATACGTAGATCTTAGGTGTGTTATTAAAGAAGAAATTGAAATTGTTTGTGCCGCGTTCAATTTCAGTTGTTACGTAAAGCGTGTCTCCGTCAATATAAGCGTCGTGCTCAACCTCCTCGAAGTCGATGCACTGAACGTGAGTCTTATCATCATCAGACTTCTGAATGATAATGTCGTTTGTTACTGCACTGAGATCGATATTGGAGATATCTTCATCAAAATCGAAGTCTACAGTGACCATATTCTCATTAGATGTCTTAAAGCCATCCTTCATAAGCTTCGCGAGTGCCACGCCGCTGATAACAATACCTACGAGCAGAACGCATCCTGCTACTAAAGCAACTTTTCCTACCGTCTTCATAATTACCTCTCCTTACCAATAAACAAAGATTTAACTCCGAGGAGCATCTTCTTCGTGAGCCAGACAACTCCCTTAACCGTATAATTACTGCCGATAAACAGCAGTACTGCCAGCGCACCCAATACGAGGGCGCATCCGAACGCTGCGATTCCGAACACCGCTTCGCCGCCTACGAATGCAGCGACCATAGCGACCAAACATGATATCGATCCTATCGCGAATGCCAGATCAACAGAATAAAGTGTGATGACTATGCACCAGAGTGTCAGATATAAAGATCCGATAACAGATACAAATGACACCAACAACGGGAACCACACCGGGAATCCCAGAATGAGAAGGATGATCACCCATACAGGCATCTTCTTCTCAGGCTTTACCTTCGCTTTAACAAGCTTTGACAACGGATACTCGGACATAATAGTCTCGACTACCTTATCAACCGGTCCGATCTGCTCGACCGCATCTTCCTCTGTCATGCCGTCTTCAACGCGGTCATCTATCATCTCCGCGTAGAAAGATATCCTCTCGTCTATATCACTCTGCGGCAATCCGGAAAGCCTTTTTCTAAGCTCGCTTAAAAATACTTCCTTATTCATTAGAACCGTCCTCCCTGGTTATGAAGCGATAGATCGCCTCGATGTCCTTCCAGTCATTCTTGAACTCATCGATTCGGTCTATTCCCTGCTGCGTTATGTGATAGTACTTCCTCAGCCTGCCCTGGTGCTCGACCATGCGGACGGTAAGCATCTGCCCCGCCTCAAGGCGCTTGAGGATGGTATAAAGTGTTGACTCGGACAATTCGAGATACGGCTTCATATCTTTAATGATCTGATATCCGTAAGAATCTTCATTCTTGATGGCGGCCAATACACAAACGTCGAGAAGACCGCGCTTTAACTGAACATCCATGTCATACCTCCCTTCATGCAATACTCTTTGTTATGTGATACATCATAACGCGAAGTATATCGCATGTCAAGGTATTATTTGAACTTTCCTCTGTTCATTTTTCCAATGGATGCCAGTGTCGGTATTCCCGCAGGACAGACGTCTTCGCAGGATAAGGATTTGGAACAGGACCTGCCGAAATGTCTTGCATATTCTTTCTTTATCCGGCCTGACTTACTCTTGTTTCTGCTCGATACGAGATAGCAGTCGTTCGCGAACAGCGCACCGTAGAAGTTTTTGCCGGTCGTATAGTTCGGACACACCTCGAGGCACAGTCCGCACTTAAGGCACTTGGCTGCCTGGTACTGATGCTCATGATCCTCACGTGCGGGATCATACTGCTCGATATATATATTGGCTTCCTTAACATGTTCCTGTATGGACGAACGATCCGTAATCAGATCATGAACTGTGGGGAACTTCTTAAGGGGGCTTATAGTTATCTCATCGCCTTCGATGTCTTTCACAAACGTCTCGCAAGCGAGCGCGGGCACACCGTTTATTACCATGGCACAGGCTCCGCACATCGCCTGAAGGCATGCACACTCCCAGCCGATCCTCGTCGTCTTCTTGCCGTCCGCCGTTACGATATCGTCCCTGAAATTGATATAGTCGATCACTCCGGCGATCGAGTTCTCCGAAGGTCCGTCGTAGATAAACTCCTCCCAGTACGGCTCGGATCCGGGATTAAGCTGACGCATGATCTTAACTTTCATACTCACCCTCCTTATCAAGCCATACCTTGTAGCTGCCGTTATCGTAAGAGATCAAAGTCGGATACGCATATGCTTCCTCCGTATCCATGAACTCGCTTCTAATGTGTGCGCCCCTCGTCTCCTTACGGAATTCCGCGCAAGTCATAACTGCACGCGCGAGCTTAAGTATTCCCGGGAGGCTGTAGTTAAAGTAGCGCAGTACGCTCTTGTCGTAGCTGATTTTCGATGAGTTGCTTATGAAGAAGTCAATCTGCTCGATGCCTTGGCGCATGGACTTCTCGTTACGTACTATGCCGAGGTCATCCCGCATGATAAGCGCGATCTCATCAAGTATATGCGTGTATGCGAACGTGCTGCCTGTGTCCGTCGCTTTATCAATCTTCTCCTGCTCCTCCTTAAGCATCGCGTCAAAGTCAGGATGCGTGCCGGAGTACTCCTTGCCTTCTATCGCACCGGCCGCGACACGACCGCTGTGCATGGCAGCAAGAAGCGAGTTGCCTCCGAGACGGTTCGCACCGTGATAGATGGAAGCACACTCACCTACCGCGTAGAGGTTTCTGATGTTCGTCTGGTGGTCATTATGCACCGCGATGCCGCCCATGAAGAAGTGCACCGACGGCGCCACCGGAATAGGCTCACGCGTTATATCTATATCCCTGTACTTAAGGCAGAGCTCGTAGACCTCCGGGAGCCTCGCGAGGATCGTCTTCCTGTCCAGGAACGAAATATCAAGGAAGATGTCCTTCCCCGTCATATACATCTCGCGGGAAACGACATCTCTTGTCTGAAGGTTGCCGTTAGGACCGTATATGTTCTCCATGAAGTAGACACGCTCGCCGTTCTCGATGTAGAACAGCCTGCCGCCCTCGCCGCGCACCGCCTCCGATATCAGCATGCGCTTCTGCGCCGTCTCGAGTGTAGTCGGATGGTACTGGATGAACTCGAGGTTCTTTAACACCACGCCCTGCTCCATGAGTCTGCCCGCAGCATATCCGTCACACTGCGTCGTTCCTGTCGTCTTGCCGAAAAGCACATTCTGCCCGCCGGTCGCCATCACGACCGCATCTGCATAGACCGCCTCGAGCTTGTCAGTTCTCTCACTGTAGAGGATCGCGCCGCAGCATACGCCGTCGCTTATAAGAGCCGAGTGGAAACACACTCCGAGCCTTCTCTCGATCGCACCCGCAGCTTCGAGGCGCCTTACTTCCATGTTAAGTGCCGTAACGATCTGCTTGCCCGTCGAGGCTCCGCAGTAATACGTCCTCTTATGAGACTGTCCTCCGAAAGCTCTGTGTGCAGGTCTGCCCTTATCATTCAGGGAGAATACCGTTCCGATATTCTCGAGGTAATTCACGATGTCTTCAGCATCGCGGCACAGCCCCTCGACCGACTTCTCGCCTGCAAGATTGGCGCCGCCTCTTAATGTGTCGGATATATGGGATTCGATCGTATCGTCCTCGCCATTATCCGTGACAACTGCGTTGATCCCGCCTGCAGCCATGACAGACTGCGCTCTTTCCGACGGGAACGGAGATACTAAAGTTACGTGCATACCTTTGGCGGCACATGAGACCGCGCATGACATTCCGGATATTCCGCTTCCAATTATCAGTACGTTGATCATGCGACACCTGCCATTCCGATCAGCATAAGATCAAACTTAGTAACTGCGAACACAGCCGCTACGAAGAGGCATCCGCAGCCTACATAAACGAGTCTGTCTATCCTCTCCCTCTTCGAAGATGATGTAAGAAGCCCGAGAGTTATCAGTGCCCTTGAGACTGAAAGCGCGATATGCGTCAGAACGTCTCCGAAGAAGAAGACCTGAATAACAATAAGAAGCCAGAACATGATCATGTTGCCGGAAGCTGCATTGTTAGTCAGAAGATCAAATGTATTAACGTGCAAGAACACAAGCGGGAAGATCAGTATGCCGCTTACGCGCTGTACGATCGTGGTGATATTCTGCTTCGGATACGACTTAAGATCAGTGCCGTCGACCAGCACGGTTATCGATATCATTCCGAGCACGGCGTGTATAAGTGTGAGCGTCATGAAGATGCCTGCAGTCACGCCGATGATAGTCGGGTTATACCACATAAGAAGATATGTGATCACAACGTATACGATGTGGAATAATCCCAGGAAAGCTGTTATCAGAGCAAGTCCGGCATTGATCTTCTTGAAAGTCATTCTTACCTCCGCTGCCTCTTACAAGTTAAGTTCGTACATGCTGAACTTCGGGATGATCTCTACGCCGCGGCCGAGATCCTCTGTGCCCGCGTAAGAGAAACCGTTCTTCTCATACAGACGTTTTGCAGGTTCATTCGTGGGAACGAGGTCCAGACGCAGGGCTTTGAAGCCGGCGCTTTTCGCCTGGTGTATGCAGTAGGAGACGGCCTCCGAGCCAAGCCCTTTGCCGTGGTATCCGGGGTCGACTGCCAGCGCATGTATCACGAGGTAGGATCCGGAAGGAAGCTCGCGGCTCCACTTGCCCTTGCTGTAGTCACCCTGAGGGTCGGTATTAAGCACGAACGCGCCTACAATCTTCCCGTCTTCTTCGAGGATGTACTGCGAGCCTTCTTCTGTCATCTGCCGAACGTAGTCCTCATTCGGATATTCTTTATAACGCCACTTCGGGAAGTTTACATGCGAGACGAGATACTCCACGACATTATCGTAGAACACCCCGGCTGCAGTTATATCTTCTTTAAGACAGCGGCGTATCAGCAAACTCTACATCCTCACTCGTATCTTTCCCGTAAAGTGTTCTGGCGGCGACCACCTTGATCATGCCGTCAACTTCAACTTCGCCTAACGCACCGAAACCGTTCTTCTTCCAGAAGTGGTTCGACTGCGGGTTCTCCTTGTCTATCGCGAGACGGATCTCATGCATGCCGATGCTCTCAAGGTACGAAGCAGTCTCGTCTATGATAGCCGTGCCGAGCTGCCTGCCCTGGTATCCGGGATTCATCATGAAGAAACCTATGTAGGCGATGTCATACCGTGGGTAGCCGTCGATCAGATCCATGAACGCGACCAGCGTCCCCCCCTCGTAGAAACCTATGAAGTATTTGTCCGACATATCGGTATCAGGAGGCGTCGCTGTCATGGCGTAGATAACTCTGTCGCGGTTCGGCCCGGACTCGTAGTATTCATAGAACTGCGGGTTGCCCGTGCAGATATCAAGGACCGCCTCGGCATCGTCGAGGTTCATTATGCGCGTCTTATATTTACTGCTTATTAAACTAATATCTATCATTCACATCATTATACTATTCGTAAGGTCAGAATCTTCATATTTGTTCGGCCCCGGCTGACTCTTCTTATACTTCCAGCACCGTATGGCTTCGTCGAGAGAGTGCCCGGGATTATGCTCGAAGAAATCCCTTATGTAAGTGTTGTACTCGAACTGGCTGTCGATCGTCTTGCGGCCGCCCTTGTTCTTCTTAAGATCCTTGTACGCTTCGACCGCCTCCCTGTATGTCTTCCCGCTGTTGCTCTTAAGCCACTTCTGGAAAGGCACGTTGAAAGTAAAAGACGGGCCGAGCTGCTCCTTAAAGAACGCCCTGTGCTTCTCTGAGCACACGAAATTCTCTTCTATCACGGAGTCGGGTGTGATCTCATCCGTTCTCGCCGAAGCTCTGCGCTGTCTCTTCGAGGCAGGTACCGCCATACCCGTGTCGAGGAAGTCTGCGATCCTGTCAGCAAGCTCCTGCTTACCGCCTGTTACCGGCAGCCCGTTCTCCCTCAGGAAAGCCACGAGGTCTTCTTTAAGCCAGTACCACGCTCGAAAAGCTGCACTGCTCATATCCTTATCTAACTTGGGTCTTTCCGGCATAGCGTATCCTGCGAAGCGATATTAATTACCGTTCTCGAGTTTACACGGCAGATCTTTCCATAGGTCTGCCATATTCTTATTCTCTCTTAATGCACGTATGACTGAAGGATCCGGCGAAGGGAATATTACCGTGCCGTCCTCCTCACCAAGTTCGGGACGGATAGGGAAAGCAAGCTTCTCCTGTCTTAATGAGAACTCTGCATCAACGCCGGGCTTATTACCGCGCGCGTCGAGTCGTATCCACTTTCTTCTCTCGTTGATATATACAGCGACTAATCCGTGAAGGATAAGTACGGGATCGGTCTCATCATCAAGGATGAGTTTCTGATAGCAAAAGCCTGTAGGGATATTCTTACGGCGGAGGAGCGCAGCAAGAAGATGGGACTTGGCAAAACAGATTCCGTGACCTGCGTTCAGGACCTCGGAAGCACTGCATGTGACCTCTTCCTTACCTGCATCAGCTGAATGGGCGATATTGTCTCTAACGTATTCATAAGCCTTCTTGATGAAGTCTTCTTCGTTTCTTGATGCCGAATACAACATGTCAGCAAGTCTGATGATCGACGGATCATCATGATCGATCACATCATCGTGCTTAAGATAGCTATAGATATCCTCTGTATACTGCTTCAAGATCATAAGTCCACTCCCCAAAGTGTTTTACAATTGAAAATTATAGCCTCGCGGCATGGTGAGCACAAGGTATAATACTCTTTAGAGGGATTATGAGCATACTTAAGAATCTTGGATGGTTATTCATTTTGATCGCGATGGCGGGAGATCTGATCATACCGCTGATACTGTCTTTGTTTTACAAAGGATACAGCAGCTGCAAGATGTCGATAAGCGCTCTCGGTAATCCTTCAAGCCCGGTTAGGATTCCTTTCAATATATGGATGCTGACAGAAGGCATTCTGTTTCTGCTGGCTCTGCCGGCCGTGAACGAAGCTTTTCGAGAGGTGTCGGGAGGCATCACGGTGACGCTGCTCGTATTCATTGCCATCTTCGCGGTAGGCGCCTGTATCTTCACGTGCTTCTTCAGCGTGAACGAGAGCAAGGATGTCGTGACGACGGCGTCGAAGATCCACGGCGCAGGTTCCGTAACAGGCTTCATGCTGTTCCTGTTCGTGCCGCTTCTTGTGGGAATACTTTCTTTCAAATCTCACGATATATTCATGGGCATTTTGAGCATCGTAAGCTTTGTCCTCGCGCTTATATTCTTCGCGCTGTTTGTCATGTCGGATAAGGACGAGTTCAAGGATACTTTTGTTAACAACGAGGGTTTGTGGCAGAGGCTTAATCTGCTGTTCATGTACCTGCCGCTTATTGTTGCCGCGGTAAGCCGGACAATCCCATGAGACGGATGATAGTGAGAGCATCATAATCACAACATAGCCTCTAATCTTCGTGCGCTCTCATAAGCTATCGCTAGGAATTCCTTGATTCCGATATCAGTATAATCCCAGTTCATAGGTTCAAGCGTAACAGCACCTTTATAACCTGTTCTTCTGATCTTCTCCATAACCTCAGACCAATCTATGCTTCCGTCAAACGGCAGCTGATGCTGATTATGGGAACCGCCGTTATCCTGAAGATGTATCGCCTTAAGTCTGTCCCCGTATGATCCGAGAAGATCCGTCTCCGAAGCGTAGTTGATATGATGGCAGCTGTCGTAGCAGAATCCGACATTAGGAGCATTAACGCGTCCCAACACAGAATCAAGATTACGGATGTTATTAAGATTCTCGAATGCAATATCAACATCTAACGACGCCGCTCTGTCTATTATCCTGTCGAGCCTCTCATGCCCGATCTCATTTATCGGATACTCATCATCCGGCAAGTGGATAACAACTGTCGGAATGCGATGCTTATGGCAATCATCAACACATCGAAGATAATCTATTAATACCTGACGTCCCTGTTCGTTATCACAAGACAGATCATTCTGTCCGTGTACGGGAGCGTGCATATTCTCTATCTGGAGACCTGCTTCGCGAGCAAGGTCAGCATCTTTCTCATATCCTTCTCCGCGCCCGAACTTGTCGCTCCACCAAAGCATCACGCAATCGAATCCGGCCTTACGGATCAATCGGTATCTTTCATCAAACGGCACATCGTAACCCGGTCCGTAACCGAAGCAATCGTATATTCCAGTCATACCATCAGGCCGTTATCTTTCCAGAATGAAACGATAGACTTTGACGTTGCCGTCCATCTCAACTTCCTGTATATCGAACCCGCATTTCTGTGTATAGAATCTTACGTTCTCTTCTTTATCTACAGGTGTTACCAAAGTGA
>JAEEGL013790506.1_pt1 | contig 27753 bp, 22 predicted proteins | sample 9134231 | NCBI WGS metagenome assembly JAEEGL01 (sample SAMN16246548, study PRJNA631951) | gut metagenome | biome: gut microbiome; feature: rumen; material: fiber-attached | host: Bos | place: Iran: Karaj | collected 2018-10
CCTCCTATGGAAATGCCGTAGCCTATTGTCATAAACCATACATATTTTTTAAACCCCACGCTGTTAAACACCAGCGCCACCAAGAGGATGATCCACCATTGAGCCGGAAACATAAGCAAGCCTCCCTCCGCTAACTTTTTCCGAAATAACAAAAATACGAAACAGTTATATTCTATATGCCGAGGGAGGTTTTGTCAACGTAAAACAAAGAAGGGTTTATCAAGAATATGCCCAACAAAAGTGTTCTCACATTTCACTTTCTATTAAACTTTCTATGGTTTCTTTTTCCGAAGAAACCATTTGACCAAGCATATTTATAATTTCGTCCAAAATCTCCAATTTTCCTGATAGATTATACTTCATCGCCATATTGAGCATAATTTGACTTTGATTCTTTATTCTTCTAAACTCTTCCGATTTGCTTTCAACTCCCTCAAATAAGAATCCCACTCTTTCTTCCATCAGTTTTTTATGATCCACTATAAAAGCAAAACTTGACAGGTCAATTTTTTTATTTTTTCTTCCGTTTAAATAATCCATTAATCCTCGATAACAATCCAAACCATAATACTTATTATTATAATACCTGTCCCTATACGCAGTTCTATCTTCAGAAGCTAAATATGCTTCCAGAGTTCTTTTTATTCTCGTTTTATCACAATTATATTCCGCTTGAACCAATCTATACATATAAACACGCCTTTCGCCGATAATATTTGACTGTTCCTTTACAATATCATATGCTCTGGTAAATATATCATAATCTAATTCTTTGATCATATATTTCCAATCGTCGAAGCAATCACCGACATATAAACATCTTTTTTCATCGTCATACCCATAGATATATATCGGATGTTTAAAACCTTCTGCTCCTTCACGTTCTTTTCTAAAAAACTCATCAACAGTAAGACTGACATAATATCCAAAATCAATTGAATCTCGTATGAAATCTATCATCCGTACTTTCTTTTTTTCTACAAAATCATATTCCACCGCGTTTTTTACCAAAAAAGGGCAATAGTCAAAGAAATTTACTAGATGATGATGTTTTGAGGTCGGCCAAAAATTTATCCTATACTTTTCCTCGTGAACAGCCCCTTTATAAGCACTAATTTGAATATAGTTATCCCAGATCCAATTTTTTGCGTTTTCTTGTACGCATATTACAGACGACAAAAAGCAATCTTCAGGCCAGGCTTTAAATATTGGCTTCACATATGGCAGTATCATAGCTGGGTCTCCTCAGAAAAAAAATCAATACACAGGTCTGTAAGTTTATCTAAATCATCATTATCATCCATAAAAAAAACTTTCCTCTCCTTGTACTTTCCTCTGATCAAATAACGCTCATCTTCAAAAAGCATTCTTTTTTTTTATAAAAAAACGACCTGTTCCTTCATAAACAATTGGAAAGCACGCAAGCGCAATTACCTTCCCTCCGGAGATACCTTCTGCAAGTTTGATGGACTGTTCAACATATTCGATATCATCAAATTCATTTATACACATTATTATGGCATCGCTCTGCACTCCTTCAAAAAATAATCTATGTATGTACGGACGATCAAATACCGAATCATTATTATATCCCAGTAAAGCTGTCTGGCTACCTGTTAGGATCAGATCCACATCCGAATTTGAAATATCAAAAAGCATTTGATTGACATAGCAAATAACCTGTTCCGGCAACAAATCTATCGAGCTATTATAGCCACAGCTAAATATATCATTCATGCCAAACAGTAACGCTGTAGGTTCGGTTCCCAATTGTCCGATCTTATACCCTTTCTCTATTAACCTATTTCGTAACTCTATTTGAAGGGTATTTTTTCCTTGTTTTGAGTTAGTCCCCACAACAGAAACTATAGGACAATCTATTTTGTACAGTTTTCCAAATCTCTTTCTTAAGTTCCGTTCTGAAACACTTGGGTAAAAAAAATACCCCTTCGAAATCTCCTCGGCATATTCATTCATACCGATAGAATCGAATGCATACACCTTTTTGTGCTTTTCACATGCAATCGTAAGTAATTTCTCTTTATAATGTCTACCGGTGATTCTCTCCATTTCGTCTGTATGTCCAATTATAATAGTATCAAATGCATCCCAATCTATTTCTTCAATATCCTTTATCTTTTTCTCGTTATTACAATTCAAAACAACATTACAAACTTTACGTCCAACCAATCCGGAAACACGTGGAGCGTAATAATCAGCAATTTTAAAACTGAGTATTTTCTCAAATCTTGCAATTACTTGCGTCTCTTTATTAAACGGAAAAACCGATGCCACTTCAATTTCGGGCAATAATAGTCTTTCTTCCTTTTTTTGTTCTATTATATTCTCACATATTTTCCCAGGTTGCCATTTTTCCTCCGTGTTCAAAAGTAAAGATATCAGTCCTGTTATTTCCGCACACGCAAAACTTGTACCTGAAACTATGATAAAATCCGGTCCCACCCACGGAACTTTGTAATTCTTTTTATCCCAAAACACATTGACCATACCGCCGAAAACCTCTGTATGTTCAACATTCAGTCCTTTATTATCTATATCTACTCCAATGACACAATCCAACGCCGCTGGAAAAGAAACAGCGCCATCATTATCAAATGCTGATACGATAAGCATTCCTATATTTGTCAGTTTCTCACATATCTCATTTATTCTTTTTATTGTTTTGACATATGTAACCCCCATACTGATATTTATCAGATCATAGAACTCATGATCACGACGATCATATATATATTCTAAAACCTGACACAATTCATCAAGTGATAATTCATCCTCCTCATCATATACTTTGATGTTTACAATCTTACTTGAAGGATTCTTTGTTCTGATAATATCATACACAGCGGTCCCGTGCCCAACCCTATCATCAAAATCTTCCTTTCGTGTAATTTCCCCATTCTTAAACGAAATAGAATACCCTTCTATTTTTTCGTCCTTATACTTTAAATGTGAAATATGCACCCCACTGTCTATTATTGCAATCCTATCCCTGTTCATATGCTTTTCCCTGAAGTTCAAACATTTCTGCATATTTTCCTCTTAATTGCATTAATTCCATATGACTTCCTTTTTCAGCAATCCGTCCTTGTTCCAAGAGAACAATTTGGTCACAAATCGTAGCTGAGCCAAGGCGATGTGACACCAACAAGCACGTTTTTTTCATTGCCACCTTAGCAAAACTTCTATACAATTCTGCTTCCGTTTTTGCATCCATTGCTTTTGTAGGCTCGTCTAATAGTATGATCGGTGCTTCTTTCTGCACCGCTCGAAGTACCGCCATTTTTTGTTCCTCTCCCCCCGATACATTAATTCCCTCCTTGTCAAAACGAGTAGAAACGACGGTATTTTCTTTTCGTTCAAGTCTATTTATCCAATCATAAATATCTTCCCAAGCCAAAACCTCAGGTACTATTTCTGTTTGCTCCGATAAAGTTATATTTTCTTTGATACTAAAAGCAAACGTCATATAATCTTGAAATACCGCAGAAATATGTGCATAATACTGTTTTTCGCTTAATGTCCATATATCAACGTCATTTAATAATATTTTCCCCGAAGTTGGTCTATAGAACCTGCAAAGCAATTTAATCAATGTTGTTTTACCAGAGCCATTTACTCCAACCAATGCCACCTTCTGACCTGCTTGTATTTTAAAGCACACATCTTTTAAAACCACATTATCAGAATTCGGATATGAAAAAGATACGTGATCAAATTCTATAGAGCAAACCGTTTCAAGTTCCTGATGACCACTTTCGTCTCCATTATCTGTAGCACGCTTCTGTCTTATAGTTTCAAACGCATCATAATTCAATTTAATGGTTCCAAACTCTCCATATTTGCTTATTATATGAGTAAATGTTTCCGTTAAAGAAGTAACCGCAGCATAATACATAGTAAAGTCAGCGATATCAATCCTACCTTCAACAACACTCCAGGAAAGCCTTCCAAGGATCAATAATGATTGTATTGCAAATACAACAACTGAAATAATATCAAACATTGCATATTTATTAAAATCCTCATACTGATACCTCAACATTTCGTTGCGATAATCCAAAACCTTACCCATAAACCATTTTTCAAGCCGATTAACTCTGATTTCTTTTGCAGCTCCAGCGCTATAATAAGCAACTTTTGTAAGGTAATTACCTTTTCTGTCATTTTCAGCATATGTTTTTCTACGATTAATGCTATATTTCACTGTCCTTTTTACAGAATATATCTTAATTGCAACTACCACAGAAACTAATACCAAAAATAACCACTCTAACCGAACAATAATATATATAAAGCCGACTGCAGTTATGATGTCTGAACATATATCCTGAAATAATGAAACCGACCTAATTAAATCCGCAGCATTGTTGGCTATCGCCAATTCATCTTTTAATTTTGGAGATTCAACCTCCCCCATCGGAAGAGTCATCACTATGCTTCCAATCTCAGCTTTCATTTTTTTAACATATTCTTCCTCGAATATTCTGCATTTATTAACACAATAGTTTCTAAAACCGTTCAAAGCAAACAATAAGGAACCATAAACTCCAATATATGAAACTATTTTTGTATACTGAACTTCTTCTTGAAGCATAGAAATAAAAAACTTAGGGAAATAAACCGTTAATAAAGCAATTGCTGAAATCGACAGCATTTTCCCAAACATAAAAAAAATATAGAAACGTTCCTTTTGCTGGATCAATCTTATTATTTTAATCGTTTTCCATCTCATAGCCTAACCTCGCACGCCTTTTTATATAATGAGGCCTGTAAATTAAACAATTCACTATACTTTTTCCCGTTTCTTATAAGTTCATCATGTGTGCCTCTTTCAACAACTTTTCCTTTGTCAACGACAATTATTTCATCGCACGCAATCGCAGATGAAAGCCTATGCGAAACAAAAACTGTCGTTTTACCCATAGAAAGATCCATCAGGCTCCCAAAAAACCTTTCTTCGGCTATAGGATCAAACGCACTTGTTGGTTCATCAAGGACCACTATGTCACCCGCCTTATATATAGCTCTTGCCAGCGCAATACGCTGGGCCTCTCCTCCGGAAAATTCAACACCCTCAGGATCTATTTCTTTACCTAGTGTTGTATCAAGTCCTTTTTTTAGTCCGCTTATTTTTTCGCTTAATCCGCTTGTTTCTATAGCCTCGTTTATTCTTTTTTCATTTATCGTTTCATTAAATACAAGATTCTCTGTTATGCTATAAGAAAATAATGAAAAATCCTGTAAAACTACTCCAAGCTTTTTCAAATATACCTTCGGATCCAAAGTCGAAATATCTATGCCGCCTATAAGAATCCTTCCTTTTGTTGGTTTATATATTCTAAGCAGAAGCATTACAATAGTGCTTTTTCCTGCTCCATTCAACCCAACCAAACAAACTTTGCTATGTGCCCTTATAGTAAAACTAACATCCGAAAGTATTTCTTTATTGCTGTCAGGATAAACGAACGAAACATGCTCAAAACATATGTCGCTATCAGATAAGTTTATGTCTTCCCGAGTAGCTGAATAACTCCTATTTTTATCAGAATTGTCTTTTAAAATATTGTCGTACTCCTTAAGAAATTCTCTCGCTGAAGCATTTTTTTTAATTGTACCTCCAAGAGAAAACGTTTGAACAAAAGATGATGCAAACAACGTTGTTGTTGCAATAAGAACCGTATATTCAGCAATTGATATCTTATCCGTAAATACCAGATATGTCCCCAGTAAGTATATTGAAACAGCTTGTGTAGCAGATAATAAACTTGCAACAACATCTGCTTCATTTTTTTGGTTCATAAGCTTCTTTATACTTTGTAATTGTCTGTTTAATATCCTTTTATACTTCGTCTCAATATATGACTTGGCGTTATTCACACGTATTTCTTTAGCATACTTGTAATCCGTCATTATCATATAAAGATAATCCATCTTTCTGTCATCATCCGTCTTCCCTATATTGTATTCATATTCCTTTGCCATACACCAAATATTAAGATATATGATCACTATGGAGGTTGCAATAACCACGGGGCCAAAGAGCGGAGCAACAGCAAAAAAGGTAACCAAACATCCAACAAGTTTTATTACGCATTCGAGAAAATTGCCCCATAATCCCAAAAAGAATGCCGGTCTTGCAGACATGGATTTTCTTTTTAGTGTACCCAAAGTACTGTTCTGCGCATAGTGATAATCAACATCTACTGCATCCTGCATATATCCTATCTGAAGATGATTTGACGCTTTTCTCATCGCTTTGTTTTCAGCCAAAGCAAGAATATGCCGCATCAAGGAAATCATAAGATTTATCGATACATATATAACGATCCGTGCAATAAGGATTCTCTGTGCACAGCCATCAACCAACCCTGCCACTATGTATCCAAGCCCGCATATATTGACTAGAGGGATAAGTGCGGAAAAAACATTTTTAAAGAACGTAGCAATTAAATAACTTCTGGCATCGTTCCACGATCTTTTTATCAAATCAACATATACTTTTATCATACAATCTCCATCTTCATATGCGTGGTACTCCGCATATGAATTTCGTTCATTTTTTTAACAGGAACAATTTGAACTGTAAGGTGTATTCGAACAAGAATTGCCCTCAGTTGAATACAGCTTCACATTGTTTTTTTTCTTTTTAGAAACAGGTTTAACTAACTTCTTCATGTTGTCACCCCCTTGCATCCAATTTATTCAGTATAAAACAAAGTACCTTGTTTTATTCCTTCAAAGAAGCAATTATGTCATTTATCTTTTCAACAGAAGTAAAGTTCTCAAAAACAAGAAGTTCATTAGGTATTTCTATTTGAAAAATATCCTCTATTTCAACTATAAAAGTCATAAATTGAATTGAACTTTCAAAAAAGTTGCTTAGGTCAACCTCGTCAGGCTTTTCAATAAAAATCCCAACGTTCTCTAACGCCTTTAATATATTGTCCGTACCGTTTCTTTCCATTTTGACCACCCTATCTTTTTCAATCTGCATATTCAAATTCTCCACAGGCATCAAATATACCCATTATAAAGTCTATATTTTTATTCGTAGGCGAACAGTTTTCACCCAAGTTAGGTTTTGTAGGACACGGCTGCCCCATACAAAGAGGTGCTAACTTACAATCAGAAATTTTATTACACATTCTAAAATCCGAGATCATATCGTAATAATTCGATTGTCTTATCATTTTCCCATCAATTAAACCCGCCACTTCCGTCTTTGGCTCTTCAAAGGTAACTGTACATTTATGCACTGTTCCATCAGTACATATGAGATAATTATTCAATTTGCCTGCATAGCATACTCCGCTTCCCGGTTCCAAAAACAGATGACTTAATCTCACTTTTGGAATCGTTTTATATATTTTTTCATATGCCTCCCGCATAGGATCTTCTTCATCCAGCAGATTCTCCAGCACTTCACTATCTGTCTTTCCAAGCCAATTACCGGCTTTAAAGATCCCAATGCTAAATCTTTCATCTGATTTACACAACTCTCCCACTATATCAAGATAAGAATCCAAAGTTTCCAAACTATCTTTTGTTATATTGATTCTAAGAAGGACCTGAACATTTCTAATATTACTTCGATGTATGTCATTTATATTCCTCCATATTTTCTCAAAAGTACCATTACCATTAGGTAAAACCCTAAATTTATCATGTTCTTTCTGATTGCCATCAATTGTTACTTGATACTTAACAATTTTATATTTGAGTAATTTTTTAACCATCTGTTCATCAAGATAATATCCGTTAGTAGTCATACTCGCGCTATATCCCCGTCTATTAAACTTGCATATGTCTATAAACTCTTTAGACAGATATTCTATACACTGTTCAGCCAATAATGGTTCTCCTCCGAACCATTCAACATGCAATGCGGAAAAATTATGTATGTTTTCTCGTACATACTTAACTATATTCTTCATAACGTCTTGCGTCATTATATTATTATTGTGCTTTTCATAACAATATCTGCACCGGAAATTACAATTTTCAGTGGGATTAATTATCAACGAAAGAACGGTTGGGCAAATAGTTTCATTTATCTTAACAAATAGTTTCTTTTCTTCATCAAGATCTGAATCTACAAGAATGCCTTTTTTTTCGAGTACATCTAACGATTTTTTTGTCATCTCGCTATATTTCTCGGAAAGAAAAAATTCTATGTTCTCATAAGAATGTAGTTTGCAAAAGCTTTCTGTACCTTGCATAGAATTATATAGAAGCAATTCATGTTTTTCATTGTATGTATCAACCGTAAATCGTGATCTTTTCAACATAATGTCTCTCCCCAAAAATTGCGTTGGCTTTCTGTATAAATATAATTAAATTTTCCTACCACCTTATTCTGCATTACAAACCCTTTAGGATTTAATCCTACAACATCCACTTTCGAAAGTGCAAAGGATTCAATCCGGTTATTCAACAGAAATTGAAAACGAAAAAGGGATTTCACCCAGTACTGTTCAACATAGAGTAAATTTTCTTTGTTCTTCAAAACAAACCTAAATGCATTCCCATTTATTGTTTTCTCCCTCATTTCATATAAATTTAGCAAGTTTCCACATTTATCAAAATAAAAGAGATCAAATGCCGCATCCGCAACTATCCATTTCTCTTCATCTTCAATAAACACCTCCGTTACCCAATGACAATCTCTGTATCTCAAATCCATAGACAGGCACTTCACCATTCTTGCCTTAAATCCCACCGCCAACAACATAGCTGTAAAAATATACGTTTTATACCTACAATTAAGAGAAAATCCCTCGGCTTTTGCTAAGTCAATAATACTTGTAACACCACAGTTATCATATCTTTTTTCTCCCAATTCCTTACCTTTAAACTCCATCAAATCCACAGCAATCTGTTTTATAGCGGCAACCTCTTTTATCCCCCTACCCTGCATAGAAAATATCGTCTCTAGTCCATACCTTTTTCTAACTGCTGCTGCCAGAGATGAATCTTTATTATCATAGAATAATGAATAGGCATTTGTTGTTTCTTTTGAATACAGTGCATATTTCCTCAAAAAATATAAATCATCTTCGTGTGACACATCGATCTTTTCATATAAATCAAAAGTATTCCCATGATTTCGTTGATTCTTCTCTTCCATTTCTGTATACGTTTCCTTCGCCATCTATCTAGAATTAAAGTATAGTTATTCATTTTCTTCAGCGAAACCCGAAATTCGCCGATATTCTTTTTTTTTCGACTATTTTTCTATGATAATATAATTAATTTTCGTAAGTCGAAGATATTGTTATTTTATTCTTGACAAGAAGGATTTATCTTTTTATACTCTTTGTGGGTTTATTCATCGATGTAATAATACATTACTCAAGTTGGAGATGGGTTTTATGAATAATGGAGATGGAATTCTTTTTGTTTCTTCTGGAAAAGAATCTTGCAGACCTGACAAACCGGTACGTACCGTAAAATGTTACGAGCACATGTTACATTTTGTTCTTAGCGGTCAGGGGTTCTTTAACGGCAAAAAAATAAAAGCCGGAGAGGGCTTTTTGTGTCTTGAAGGAGAACATGTATCCTATATGCCGGATCCCATAAATCCATGGACCTATGTATGGATAAACACTGCAGGCGAAGCCGCTCGCTCTTTGCTTTTAAAAATTCCTTCTCAAAATGGAATTTTTAAATGGCCTGTTGAGCAAGACCTAAGTTTATTTCGGGACTTCCCACCTCTTACAATCGAGAATGCCGATGTATCTGCGGAACTGCGTAGTAAAAGCCTATTTTACTATTTCTTAAGCATTTTGGGATGCTTCCCGTCTGAAAAATTCCAAAAAATCAGTGAACAGGTTCGCTCATTCATTGATCATAATATAACATTGCCATTAAGTATAGCTTCTATAGCTAAAACATTTAATATATCCGAGTCCCACCTTCGATTCCTGTTTCACAAGGACTACAATATGTCTCCACGAGAGTACATCACAATCCAAAAACTCAATCTTGCCAAAGAAATGCTTTTAAAAAACCAAGACATTACATTTATCTCCTTATCTCTTGGTTTTTCGAAATGTTCAGATTTTTCAAACCTTTTTAAAAAATATATTGGGATTTCACCGTCAAAATATCGAGATGCAATTTTAAACACGCGCCGCTAGGCGCACGCATTGAAACAAGAGGGCCCACTATCGGCCCTCTTGCCTATTTCACTACAATTTATCTTACTTTCTCAAGTAATGTTTCGAGAGGAAGTGCTCCTGTGTGTCTGAAATCAGGTTCGCCGTTTTTGAACACGATCACTGTGGGAATGCTCTGGATGCCGTATTTTGCGGCGATCTCTTCATTCTCATCCACGTCTACCTTGGCAACCTTGAACTCGCCGTTGCTCTCTGCAGCCAGCTTGTCGAGGGTGGGAGCGAAAGCACGGCAGGGGCCGCACCATGTAGCCCAGAAATCAACCAGTACCGGAACATTTGACTCCAGAACCTCGCTCTTAAAACTGTCATTATTTAAATGTAAAACTTCCATCTGTCTTCCTCCAATCTTTCTCGAAACCAGCCTTTAAATGGCGGTCTGTTTTCTTTTTACAAGGCTATTATAACCTTTTCCCGAGAAAAATCTGTTGTTTTTACAACATCTCAAAAGTTTATAAGGATTTAAGTTTATCAAGTTCTTTATTGGTTGCCTGAATGTCTTCAAGGATGCTTTCACTCATCCTCTTGACTTCGTTACCCATGGTAGCCGCACTTTCCGCACTTGCCGTGATCTCTTCCGTAACTGCGGAAATGTTGTTGGTCTGCTCGGTAATGTTGCTGTTTGCACCTGCAATATTGACGATCTCGGCGCTGATGGAATTGATCTCATCTGAGATCTGTCTCATGGCAGCTGCCTCTTCCTGGATAGAGGAATCGATCTCTGTGATGCTCTCGGTCTGGGTGTTGATGGCGATAACGCTTTCATCCATGCTGGAAGCGGCGATGTCGCAGGATTCATTGAGTTTTGTGATGCTTTCTTCGATCTCCACTACAGACTTGTTCGTGCTTTCAGCCAGGGCACGGATCTCTTCGGCAACAACCGCAAAGCCCTTACCTGCTTCTCCCGCTCTTGCAGCCTCGATGGATGCGTTCAGTGCAAGGAGATTGGTTTTTCCGGAGATCTGCTTGATGACTCCCACAACCTCCGTAACCTTGGTAGCAAGTTCACGGACATCGTCGACCTTCTGCTTTGTAATGCCGGATTTATCAAGAAGTTCAACTGCCTGTGCATTGATCTCCGAGATCTTCTCGGCATTTGTATCGTTGCTGTTCTGAACCAGATGTATGGTCTTTGCAAGTTCCTCGGCATTATTCTTGATGACACCCATCTTCTTGTTTGCGGTGTTCATAGCATTTGCTTCATCCTGAACATTCTCCGCAATACTGAGGATGGCGCCGCTGATATCGTTAATGGTCTGAGCCATGCTCTTCATATTGTTGGCATTTTCGGAAGCAGCCTTTTCAATATCCAGCATTCTCTTCTCAGCTTCTCCGCTGGCGGAAAGAATGAGTTTACTCTTGTCTGCCGCTTCGTCCATGAGTTTCTGAACTTCATCGAGTTTTGCCTGATTGTTGCTGCGGATGACTCTGAGTCCCACTATAACGCCCATTGAGGAAACAATAAGGCAGGCAAATATGATCTCGTATTCGGTGATCAGGATAGCTTTTCCTTCGCCTGCGCTTCCCAGCTTAAGGATCAGCACCAAAACTCCGAAGACCAAGCTCTCACCCGACATTATGTAGACCACCTTCTCCTCTACATAAAGGAGGATGAGCACAAATACGGGATACATATAAAGAACCGATACGTTTGTATTTGAGTTGTATTGACAATATGCGCAAAAGATGGGATAGCCTATCGCAATGAAATAGCGGAAGAGATTGCTCTCTCCCTTGGTCCTGAAGTACTCGATCTGACCGGGAGCAAATGTGACTGCCATTACGCCCAGGAATTTCAGATACCATACCATGGTATGATTGCCCTTTACCACCTCAAGGAAATTGGCTACTACAAGGAGGACAACTACCACCGTCCATATAGCAAATACCGATCTGTTACTCTTAAAAAGAACGCTTTTCTGCTTCATATCATCAGTCCTTTCGGTTTAAGATTTACGTCAAAAATTTCCCCGCATATATATCTTATACCAATTTTAACAGCATTAATAAACCTTTTTTAAAAGGTTTAACCGAAATTTTAGTTTATTTCCATAATTTTATATATTGTATTTATGGTAATATGATGCTACAATACACGAACAGTTTTTGCTATTTAATGCAAATAAATACAGATTTTTTGTTCTTTTTCTTCCTTGTTCTAAAAATATAATAAATAATCTGTATTTAGCAAAAGAATCTCTCCTAATTTTTAGATGAGGTGACATTATGGAAAATAACTCTCTCCCCTCCTCCACCCGGCATTCCCGAGTCAAATGGGTGTGGACAAACCTCAAGGGAAGACGCGCGTTTTATTGTTTGGGAATCATGGGCTCCATTACATTCAATGTAATGCAGTTGACCATTCCCTTTTTTGTTGCCAAACTTATCGACACTTTCATCGACAACGAAAACGCCGCCTACAATCTTGAGCACAACAGACAGCTCTTCTACATCTATCTGGCAGCCATGGTGGGACTCACTCTGATCCGTACCGTCATCGTCTACGGCACAGGCATGATCTTTGAATCCGTTTCCCAGTGGTTCCTGTACAAGATCAGAAATTTCCTCTATGACAAAGTTCAGAGACAGGATATGAACTTTTACAGCACTTTCCGTACCGGCGATCTCATGACCAGAATGACCGGAGACTTGGACGCTGTGAGACATATGATCGCCTGGGTCATAAAGACCATCATAGAATCCGTGGCACTTTACACCGCCACCATGGTCTACTTCTTCTTTATGGATTGGCTGCTGGCATCCATCCTGCTGGTGATCTCTCCCCTGATCTTCATCATCATTCTGCGTTTCCGTAAGGATGTGGGTCCGAAGCACGCCCTTCTCCGTGAAAAGCTTTCGGGCCTCAACACCGATGCTCAGGAAAACATCTCCGGTAACAGAGTGGTAAAAGCTTTTGCCAGAGAGAAATATGAAATAGAAAAATTCGACAAAGGCAACAGCGAATACAGCGAAACGAACCAGACCACAGCCCTTACCTGGCTCAAGTATTACCCTGCCATCGAAACCTTTGCAAACCTTATGCCCATCATCCTTCTGGTGGTGGGAGGCATCTTCATCATCGACGGAAGACTCTCCACAGGTCAGTTCGCTGCCTTTTCCGGACTCATCTGGGCCATTGCCAACCCCATGAGGAGCCTTGGTTCAATAATGAATGAATTCCAGCGTTTTAACGCCGCTTCCGCTAAGATCATGGAGATCTACTACTCCGAGCCCAAGATCAAGGATGCACCCGATGCATTGGATCTGCCCGAACGCTTCAAGGGTAAAGTGGAATTCAAAAATGTGAGTTTTAAATACGAGGACGGTAAACTTCCCGTTCTGGAGAACATATCCTTCACCGTTGAACCCGGCGAGACCCTTGCCATCATGGGGGAGACGGGCTGCGGAAAGACTTCCCTCATCCATCTGATCCCCAGATTCTATGAAGTTACGGGAGGTCAGGTACTGGTGGACGGTCACGACGTTCGCGAGATGAAGCTCCACCAGCTCAGAAAGAACATAGGCCTTGCCACCCAGGATGTGCTCCTTTATTCCGACACCATCGACGGTAACATTGCCTACGGAGACGAGCACCTGCCCAAGAACGAAGTTGTGAAGTTCGCCCGCTATTCCGCCGCTTCGGATTTCATCGCAAAGATGCCGGAAGGATATGACACCATCATCGGTGAAAGAGGCGTGGGTCTGTCAGGAGGTCAAAAACAAAGGATTTCCCTTGCCCGTGCTCTTGCCGTCCGTCCTTCCATCCTCATTCTGGACGACACCACATCCGCCGTGGACATGGAAACGGAAAAAGAGATCCAGGAAAGCCTCAAGCACCTGGATTTCCCCTGCACAAAGATCATCATTGCCCAAAGGATCTCCACCACAAAGAACGCAGACAAGATCATGGTGCTCCAAAACGGGCATATCACCGAAATGGGCACACACGAAGAGCTTGTTAAGAAACGCGGTTACTACTGGAGTCTCGTAAGTCTCCAGACCGGAGAGGAGGTGTGAGTATGGCAAGAAACACTTATAAAGAAGACGAACAGCTTGAAACCCCGTTTAATGTGAAGCATCTCCTTCGCTCCTGGGTTTATGTGAAAAAATATTACAAGAAAATGCTGGTGGCTCTGAGCCTCAGCGCTCTCGGTGCCGTTGCGGGACTTTTTGCTCCCCTCTTCACCCAGAAAGCTCTGGATGAAGCCATTCCCGCAGGCGACAAGACCATGCTCCTGATCCTTGCGGGTCTGCTGGTGGCCTGTACCGCTCTCAGCGTACTTTTCACCACCTTCCGTTCAAAGATCATGACAAGAGTGGGGCAGAACATCATATATGACATCAGAAAAGACCTGTTCGCCCACCTGCAGCAGCTGTCATTCAAGTACTACGACAACCGTCCCCACGGCAAGATCCTGGTGCGTGTGGTAAACTACGTAAACTCTGTTTCCGACATGCTGTCCAACAGCCTCATAAACCTGATCCTGGAGATCTTCAACCTGATCTTCATCATCATCTTCATGTTCATCGTTGATGTAAAGCTTTCACTGGTAGTACTGGCGGGAGTTCCGCTGCTGGCAGCCTTCCTGCTCTGGATCAAGAACAGGCAGCGCAAAGCCTGGCAGCAGGTTTCCAACAAGAACTCAAATCTTAACGCCTACCTTCAGGAAAACATCGTAGGCGCCAGAGTCACCCAGATCTTCGCAAGAGAGGAAGAGAACGCGGAGATCTTTGCCGAGCTTTCCGGACGCTGCAAAAAGGCATGGATGAAGGCCGTTTCCTACTCCAACCTCATCTGGCCCGGCATCGACAACATTTCCGTCCTGATCCGCGCCTGCATATACATCTTCGGCCTCATCATTTTTGTGAACGGAAACTACACAGCAGGTACAATAATCGCCATCTCCTCCTATGCCGCAAGGTTCTGGCAGCCCATCATGAACCTGGGCAACATTTTCAACAACTTCCTGAACAACATCGCCTACCTTGAGCGTATCTTCGAGACTCTGGACGAGGAAGTGGACATAAAAGACGCTCCCGACGCCACGGAGCTGCCTCCCATCAAGGGCAAGATCGAATTCGAGAATGTCACCTTCGCTTACGAAGAAGGTCATGACATCCTGAAGAACTTCTCCTTCACCGCAAATCCCGGCGAGAGCATAGCCCTTGTGGGGCCTACGGGAGCGGGAAAGAGCACCATCGTGAACCTGATCTCCAGATTCTACGACGTGACCAAGGGCCGCGTGCTTATCGACGGTCATGATATTTCCAAGGTGACGCTGGAATCCCTGCGTTCCCAGATGGGCATAATGCTCCAGGACAGCTTCATCTTCTCGGGAACCATCGAGGACAACATCCGCTACGGCAAGCTAGATGCCACTCTCGACGAGATCAAGGAAGCAAGCAAAGTGGTCTGCGCCGACCCCTTCATCGAAAAGATGTCGGATGGCTATCAAACAGAAGTCAAGGAACGTGGTTCCGTGCTTTCTCAGGGTCAGAAACAGCTGGTGTCCTTTGCGAGAACCCTGCTTTCCAACCCTGCCATCCTGATCCTGGACGAAGCGACCTCCTCCATAGACGTGCAGACGGAACGCGCACTCCAGCAGGGTCTCAACAACATGCTGGTGGGACGCACTTCCTTCATCATTGCTCACCGTCTTTCCACCATCAAGAACTGCGACAAGATCCTATACATCGCAGACGGCGGAATTCAGGAATGCGGCACTCACGAGGAACTTCTGGCGAAGAAGGGTGCTTACTACAAACTCTACACTTCCCAGATGGAAGACATAGCCTGAAAAAAAACTCCCCGAAGGACTTGTTCCTCGGGGAGTTTTTTTCAATATTCACTGTACTTGTTTTCGGGAATGGATTTTCTGATCTTGGCAGACTCGGTAAGTAGTCTGAAAAGGATGGACATGACTTTTTTCTTTGTTCCCATATCCATGAGAAGGAAGGTCTTTTGCATGGAAAAGAATTTTTTCAGGCTGCTGAAATCCAGGATCGTCTTGGCTTGGGACGAGGAAACGACGGTCCATATGCACTCCACAAAGTTTTCCCGTTCCTCGGTGGTGAGGGAATTGATCCAGTCGTTCAGCACCCTGTCCATGGTGGCTCCGTAAAGCGTACGCTTTTTCGTGTAACGGAACTTCTTGCCGGAGATCTTCCAGGTAAAGGGGTCGTGCTGAAACACCGCCACACCTTTACTCTTAATGGTGATGTAGTCATCATGTTCCATAAGGATGCCCACCACGGAAGACTCAGGTACGAAAGACCCTATCTTGGGCCTGATGCGGCGATAAGCCTCGGTTTCCAGGATCCCGCTCCTGAAGCCCGGTGCGTCGTTACTGAACACTGCCAGAAGTTCGCATCTTTCGGGCGCTTTCACGTGAGTGGCCGCCCATACTGCAAGATTTCCGCCCTTTGAGTGTCCGCAAAGAACATAGGAGGTGTCAGGCTGCAGTTTTTCCTGGACATATCTCGTTGCCTCAAACTGCGAAGGGATGCCGTCACAGAAGGACATGTTCAGATCCTCCTTCCACCCCACAAGGGACTCGTCCGTCCCTCGGAACGCAATGACACGGACTCCGCTCGGAAGGACAAATGTGGTGGCGGAAAACTGCATCTGGATCTCGTCATTGTAATTCTTTTCGTAGTCCAAAATACGGACATTTCCGTATCTGACTGTCAGTGCAAGGGTCTCTGTAAGATTCCGGATCCTGTTTGCCATGACTCTGGGGCCCAGATCTCCCGCGGCTTTTGAAAAGGAATCCGCCAGCACTCCCACCTGATCCAGCGTCCGGTCTTTGTAATCGATCTTCGCCCAGTCGATATAGGCCAATATGGAAAAAATGAGACCGTCCACCTCATTGATCCCGTCCTGACCGAAAGGCAGGTCACCTCTCCATTTTAAGTAATCGAAGATGCTTTTCATCAATCTCTTCCTTCATCATTTGTTGTGCCGAAATATGTGTCTCGTAACCTTGTTTATGTTATCCACAATGAAGTCACCGGTAACTCTTCGTTTTACATTTACATTTTCTGCGTTATATCTTGCGATCTGACTGTATATGTATTCCAGATCGTCTGTGCCGTTCTTGAAAAACTCACCCAGGATCTCTTTTCCTTTTTCATAGCCCGTCTCCAGCATGAATTTGGTCCTTTCCTCGGACACCACAATGGAGTTGGAGATAAAGGTGTTGTCGTTAAAGGCGAGCTTAATGCACTTATTGTTGAACTCTTCATTTTCAAACATGTAATTATAGGTGTCAAAATAGATGCATATGATGTAGTCCAGATCCTTGTCCGCAAGGGCTTTTACGGGAATGTTGTCCACCATGGCTCCGTCGTAGAAAGCTTCGTTTCCTATCTCCACGGGCTTACAGTAGACAGGCATTGCCACGGAGGCCAGGAGATACTTTTCGACATCCGCCTCGGGAACGCTGCTGAGATCCACATATTTCAGCGTCTTAGAACAGGTTCCCAAAAGAGGCACGGGAAAGTGAGCCGGAAGATCGCCACCGACATAAATGTCTCCCACGACCTTTTCCACAAAACTCTTTTTCATGGCCTTCAATATCCACTTTATGTTCTCATTTGCCCCAAGATCCTTCCACATGTCCTTCGCCTTGGAGAGATTCCCCGTCAAAAAGGCATATGAATTCAGGGCTCCGATGGAAGAACCTGCCACATATTCAAATTCAGATGCTTTGAACCACTCGCTGATGGCCTCCAAAGCACCTATCTGATAGGCTCCCTTCGCCATCCCTCCCGAAAGGAGCAATCCTATCCTCACCATAATCGTCCACTCCCAAAAAAGCGTGCTCCGTTCGGTCGCACGCTTGATCTTTAAATCTTTTATTCAACCGTCACGCTCTTTGCAAGGTTCCTGGGTTTGTCCACATCAAGACCCTTTGCGACGGAAACGTAGTAGCCCATGAGCTGCAACGGAATGACAGCAAGGCTTCCGATGAAGAATTCATCCACCTTCGGAACGTAGACCGTGAAATTCACCTGATCCTCGATCTCGTAGTTGCCGTAAGTGGTGAGACCCATAAGATAGGCGCCGCGGCTCTTGCATTCCAGCATGTTGCTGACAGTTTTTTCGTAAAGCTTGCTCTGAGTCAGGGCTCCGATGACCAGTGTGCCCTGTTCTATGAGGCTTATGGTTCCGTGTTTAAGTTCCCCGGCAGCATATGCCTCGGAGTGGATGTAACTGATCTCCTTTAGCTTAAGGCTTCCCTCAAGGCAGACCGCATAGTCTATGCCGCGTCCCACAAAGAAAACATCATGGGCATTGGCGTATTTTGCCGCGAACCACTGCAGGCGCTCCTTGTCATCCAGCACTTTCTGCATCTTCTCGGGGATGGTCAGGAGTTCGGAAACATAGTACTTTTCCTGCTCTTCTGTGATCTTACCCCTTACAAGGGCAAACTTCACAGCGAGACAGTACATTGCCGAAAGCTGTGCACTGTATGCCTTTGTAGTGGCTACCGAGATCTCGGGACCCGCAAGGGTGTAGAACACCTTGTCCGCTTCACGGGCGATGCTGCTGCCCACCACATTGACGATGGCCATGACAGTGATTCCCTTTTCCTTGGCCAGACGAAGTGCCGCAAGGGTGTCGGCCGTTTCTCCCGACTGGCTCACCACGATCACCAGAGACTTTTCGTTAAGGGGCATCTTTCTGTAACGGAATTCCGACGCCAGTTCCACTCTCACCGGAATGTCCGCCATATCTTCAAACACATATTGTGCCGCCATTCCCACATGCCATGCGGAACCGCAGGCCACAATGTAGATCTGCTCTGCCTTTTTGATCTCTTCATCGGAGATCTCCACTTTGGAAAGGTCGATCCTGCCGTCTTTGATGACAGAATTCAAAGTGTCGGAAACCGCCTTGGGCTGCTCATGGATCTCCTTCATCATGAAATGCTCGAAGCCCGCCTTCTCAGCCGCCTCAGCATCCCACTTTATCTCCGTGGTGAACTTCTCGATCTCGTCGCCGTTCAGGTCGTAGAAATGAGCCTCTCCGGGAGTGAGTTTCGCAAATTCCAGATTTCCGATGTAATAAACATTTCTCGTGTACTTAAGGATGGCCGGAACGTCGGAAGCCACATAGGTCTCGCCATTTGCCATTCCGATGATCATGGGGCTGTCTTTTCTGGCAACCCAGATCTCCCCCGGATGATCCTTGAACATGAGCTCCAGGGCATAGGAACCACGCACACGCACCATTGTCTTTGCAATGGCGTCGATGGGTCCCATCTTGTATTTCTTGTAATAGTAATCAACCAGCTTGATCACCACTTCGGTATCTGTCTGGCTGTAAAATACATATCCATGCTTAAGGAGTTTTTCCTTGAGTTCCGTGTAGTTCTCGATGATACCGTTGTGAACTCCCACCACCTCAGACTCCACCTCTCCGGAACCGGATCTTTTGCAGTTTCCGGAAACATGGGGATGAGCGTTGATCTGACTGGGCTCCCCGTGGGTCGCCCAACGTGTATGTCCTATACCGCAGGTTCCCACCAGCGCCTTTCCCGAATCCGTTTTCTCCACAAGATTCGAAAGACGTCCCTTGGACTTTATGACCTGAGCCGGCTTTTCCCCGTCCCTCACCGCAAGTCCCGCGGAATCGTAACCTCTGTATTCAAGCTTTGCAAGCCCGTCCAGCAATATGGGCGCCGCCTGCTGTTTTCCTGTAAATCCAACTATGCCACACATAATACGTTCTCCTGATCTAGAGTCTAAACTCACCAAAAAATGTTAATAAATGTTAACTTGACCTATCATACCACATTTGTGGGTGGATGGAAATGAAAAGATCAAATATAAAAAAAATTCCCGCTTCATTTCATTCTGTTGTCTTGACAATCTCTTCCTTTTTTGTAAGACTTTCTACAAAGGAGAAATAGCCCATGTTGATAACGACAACAGAATTCAAGACAAATCTCAACAAGTACTTATTGCTTGCCTCTACGGAAGATATATACATAACCAGATACGGAAAAACGGTTGCAAAACTAACGACCCCATTTCAAAGCAGAATGGAAGTTGCTGAATCTCTTTTTGGAGCAATCCCGCAAAAAACCACAGTTGAGGATGCAATGGATATTAGGGCGAATTGATCGAGATGCAAGCCGTTGCGTAGAGTGATCAATTTTTCTTAATCTCTTTTTCTAATATATCAAGTCTACGTGAAAGATCAACAATCTGGAATATAACATATGGTACGAGAGTTATAGAATTGATCCATATGATCACATCCCAGGATTCTATATAACCCTTAAAAAATACACATATCGCACATTTTACGAACACCGAGACAGAAAACCAAACAACTTGCGGCTTCAAGGATTGTATGCCATTTGCTATACCATTGACCGCAAAGACAAAAAACATGATGCTTACGTAAACAGCAAAAGCAAAAATATACTTTCCTTCGGTTACGATCGCTTCATCCCTGAGCCAGATATCTACCACCGGCTGGAAGATCAAAGACAAGATCACCACCCCGATAACACCTAATGCTGCCGTTCCCAGCATCATATAAAAAGATTTTCTGATCCATTTAAACCGCTTTTCTTTCCATGCTCTTGTAACCGCCGACCATATCGGATTCGTTATCAGTGAAAACAGCGTAACAAAGGTATAGAAAACTTTATTGTATACCTGAAATTCCACCACGTTGTCCGCACCAAATACGTTTGAAATGAAAAACTCATTGGTGGAAGTTATGACCATGAACAGTATCTGGATGGCAAAAAAACTTCCTCCCAGTCCCAGGACTCTTCCCGCATAAGCTTTATTATAATCCGCCAAAGAAGGTAAACTGTCTCTGAATCTTCCCACAAATAAAACAACCGTCGCGATCACAAGGGGAATGTTCACCGCACAGGCATAAACAACCGAAAGGGTGATCAATCTGTCAATATCTCCTCCCGAATACCCTACGTACAGAAACAAAAAATTGATCACATTGGAAAACAACATTATCGCATTTGATATTGCTGTTTTTTCCATGGCGTTAAGAACAGAAAGTATCAGTTTCAAAAAGAACTGGATCGCCAAGCCTGCGACGGATATGCCAAATGCAAGCCTCAACGCACTTAAGGGGATTATCTCACTTGATACCTTAAAGATTGAATTCCAGTTCAGTACATTTACTACGATCAGACCTACGGCAAGTATCACCACAGAGACACAGCCCAATGAAGCATATGCCGAAGACAGGTAGATCTTAATGTCTTTGGAATTCTTTTTGACAATGGGCTCCACAAGATGATTTCTCAGTCCGTTACCGATCCCCAGATCAAAGGTTAAAACCCAGGTGAGGATGGACAAAATGGTATACCATACGCCTAAAATACCTTCGTTTTCAAAGTATTTCATATAAAGCGGAACTGTAAAAAAATTTATCAACAGCCCCAGTCCTTTTACAGCAAATGCCCCTATTATATTTCCAAATAATCGTTTGTTTCCCGAATCGATCTTGATCATTGTATCTTACTGCTTTCAAATAGAATTTCTGTTCTGATTGATAAACTCTTCCGCCTCCTCATCGGTCAGATTCTCAACATTGGGATTTTCCCAAGGAGCAGGAGGAAGAGTCTCGACTTCAATTGCTCGACCCACAAATATATTCGAACTATTGTACAAGTATGCGATCAAAGTACAGCTCATCAAATTAAAGAAATGCGGTTCTTTTGAAAGAATCAGCACAATTAAAAGCATTAGCAGTGTTCTTGCATTCCAGTTAATCTTTTTTTGATTCATTACTCCCCTTGCAATCTCTATCGGAAACAACAATCCTAAAATGCCAAAATTCGCTATAAAGTATGTAATTGAACTCGTTCTGGACTCAACCCCAAGAATATCAGCATATGTGGGCCATATTTGTAAATATCTCTGCATACCTGTGCCAATAACAGGATGTTGAAAAAATATCGTCAGGTCAACAAGCGGCCCATTAAATCTTGTGGTTTTAGATACACTATTTACCGTGAGTTTTCCAAACACAGAGGGAATAGTTGCGGATAAAAATGTAACTATCTGCTGCTGAAACATAAACAAAGTCACAACAATCAGCATAATAAGCATAAACTGCCATCCGGCAAAATTTTTATTTGTCACAGACAAATATCTTATCAGCACAACTATGAAGATCAATATGTAGCCTGCAGTGGAAAGAGTTAAAAGAATGCCTACAACAAACAGAATATCTGCCATTAAATGGCGACGTTTACTTTTTCGGCTCCTCGTATCATACTCCGTATTCAATAAAAGAGCATAACATGCCATGGTCGCAAAAAGCCCGGGTTCCCAAAATGGTCCCATCAGTTTATTGGGCATATGTATATAGACAAAAACAATAAATCCGTTTTTATAATCCGGGAAATATGTTTTTTCCCATGTGGATTTTATATTTGGTAATGGCAACTCAAGAGACAGAACATTTACCCATATCCAAACCACAATTGCAACTGCCGTTACAAAGACCATAAACCTTACAAACCAATATCTAAAAGTCTTAAACTTAATGTTTATAGCCACCAAAGTTGAAACGATCAATACCAATATCTGTCGTAAATATGATCCGAATATTCTTACTTCAAATGTAAGGAACATAACCGCTATAATCCATATGCTTAAGATCATAAACGGCTGTAACCAAATCTTTGACTTTATAAAAAATCTTTTTTTGGGTCCATACACCACAAGAAGCAATCCTGCCAAAAACGCCAGAGAAAGATGAGCATATATATCATTTGCCAGAATATAAAAGTGTCCTGAATTAAATAAAAAACAAAAAATAACAACAATAGCCATTATGTGACTTTTTCGAATCATTAACTTTTTGGCCATCTTTCCCTCTCCAAGCAGTTACTTTTGACGTTTAAACTTTTTCTTTATCGCTGCAAGCGATACACTATCATACGGTCCGAACCCCAAGAAAGGTTTAATTAATCGCACGATCTTATAAACAATTCGTTTTGATAACGGTTGAAGGATGATCTTTCCGATCTTATATTCATATTCGGCATCAACCATTACATGATCCGGATGGATCAAAGGAAACTCCAACGGTTTTGAATCCATACCGCAGAATCTTCGTGTCATAACTTTATTTAAACCGGTTCCGCCGTGAGTGGATCTTTCATCGGCACCGATGTTTTTTATCTGGTTCTTCGACGGAGATATGCCCAGCATATTATTATATCTTAAGCTAAAGCACATCTGATGATCCCAGGATACCCTTTGAGAATGACGAAGTTTATAATATGTTCCTTTAAAATTATATATCTGCTGTCTATATAGAGCCTTGTCCTCGTATGAATAGCAAAGTAGTTTCTCAATTTTCTTCGCCTCCATACCATTCATTTCTCCATCATAATACCTAAGGAACTTATGCGACCAGCTGGCCCACCCGCAAGGTAAAAGATGCTTGGTGAACATATAACTGCTTCCGTCGGCAGGAGTGTAATCCGTAAGATAATTTGTGCCGCAGATCCATAAGATCCTGTTATCATCACGATATTTTTCCAGCAATTCCTTACAATAAGCGAAGAAAGTCAGTTCCGGGAGATTATCGTCTTCAAGAAAGATCGCTTCACGCTCTCTTTCAAACACCCATTGGGCACCCTTTCCTATACTTTGGTAAACACCACGATTTGTTTCTGCGTAATTCTTTACTATCTCACAATCCCAGGTGATCCGCTGTTCTACGGCTGCACGTGTCTTGTTGACCATTTCCGCTTCTTCGGGATTTCTGCCCGCATCTGACATCAGATACATCTTCTTCGGCTTTATCTCAGATATCCTGTCTATGATCTTTACGATCAGATCATCTCTGTTAAAGAAAAAAACGACTATCGGAATATCAAAACCTTCACTCATCCGATCACCTCCGAGTATAATAATTGTTTACCTCATTTACAAAGCCACTCATCCTGTCAATATATCTTTCATAATTGAAAACATCTTGTTCTCTGCAATTATTTTTTATTGACATAATGGCTTCATCGTCCATATTCAGGATCTCTACAAGCCTGTCCTGTTCTTTTTGCGGATCGGTCGGATCCAGAACAAAACAGTTTTCTCCATCTTTTAAATATTTGGTGTAATCGCCGGTATCGGTCATGATCACGGGAGTCCCACATGCAATACTTTCCACAAGTTTACTCGAAAATCCTGCCTGATTCATTTCATTTACATCTCTGTAAACAACTGAAAAATCGGCTTTTTTCATTACTTCCAAAGATTCCGCATAGTCTATTCTACCAAAAAACTTGATCCGATCACCACAATTTTTTATTATCTCGCTATGTCTATCTACAACTCTTAAATATTGTTCCTGAGTCAATCCATACAGATTAAACTTGAAATCTCTAACCCTGTCTTTTACTCTTAATAAAAGATCAATGAATTTATCTATACGATCTTTGTATGCTTCTTCATCAACCTTTCTTCCGTCAATAGGAAAGGGAACCCCAACATATACTATCGTAACCAAGTCTTCTGTCTTATTAATTTCATATTCCTCAATCTTCTTTTTCAAAGGAGGAATAACTGTTGTTGGTGCATGAAAATCCTTTTTATAATAATCGCATATATATTCCGTAACACCGATAATGCCATTGCTGCGTAACGTTACTCTTTTTTTGATCAGAACATCAAACTGCTTTATAACTCTTTCAATGAATGTTCCATGTGCCAAAGAAGAAAGGTCAACCTGATTCGATATCAACGGAATTCTATTTTTTTTACACCATTTCCATAAAAGCCACAGCTGAATAGCAAATCCATATGTCCCATAATTAATGATCATGGCAGGCTTTTCATACCTTGAAAATATCTCACAAAGTTCACAATGTTTCAGGTAGCTTTCGGCTAGCCCCTTAAGGCTTTTGTTGAATTCCACATTATAGCAATCAAATCCCTCAATCACACTAACATCCTTTTCGCTTTTTTCGGAACTCTCATTGCCTATCAACACCACCTTATAACCCATATCTCTTAATATCATGGAATTTCCGAGAACGAGCTGGCATTGTGCATCCATTAAAAAAGGTTTAAAATTCCCAACATAAAAAACAACCGGTTCTAGTGTTTTCTGCATCCGTGGCCTCACTCTTTTGTCTTATCACCCAACACGATCCACTGTCCAATCCTGTAATCCCATTCTACAGGTTCGATCCTTCTGAACCCTGAACCCGGGAAAAATGTGATCTCACCAAAATACACCTTCCCGTTTACATCATAAAAATCTACACGAGCAAAGGGAAATCCCTTTATAAGTTTTTGTGCTGACTCGATCATGCTTTTTAATGTTTCGGGAACTTTTATCCCCGCTTCTTCCGATCTTGGAAGACCCTGTTCATCAAATGGAAGCAGATTGCCGTCTGTATCATAATAATTTGCCCTGTGATCCGTAAAACGTCCCCAGTCTATTTTGAACATCTTTACGACGCCGTTAAAGCAAAACAACTTGTAGTCTCTGAGTTCTCTGTAGGTACTGTCTTCAAGATATTCCTCCGCATATACCCTCGGAGTCAGGTTCTTATAGGGCCATTCTCTTCCGTTGTAGTAGAGATTTCGTTTCATATAACCCGAAAATCTTTCCCTGATCTTTTGGAAATCCTCTTTGGATTTATCCTTACAGATATAAACACTTCCGGAATCGTGAGTACATTTTAATACAAAACGTTCCGGGAGGCTGTCGAAGTCAATATCTTCCACGCGGTCCCAAACCCCGAGAACAGGCACAAGATACTCTTTTCCAATGATCTTTTCAACGTATTCCCTGACTTTGATCTTATCAACAAGATCCTGATACAGATCGTTTTTCATATTAACCTTTAACCATTGCAACTTCTCGTTGTAGGTCTGAGGGTTTTTGAAATTAACGAACCTGTGAAAACTCAGGAAATACCTGACCTGAATATACATCTTATCAGGAATGAACTTCAGTAATTCCGCCAGCTTACTTTTTGTGCTCTTTGCTATACCCATAACATTTCCCTTACAGATTGTTCCTATACCATTCTATGGCAGCCTTGATTCCTCTGTCAAAACTCCAGTCGGGATCATATCCCAAAAGTTCCTTCGCCTTAGATATGTCCGCATTACTATGTTTAATATCTCCTGCACGATCCGGGCCATAAACAGGTTCAATATCAACGCCCAACGCCTCTGTCAATCCTTTGTAAATATCGTTCAGATACTCACGCCCGCCAAATGCAACATTATATGCCTGACCCGCTGCCTCTTTTCCCGCAAGACAGGCTTTCAGATTTGCTTCTATGACATTTTCTATGTATGTAAAATCTCTGCTCTGTTTGCCGTCTCCGTTGATCGTCGGTCTTTCGCCGTTCAGAAGAAGCTTGATGAACTTTGGTATCACTGCGGCATAGGCACCGTTGGGATCCTGACGCCTTCCGAACACATTGAAATATCTGAGTCCATAGGTATCAAGCCCGTAATGACGTGTATACTGCTTTGCCCATTCCTCGTCGGCACGTTTGGACACCGCATAAGGACTGAGAAGATTGCCTTCTCTTCCTTCCTTTTTGGGCAGAATAGGCTCATCGCCGTAAACACTGCTGGAGGATGCATAGACGAACTTCTTGACCCCGTTCTGTCTGGCGGCTTCCAGCATGTTTAATGTACCCATTATGTTGTTTGCGCAATAGAAGAGAGGCATCTCAATGGATCTCGGAACCGAGCCCCATGCAGCCTGATTCAAAACGTAATCCACACCTTCGCAGGCTTTCATGCATATTTCCAGATCCTTAATATCACCCTTAACAAACTCATAATTCGGATCATCTATAAAAAGATCCACATTTGCCTGTTTTCCCGTGGAGAGATCGTCAAGGCAGCGAACTCTGTAACCAAGTTTCAGGATCGCCTCACACAGGTTGGATCCTATAAAGCCTGCTCCTCCTGTAACAAGAAACAAACTCCCTTTGGGAAAACTGATATTTTGATAGCCCATCTGAAAAACCTCCAAGCACTGATGAATGATCTTATAATCTCCAATAGCTGTAACCGGCCTTCTCGTACTCCTTACGATCCAGCAATCCCTTAATGTCAAGGAGAACTTTCTTTCCCTTGCCAAAGAACCTGTCGATCTCCGCCATGGTGAATCCGCTGAATTCCTTATGAGCAACTGCCAGGATCACAGCATCCATATCCTTTATCATGCTCATATCCACAAATTCCACGCCGTAAAGATGCTTTGCTTCATCTGCGTCTGCCTCGGGATCGGCAATGATCGGATCGATACCGTATTCCCTAAGCTCGTTTACTATATCGATGATCTTTGAATTTCTTGTATCGGGACAGTTTTCCTTAAAAGTAAATCCAAGGATTGCCACCTTTGCACCTTTTACAGCCTTATCTGCAGCGATAAGATTTTTTACGCAGTTTTCCGCAACATATTTACCCATATCGTCATTGATACGACGTCCGGAAAGAATGATCTGGCTATGATAACCAAGCATTTCCGCCTTATATGTCAGGTAATAAGGATCTACGCCTATGCAATGTCCGC
>JAEEGL010133984.1_pt1 | contig 27751 bp, 19 predicted proteins | sample 9134231 | NCBI WGS metagenome assembly JAEEGL01 (sample SAMN16246548, study PRJNA631951) | gut metagenome | biome: gut microbiome; feature: rumen; material: fiber-attached | host: Bos | place: Iran: Karaj | collected 2018-10
ATAGTCAAACTCATAGATTTTGAAGAAGCCGGGGTCGGTAGAGATCAACTTCACAGAGAAGTCATTGCCTGTCAAAGGACGCACCCAATGCTCGTTTCCTTCCTGGAAGATACCAGAAACAGCCTCTGCATTCTTCAGTGGGTACAATAAGTCACGTAGAGCATTGTAGCTGAAGGCCGAATTAATATTGTTCTTGTTGTCAACAGTTTCTAATTTCAACTGAGTAATATAATAGGTGTTATTCCTGTTGTACTCTGGGTACAGGGGTGCTATCTTTACATAGTACGCCACCGTCATGACTGTAGTGAAACAGATTGCCAAAGCTGTACCTGTGATGTAGAGGGAACTGAACAAAGGGTTCTGCCTCATCAGTTCCCAGGCTTGTTTTACATAGTCTTTAATCATATCTAAAAGTTTTAATTATTTCACTTTAAGAGAATTCTTGCCTCGATAGTTGCTCATACTGCTGGTTACCACACGGTCGCCTTCTTTCAGTCCTGAAAGCACCTCTACGTATTCAAAGCTGCTCTCGCCCAATCTGACTTCACGCTTTACCAATTCATCGTCTCCATTGAAAACAAACAACTCATAGTCATTAGGACCTTGGTAGTAGCTGCCCGAGGCGATGCGAAGCACATCATCCTTGATGGAGTTCATCACATATACATCGGTCTTCAAACCTGAGCGTAAGGCTTCGTTATTATCCTCATTTAGTTGAACGCTGAAGTTGATGACACCATTTCGACTTAATGGAGTAACACTGCTCACCACACCTTCCAATCGCTTGCTACCCACTTTAACGATAGCTTTGCCACCAGGAACCACTCTGTCGCCGTAGCTGTCGGCTATCTCTGCATCCACCTTAAAGTGGCTCAAATCACTCACAATCGCCACCTGACTGCCTTGTCCTACTTGGGCACCCACCTGCGTATTGATAAAAGTAAGGATACCTTTGCGAGGAGAGCGTATCTGCGCATCTTCCAACGTGCGACGCATCTCGTTCATGCTCTTGGTACTGATGTTCAGCTCCAGTTCCTTCACTTTCAGGTCGGCTTCCTTTACTCGTCTTTCGTTAGCCAATTGCTGACGGAGTTGCTGCAATGCCAGGCGCTCTGTATTATAATCTAACTCGGCTTGGCGTACTCGATCGGTGGTGCCACTGCCCAGACTATCCAAGCGTCTTTCGTTGCGTAGATTTACTTCCATGCTGCTTAGCTTCATCTCCTCTACCTCTACCTTCATAGCCAAGTCGCTGAGAAAAGTTTCATTGTTTACTCGCAGCTGTTCTAACTGTAATGCTTTCATGTGTTGCTCGTCACTCAGTTTGCCATAGTCTGTTTCTGCACTAAGTAAGTCCAACTTCATAATTGGCGTACCAACATCCACACTATCGCCACCTCTTTTATATATATCTATGATGCGTGTAGTGATGGGGGAATTAATGATTTCCTCAATGGCGGGCGACACTTTGCCTGTGGCTGTAACACTCACTTCAATAGTGCCTCTACTTACCTTACTCACCGTCAGCTCTTCTCTGCTAACACTGGTACGCATCAAGCTCATCACGATGATTCCCGCAACTAATACGCAACCTCCTATTATGCCACCTTTAATAAGTTTCTTCCGGCGAGCCAGGTCTTTTTCTTCTTTTGTTATCTGTCTATCCATATTATTATTGTTATTTGCGCTTATTATATCGCAATTGCCGTGCCAAAAACATAAGTTACTGGTAATGAGGATAGACATATAAAAAGAGGTGTCCGTATTCGGACACCTCTTTATTAATATAGTACAGCATTTTACTCTTTATTCGCTCTCTTGCGCTCAATCTCGTCGAGGATGATTTTGCGCATACGCATAGATTTGGGCGTTACCTCCACGTATTCGTCCTCCTTGATGTACTCTAAGGCTTCCTCTAAAGAGAACTGTACGGGTGGGGTGAGGCGTACCTTGTCATCGGAACCTGAGGCACGCATATTGGTGAGCTTCTTGGACTTGGTGACGTTGATGACCAAATCTCGCTCATGCACATGCTCACCCACTACCTGACCAGCATAGACCTCATCTTGTGGGAAAATAAAGAAACGTCCACGGTCTTGCAACTTGTCCAAAGCATAGGCAAAGGCAGTACCTGCTTCCATAGCTACCATAGAGCCGTTGATACGACGAATGATGTCGCCCTTATAAGGTTGGTATTCCTTGAAACGGTGTGCCATGATGGCCTCACCAGCTGAAGCAGTCAGCACATTGGTACGCAAACCGATGATGCCACGTGATGGGATACTGAATTCCAGATTTACACGATCAGCACCACCATCCTCCATCTTCAGCAGGTCGCCCTTACGACGGGTCACCATATCTATAATCTTACTGCTAAAGTCGGTAGGCACATTGATGGTGAGTTCCTCAACGGGCTCACATTTTACGCCGTCAATCTGCTTATAGATTACTTGAGGCTGACCAACCTGCAACTCATAGCCCTCACGACGCATGGTCTCAATCAGCACAGAGAGATGCAACACACCACGACCAGATACAATCCACTTGCCTTCCACCTCTGCCTTATCCACACGCAGAGCCAAATTTTTGTCGAGCTCACGCTCCAGGCGTTCCTGGATGTGGCGAGAGGTGACATACTTGCCCTCTTGTCCGTAGAAAGGAGAGTCATTGATGGTGAAGAGCATACTCATGGTAGGCTCGTCAATAGTAATAGGAGGCAAAGCCTCGGGATTCTCGAAATCGCAGATGGTATCGCCAATCTCGAAGTTGTCCAGACCCACGATAGCGCAGATATCGCCTGAGCCCACTTCAGTCACACGTTTACGACCCATACCCTCGAAAGTATGCAGTTCCTTGATTTTAGTCTTTGTAAGTTCACCATTACGATGAGCCAAGGTGACGTTCACCCCCTCTTGGATGACACCACGATGCACACGACCTACGGCGATACGACCTGTATAAGATGAATAGTCCAAAGAGGTAATCAGCATCTGAACGGTACCTTCCAACTGCTCAGGAGCAGGGATGTTGTCGATGATGCAGTCCAACAGAGGAGTAATATCTTCTGTTGGTTGCTTCCAGTCGGTACTCATCCAACCATTCTTGGCAGAACCATAGATCACCGGATAGTCTAATTGCTCTTCTGTAGCGTCGAGGTTGAACATCAAATCAAACACCATCTCGTTTACTTCCTCAGGGCGACAATTAGGCTTATCCACCTTGTTCACTACGACAATGGGCTTCAGACCAATCTGAAGGGCTTTCTGCAACACAAAGCGGGTTTGTGGCATAGGGCCTTCGAAGGCATCTACCAGCAAAAGACAACCATCAGCCATATTGAGCACACGCTCTACCTCGCCACCGAAATCGCTGTGTCCCGGGGTATCTATGATGTTAATCTTTGTACCTTTATAATTAATAGACACGTTCTTCGAGAGAATCGTGATGCCACGTTCACGTTCCAGTTCGTTGTTGTCCAGCATCAACTGACCAGTTGACTGGTTGTCACGAAACAGGTTGCCTGCCAGCAACATCTTGTCAACCAAAGTGGTCTTACCATGGTCAACGTGAGCAATAATGGCAATATTTCTAATGTTCTGCATACCTATATTCTTGAAAGTGGGGGCAAAATTAGTAAAAATTTCCCAAATATTGCTTGTCAATTCAAATATATTGTGTACCTTTGCCCCGCATTTAACGATTTACAATCAATTTTTTATTTAGTATTATGTATTTAGACGCTGCTAAAAAGAAGGAAATCTTCGAGAAGTACGGAAAGTCCAACACTGATACTGGCTCACCTGAGGCCCAGATAGCATTGTTCTCATACCGTATCTCTCACCTGACCGAGCATTTGAAGGTCAACAAGAAGGATTATACTACTGAAAGATCTTTGACTATGTTGGTAGGTAAGCGTCGTCGCCTGCTGAAGTATCTGCAGGATCGCGACATCAATCGCTACCGTGCTATCGTCAAGGCTCTTGGCTTGCGCAAGTAATTATCTTGCAGCAAAACGTTTAAAAGGGGAAGTCTCAACGACTTCCCCTTTTTTATTGCACACTGTGCAATGAATCTGACGTAAATTAACATCATTTCACTATATATGGTGTAAAAGTTACATGCAAAATACTAACTTTGCCATATAATTATTTTGTGCAAATGATTATTGCACAAATATATACAAATTGTGCAACCATTTTAAAAGAAGTATATTTACAAGTTAATTATTATATGTGGCAACTATCAGAAAAGACTATTGGTCAATGGCTGGAATACTGGGCAGCCAATACTCCCGATAAAGAATTTATAGTGTATTCAGACCGTGATATGCGGTGGACCTTCAAGCAATTTAACGATCGTGTTGACCGTCTCGCTATGGGCTTGTTGGCTATAGGTGTGAAAAAAGGCACCCATGTGGGTATCTGGGCAAGTAACATTCCCGATTGGAACACCATGTTCTTTGCATGCAGTAAGATTGGCGCCATCTCTATTATGGTCAATACCAATTTCAAGCAATTTGAGATTGAGGACATGGTGCACAAGAGCGACATGGAGGTACTTTGTATCGTGGAGCATGAGAAGGACAATAACTTCATGGATATGACCTATCAGATGCTGCCTGAGTTGAAAACACAAGAGAAAGGGCATCTTAACAGTGCGGCATTCCCTACCATGAAGACGGTGATTTATATGGGTACCGAACAGCATCGAGGCATGTTTACCATCAACGAACTGATGACGATGGGGCTGACCGTAGGAGAGGGTACCTATCAAAAGGCGAAGAACGCTTGTAGCTGTTATGACGCCATCAACATACAATATACCAGTGGTACTACGGGTTTTCCAAAAGGTGCTACGCTTTCTCATTATGGCATTTGCAACAATGGTCACTTGACGGGAGTACACTTGGACTTCACGCCTGACACCCGACTTTGTATCTGTGTACCATTGTTCCATTGCTTCGGTTTGGTACTGGGCGTGTTGAATTGCTTGACACACGGTTGTACTATGGTGATAGTAAAAAGGTTTGATCCACTGATGGTATTGGCCAGCATTCACAAGGAACGTTGCACCTCACTCTATGGTGTACCTACTATGTATATCAATATATTGAACCATCCAATGTTTGACTTGTTCGACTTAAGTAGTCTGCATGCAGGCATTATGGCTGGTTCTCTTTGTCCAGTTCCTCTGATGAAAGAGGTGGAGAAAAAGATGCACATGATAGTGACCAGTGAATATGGATTGACAGAGGCCTCTCCTGGTATGACGCAGACTCGTTGGGATGACCCGTTTGAGGTGCGTTGCACAACCGTTGGACGTGAGTTCGAGCATACTGAGGTGAAGGTGTTGGATGAGGACGGCAACGAGTGTCCTATCGGTGTGGAGGGCGAGCTATGTAATAAGGGTTATAGCAATATGCTGGGCTATTACAAGGACCCTGAGGCGACCGCCCAACTGATTGACAAAAATGGATGGTTGCATAGTGGCGACATCGGTTTCAAAGATGAACAGGGTAACTTCCATGTGACTGGACGTATCAAGGATATGATAATCCGAGGTGGTGAGAACATTTATCCTAGTGAGATTGAGGCTTATCTGCAACGAATGCCTGAAATCAAGATGGTGCAGGTGGTGGGTGTGCCTTCCAAGAAATATGGCGAAAGCGTGGGAGCTTTCATCATTCTGAATCCCGATTGCCAGTTGACGGACTTGGATATCAGAGAGTTCTGCAATGGTAAGATTGCCCGATACAAGATACCTAAATACATCTTCTTTGTGGATGAGTACCCACTTACGGGTAGTGGTAAGGTGCAAAAATATAAGCTTCGTGAACTGAGTCTGGAGCTTTGCAAGAAACAAGGAATTGAGGTGATATAATAAAGAAGGGAGCTGTAAAGCCCCCTTTCTTTTTATTCTTCTTGTTTCGCCTTGAACGCCAAAGCATACATTCGCATTTGCTTCATCATTGCTAGCAAGCCATTACTACGGGTGGGCGACAAGTGCTCACGCAAGCCAATCTGCTCGATGAAGTAGAGGTCGGCATTCAGGATATCATCTGGCGTTTGGTTATCCAATACACGAATCAGCAGGGTGATGATGCCCTTCACAATCAAGGCATCGCTCTCTGCCTGGAAGTGTATCTTGCCCTCGTCGGTAAGGTCGGCTTGCAACCACACACGGCTTTGGCATCCCTCAATCAGGTTGCTCTCGTTTCTGTATTTTTCATCGAGGGGTTCCTGGTCGTTGCCCAGGTCAATAAGCAATTGGTATTTGTCCATCCAATCGTCGTAGTCGCTAAACTCGGCGATGATATCGTCTTGTATTTCGTTTATTGTCATAGCTTACTTTTCATTATAAATAACCTGTAACAAAGTCTGTCCAACGGCTTTGAGCGTTGGCACCGTAATCACATCCATATCATCCTTCACCGTATGCCAGTGTTCGAAGAAGGTATATTGCTGACTAGTGGGTATGATATCGATGGTTGGGATACGGGCAATCTTATTGATAAACAGATGGTCGTCGGTAGCTCCACCACCTCCTTGTGCTACGAAATAGTTGTCGTAGCCAATCGTCTTGGCAGCTCTCCATACCTTTCTATTGATATCGCGTGCGAATTGCTCGGAAAAATATTCATACTGGAAACGGGCATTAGCTCCTCCCACCATATCTAATAATATACCGAAGCGAGCATTGTAGCCTTGCATATGAGGCGAACGAGCCCAATACTGTGAACCCAAGCACCATGAGTTTTCGTCGCTCAAGCCAGAATCACGATGGTTACCCACATCCTCTGCATCCAAGAGAATAATGTCGATGCCAATCGTTGTGGGTTGCTGTTGTAATTGGCGTGCTACCTCCAATAATACACCTACACCACTGGCTCCGTCATTGGCACCTAAGATGGGGGTATAATGTTTAGAAGCATCAGGGTCGTTATCTGCCCAAGGACGACTGTCCCAGTGGGCAAACAAAGCCACACGTTTCTTTGCCTCGGGATTGAATGCACCGATAATATTGCGTGCCTTCAGCAATTTGCCCTCGTAGGAAGTAAGGTCGGCACGTTGATTATACACCTGGGCGCCATATTGTGCCAACTTGTCAGCGAGGTAGTCGCCACAAGCATCGTGAGCGGTTGTGTTCATGACACGAGGACCGAAATCCACTTGTGCCTTCACGAAGTAGAAAGCACTGTCGGCATTAAACTGTGGCACGTTCACCACATTTCGAGTGGTGGCATCGTCTCCCTCAGCCCCCTTAGTTTCTCCTCCACAAGCCACGAAGTTCACCAACCACAGCATTGTCATCAATAAATATCTCATATTTGTCATTCAAATTTCAAAGTTACTGCTTTCTTACTTACTTTCAACTGCACCTTGGCACCCTCAATGATGGGTACATTCATCGGTACATGTCCAACTGGGAAACCATAGCAAATAGGGTAGTGGTATTCTTTCAGCATATCTGACAAAGCAGGATAAAGTTCCTTACCCAACTGCTTGTGCTCCTCAAACTCGGTGAATTGGCAGATAATCAAACCAGCCAATTTATCGAGAAATCCACTTAGTTTGAGGTTGTAGAACATTCGCTCTATGGCATGTGGCTTCTCGCCCACATCTTCCACGAAGAGGATGGTGCCCTTAGGATGAATGTCATAGGGTGTACCTAATAGTCCATGCCATACTGCCATGTTACCTCCTCTGATAATACCCTCGGCCTTGCCTGTATGATTCAAAGGGTTGCCCTCGCATTGATAATGTTGCTGGGCATTCACCCCAAACAGAATATCGTGGATAGCTTGGTTGCAATAGTCCTCATTACCCAATTCTATGAGGTGCTTCAACATAGGGGCATGCAACGAGGCAAACCCCTCAGCTTGTATGCCACAATGCAAAGCAGTGATGTCGCTAAAGCCAATTAGCCATTTGGGGTGCTGACGGAACTTGGTAAAATCTAGTTTAGCCAGTAGGTTGTTGGCACCATAGCCCCCACGACTACAGAAGATGGCCTTGCAATAGGGGTCATCCATCGCCCTTTGCAAATCACCCAAGCGTTGTTGCACCGTTCCGGCAAAATTGCCATACTTCGCGCTAACATTTCGTCCTTTGTTCACCTTCAGCCCCCAAATCTTGAGGCATTGGATACCACCTTTCAGGATATCGGGCTCGATAATGCTCGATGGCGACACTACCGTCACCTTATCGCTTTTCTGCAAAAACGGAGGATATTTGAAACAATTTACCATACGTTAGTTGTTTTATGTCTGCAAAGTTACAACTCTTGCAACAATTATCACGATGTTTTGCCATAAAAAATGCTCCTGACTAGTAAGCCAGGAGCATAAGTCTTGAAGTATGTAATCAATAATTACTCTTCTTTACGAGGGTTGAAAGCTGGGCGCGGACGGCGTTCGCCATTGCCACGATGTTCACCACGATCTTGATGCTCACCACGCTCAGGGCGATCTGTACGTTCTGGACGAGGACGACGCTCTGGGCGTTCCTGGTAACCCTCTGGCTTAGGTAGCAACACCTTGTGAGAGAGTTTGAATTTACCAGTCTTTGGATCAATGTCGAGCAATTTCACCTGGATGTCATCGCCTTCCTTGATGCCAGCTTCCTCAACGGTCTCCAAACGTTTCCAGTCAATCTCAGAGATGTGAAGCAGACCATCCTTGCCAGGCAGGAACTCTACAAACACACCATAAGGCATGATAGAGCGAACCTTACCAGTATAAACTTCGCCAACCTCAGGTACAGCTACGATAGCCTTGATCATAGCCACAGCTGCATCGATAGCCTCCTTGTTGTTGGCAGCAATTTCTATACGTCCGCCTTCTTCTACCTCTTCGATAGAGATAGTGGTCTTGGTCTCTTCCTGCATACCCTGGATAATCTTTCCGCCCGGGCCAATCACTGCACCGATGAACTCCTTAGGAATCATCATGGTTACGATGCGAGGAGCATGAGGCTTGAGGTCTTCACGAGGCTCTGCAATGCAATCAGTTAACTTACCGAGAATGAACTCACGACCCTGCTTAGCTTGCAACAATGCCTTCTCCAGAATCTCATAGCTCAAGCCATCTACCTTAATATCCATCTGGGTAGCGGTAATACCATCACGAGTGCCAGTTACCTTGAAGTCCATATCGCCCAGGTGATCCTCATCACCTAAGATATCTGAAAGTACTACGTACTTGTCGCTTTCTGAGTCCTTAATCAGACCCATAGCGATACCAGATACAGGCTTCTTGATCTTCACACCAGCATCCATCAGTGCCAATGTACCAGCACAAACGGTAGCCATAGATGATGAACCATTTGACTCGAGGATATCAGAAACCACCCGTACTACATAAGGATAGTCAGCAGGAATCTGACCCTTCAATGCACGCCAAGCCAGATGCCCATGACCAATCTCACGACGGCCTACGCCACGCTGAGCCTTAGCCTCACCTGTTGAGAATGGAGGGAAGTTATAGTGCAGCAAGAAACGCATCTTGCTCTGGTCGAGTACATCATCAACGATCTTCTCGTCCTGCTTGGTACCCAAAGTACAAGTGGATAGTGACTGTGTCTCACCACGAGTAAAGATAGCTGATCCATGAGGACCAGGCAGTGGACTTACTTCGCACCAGATAGGACGAATCTCGGTAGGAACACGGCCATCCAAGCGGGTACCCTCATCAAGCACGCAACGGCGCATAGCATCGCGAGTAACATCAGAGAAGTAGCGGTCAATCATAGCAGCCTTCTCTTCGAGCTCTTCCTCAGTGAACTGAGCCTTGAACTCATCGCAGATAGCGGTGGCGTTGTCCTCACGCTTATGTTTGTCAGCGCAACCTTCCTTAGCCAGGTCATAAAGACGCTGATAACTGAATTCGCGTACAGCCTTGCGCAACTCTTCATCATTCTCCTCGTGGTTATACTCACGTTTCACAGTAGAACCTACCTCTTCTGCCAGCTCCATCTGGGCCTTGCACATCACCTTGATAGCGTCATGACCAGCCTTGAGGGCACCCAGCAAATCTTGCTCTGATACCTCACTCATCTCACCTTCTACCATCATGATGTTGTCGTAGGTAGCACCTACCATAATATCCATGTCAGCTTTTGCAAGCTGTTCGAAAGTCGGATCAATTACATATTGGCCATCTACGCGTGCTACGCGCACCTCGCTGATAGGACCATTAAAAGGAATGTCAGACACTGCTAATGCAGCTGATGCAGCAAGACCAGCCAATGCGTCTGGCATGTCAACGCCATCGGCAGAGAAAAGGATGATGTTTACATATACCTCAGCGTGGAAGTTGTCAGGGAACAAAGGACGTAAAGCGCGATCCACCAGACGGCAAGTCAGGATTTCGTAGTCTGAAGCCTTGCCCTCACGCTTGGTAAAGCCACCAGGAAAGCGGCCAAATGAAGCGTATTTTTCTCTATACTCTACCTGTAAAGGCATGAAATCGGTTCCGGGAACTGCATCTTTTGCCGCACAAACAGTAGCTAAGAGCATGGTATTACCCATACGCAGCATAACAGATCCGTCTGCCTGTTTTGCGAGCTTTCCCGTTTCGAGTGTGATGGTTCTTCCATCAGGTAACTCGATCGTCTTAACAATAGGATTAATCATAAAATCTTTAAAAAACTGTGTATATCTTAATAAAAATCGCGCAAAGTTACACATTATATTTATCAAAACCTTATCTTTGCACCGATTTTTGTATAATTGAACTGAAAATTATGAAGAAAACAGCGATTTTAGTCCTTTTTGCAGCACTTATTACCGCTTGTGGCGGCAACAAGCAGCAGTTTACAGTAGAAGGGCAAGTAGATGGTGCAAACGGTAAGACACTTTATTTCGAACAGGCAGCCCTTAATGGCATTCTGTTGACCGACTCCGTGAAGTTAGGCAGTGGTGGTTCGTTCAAGTTCCGCCATGCGGCTCCCGAGGCACCCGATTTCTATCGCCTACGTATAGAAGATAAGATTATCAACTTCTGCGTTGATTCTACCGAGACCATTAAGGTGAATGCTGACTATGCCAAGTTTGCCACCGACTATACTATTGCTGACTCCGACAATAACCTTAAAATCAAAGAGCTCAGTCTGAAATTGGCCGAGTTGCAGAACAAGGTAAATAGTCTTGCTGACAGTTATGAAGCCAACAAGATATCCAACGTGTTGTATAACGATAGTCTTGACCGTCTGATTAATGCCTATAAAGAAGAAATCAAGATGAAGTATATCTATGCTGCTCCTAATACGCCTTATGCTTACCATGCATTGTTCCAGCGTGTTGGTCAGTACAACATCTTCGACCCATTGGGCAATAAGGATGACGTGAAGGCTTTTGGTGCTGTGGCTACCAGCTTCAACAACCTCTATCCACACTCTGAACGCGCTAAGAACATATATAACATCGCTATTAAGGGAATGCGTAACGTTCGTCAGGCTGATGCTGGCATTGAGGTAGCTAAGAATCAGATAGACGAGACAGGCATCATTGATATCGAATTGCGCGATATCGATGGTAACGTTCGTAAACTCAGTGACCTTACGGGTAAGGTAGTGGTACTTGATTTCACCGCTTATGAAACGGATTATTCTGCCGACCATAATCTGACGTTGCGTGAGATGTATGCTAAGTATGCTGACAAGGGCTTGGAGATCTATCAGGTGTCACTCGACAGTAGTGAGCACTATTGGAAAACTGCAGCTGATAAACTTCCATGGGTATGTGTACGAGAGCCGAGAGGTGCTTACTCTGATTTACTCAATCTTTATAACTTCCAGTCGTTGCCTGCTGTTTATGTCATCAACCGTAACAGCGAGTTGAGCGCACGAGTTGACAACTTGGAAAATCTCGAGGCAGCCTTAAAGAAACTGCTTTGAGTACAAAAAAATGACAAAAACCTGCAAAAAAAAGCGTAACTTTTTGTTTGTTATTACATAAAGGCTTATATTTGCAGAGTGAACTTAAGGTAAAAAGGGGTTCCAACGCACTTCAATGTGTTGGAATTCTTTTTTGTTATTGTTGTGGAAAATTATAAAAATAGATATCATGGGATACATTTCAGAAGAAGGCTACAACAAACTTGTAGCGCAATTAAGAGAATTGGAGGCTGTGGAGCGTCCAAAGATCATCGAGGCCATACGTGAGGCACGCGACAAAGGCGATTTGTCGGAAAATGCTGAGTATGATGCCGCCAAAGAGGCCCAGGGCATGCTTGAGGCAAAGATTAATAAGTTGAAACAGACAATTGCCGATTCAAAGATACTCGACACATCTATGCTCAAGGCTGATTCTGTGCAGATACTTACTACTGTAACCCTAAAGAACGTGAAGGCTAATCAGCAGATGTCTTATACCATTGTGTCAGACACAGAGGCCAACTTACGTGAGGGCAAGATTTCTGTTAATACGCCTATTGCTCAGGGGTTGTTGGGCAAGAAGGTAGGCGATGTAGTAGAGATTAAAGTGCCACGTGGTACGATGACGTTTGAGATTCTCAAGATTACCTTATAAATATATTGGAGGAACAGATTATGGCAAGTATTTTTAGTAAGATAGTGGCAGGTGAGATACCTTCACACAAGATTGCCGAGAACGATAAGTTCTATGCTTTTCTTGACATCAACCCATTGGTAATGGGTCATGTGCTGGTGATTCCCAAGCAGGAGATTGACTATATCTTTGATGTGCCTGATGATGATTTGGCTGAGATGATTGTCTTTGCTAAGCACATTGCCATCGCCATCAAGAAAGCCTTTCCTTGCATTAAGGTTGGTATGGGTGTCTTGGGGCTTGAGGTACGACACGCTCACATTCACCTAGTGCCTATGCAAAGTGAGAAAGACCTGATTTTCTCTAATCCGAAGTTACATCCTTCAAACGAGGAACTTGCAGAAGTAGCAGAGAAGATTCGTAAAGAACTATAAGCAATAATCCCCGCCAAATCGGCGGGGATTATTGCTTATATGAAGTCATCTCCATGTTCAATTTGGGTGTCCGTCACATAATTCCTGATAGCACTCTCTTCGTCTTTCGGACAAATTAGCAACACATTATCTGATTCCGCTATCAAGAAACCCTTTAGTCCTGCTACCACCGCTAGTTTTCCATTGGGCATCACCACGATATTGTCACTACTGTTATATAGCTGAGTGTAGCATTTCAGAGTCACATTCCCATTCTCATCCTTCGGCGACAAGTCATATAATGAGCCCCACGTACCTAAGTCGCTCCAGCCGAAGTCACCTAGCGATACATACACATTGTCTGCTTTCTCCATCACACCAAAATCTATCGAGACATTCGTGCAGGTTGGGAAGTGCTCGTTGATAAACGTTATCTCCTGTGGTGTACCATACGTATCGGAAGCCAGTTTGCTCATCATGTCAGGCAGATGTTTTTCCAATGCATTGATAATGGTGTTCACGTTCCAGATAAACAAGCCTGAGTTCCAGTAAAATTCGCCACTGGCAACAAACACCTTGGCCAATTCCAGTCCGGGCTTCTCGGTAAATGTCTTCACCTTATACAGGTTCTCGCCCTCCTGCTCTGCAATCTGAATGTATCCATAGCCTGTTTCTGGACGATTGGGTCTAACGCCTAAGGTAAGCAGCTTGTCGTTATTAGCTACAAACTGCAATCCGTTCCTAATGGCCGTCTGAAACTCGCCTTCTTTCAGTATAAGATGATCGGAAGGAGCCACCACAATATTGGCATTGGGGTTGATGGCTCTGATGTGATAAGATGCCCATGCTATGCAAGGGGCAGTATTTCTTCTACTGGGTTCAAGCAATATCTGTGAGGGATGCAACTGAGGAAGTTGTTCTTGCACTAGATTAGCGTACAACTCGTTGGTAACAATCAGGATGTTTTCGGTAGGAACTACTTTGTTGAAGCGCTCAAATGTTTGTTGTAATAACGAATGTCCTGTTCCGAAGAAGTCTAAAAACTGTTTGGGCAAATTCTTTCGGCTATAAGGCCAAAAACGGCTACCCACACCACCGCTCATGATTACACAGTATTTATTTTTTATGTCCGTCATAAATGTGTAGGCTAGTTTTATTCATTTCGCTAATATACATCTTTTTTCTCATTATGTGCAATTTTCTTCAATAATTTACTGCACTGATGATTTTTTTGCAGTTCATGTTTGCTAATTAAGAAATTGTTTGTATCTTTGCACCGCATTTTTCAAATGCCCAGATGGCGGAATCGGTAGACGCGCTGGTCTCAAACACCAGTGGGGCAACCCATCCCGGTTCGACCCCGGGTCTGGGTACACAGAACGGGGTTCTCTTTGAGAATTCCGTTTTTTTTGTTAGGTAGTTTTTCTGTCAATAAACTACAACAGACTCTAGGTGTTGTGAGAAGAGTTCTTGAAAAGCGCTCATTTTTTTGCTACCTAAGACATTTTCGTCTACTGCGGGAAGAAGGGCAGTCCTCCCGTAGTAGACGACCCTTCCTCCCGTAGTAGGCTAAGATGTGTTTTTTCGTGCGCTTTACGAAGAGATAAACGCCGATATAATCTATACCGAATGATTTCTTAAGTTTATTTAAATATCAGCTGTACGAAAGCACTGAGGTTGCGACGCCAAACCTTCCATTCGTGAGCACCTGGGTATTGTTCCCACACTACACCTTTGTAGCCCTTGTCGGTGAGCTTCTGTTTGAAGTCGAGCATGCCATCGATGCGGTTATCCTGCTCACCACATGCCAGATAGATAACATCAAACTTATTGTACTTAGCAGGGTTGGTGTACATACCGGGGAAGTGCTGTTCTGCATCAAAGGGTGCACCACCGATGGCTGATGAACCGATGAGGCCAGAAGAGAAAATACCTACATTGGCAAACACATCAACATTGCGGAAAGCGATGAAGAACGATTGGCCGCCACCCATAGACAAGCCTGCTACGGCACGTCCCTTGCGGTTCTTGATGACGGGATAGTTTTTCTCAACGTATGGCAGGATGTCGGCTACCAAAGAAGAATAGTTGTCAAAGTTAGAGCCATACTTGGTGGTAATTTCCTTGGTTGGAATGCCCAAAGTCTGGGCTGCATGTTGGTTAGGGTTGCCGTTAGGCATCACCACAATCATTGGCTTAGCCTTGCCCTGCGCGATGAGGTTGTCGAGAATTTGGCAAGTACGGCCAAGGGTTGACCAAGCATCTTCGTCGCCACCGCCACCATGCAACAGATAGAGAACAGGATATTTCACGTTCTTGTTGTTGCGATCGTAACCAGCTGGCAAATAAACATACATTCGGCGCATCATGTCATTTTCAGCCGAGTAATACCATACGTGCTCCACATTGCCAGGCTTACTGCATTCAGCATACTGATCGGCATAGCCACCTGGTATTAATAGGGCATTCATATAGCGAGAACCATCACGTTGTACTTGCACATTTGAGGGGTCAAGCATCGTTACGCCATCCACTACAAAGTTGTAGGTGTAAAGTTCGGGAGCAGGCTGGGGAACAGAAACGCTCCAGATGCCATTGGCATCCTGTTTCATTTGTAACTGAGAAGCATTATAGCCCAGCCAAGAGGCTGAAACGCTAACTTTTCGTGCTTTAGGCGCCACAAAGCGGAATGTAACGCTATCGTTTTTCAACTCGGGTGACTTCACTCCTGCACGAAACATTAGGGAGTTCATTTCCTGTCCGAAGGCAGAAATACTGGTTACAAGGGCTAACGCCAATGTCAAGAATTTGATTGTCTTTTTCATATTGAGTATCGTTTTAGTTGTTATTCTCTTTTATGGCAGCTTTGTTAAATCTGCTTTGATAAGGCAGTGGTCGCTCAGCATTGCATTGTTGATGACAGACACATGACTGATGGCAAAGCCCTTAGTAATGATATTGTCCAAATAACTGCGGGGACTGCTTCCGGCAGGATAGGTGAGGAGGTCTCCCAAATAGCCGTGGTTTGCCATATCATAGCCCGCTTCGATAAAAGCATCGTATTCATCGGTCTTACCCACGTTCCAGTCAGCACACAAAATAACGTACTTATCGTTCTTGAACGCCTCGATCAATTCCTGTATTTGGATGGCACGATAGGGAGCACCGTTCTCGCCCTGGTTCCAATCAAGGTGTGTAGATACTACCTTTACGATATCGCCGTCAATGCGCATCGTGGATAATAGGTAATAGCGCGTTTGTACCATCTTCGAGAACATTACTGTGTCGGTGGATAGTACTTCGAAGCCATTGCTGAAGATGGCGTTACAGTTGTAGCTGTGCTTAGGTCCAATCTGTGTGTTGTGATAGTTGCTAAGGATGGCCTCACTCGCATCTACCGCCGGTTGCTTATCGGTAGCATTCACCATCAGAGGATTATATTCTACCAATGCCAGTATGTCGGCATTGAGATCGTTGAAATAAGCTTTATAGGTTTGCTTGTAGAAGTCAAGCACGGAATGATTGAGCGTGGTATCGCCCGATTTGCCCAAGGCAAAATGTCCGATGTTCCAGCTTGCCACAGTGAATTTGGTGAACTGCTTGTTCTGTGCGCCAAGGTTGAGGCTAACTATTGCCAGCATGACAAAGAGTATGGTAATCTTCTTCATAAAGTTGTTTTTTATGTTCTAAAGATGCAAATATAATAATAATCTTATCATTTGTATGCCATTAGCGTTAAAAAGTTGGTAGTTTTTCTTTGATGAATGAAAGAAAGTCATTACTTTTGTCAGGATTTATTAGTAATGCATTTTCGTGTATTAATTAATTATAGGCAAATGAACAGAAGAAATTTCTTAGGAATGGGTGCCGCTGCATTGGCAGGTCTGGCACTGGTGCCAAGCATGAGTTCATGCAATGGCGAGGCTAAGTCAAACGTTGCAAAGCGTGTTGATGGCAAGCCAAATTCAAACTTTGGTGGTGTTCACATGGGTACCATTACTTACAGCTGGCGTGACCAGAAAGGTGGTTTGGAGAACTTGATTAACTATTGCCGTGAGGCTAACGTAAGTAACCTTGAGTTGATGGGCAATGATTTAGAGACATGTCTTGGTGCACCTCAAAGTCCAATGATGACCATTATGCAGGGCGTTATGGGTCGTTTGACTCCAGAGCAGCGTCAGGGCATGCGTGGTTTCGGTGGTTTTATGGAGTTCATGAACGATGACGAGAAGAAGCAGATGAACGACTATAACGAAGCTTTTGCTAACTTTAAGAAGAACTTGGATTTGGATAAGGTAGAGGAAGTACGCAAGCGCTTCGAGAACGAGGGAATCGACATCCATATCGTAAAGACTCAGCCAGGTGAGAATTCTTCAGATGAGGATATCGACTATGCATTTAAGTTGGCTAAGGCTATGGGTGCTAAGGGTGTAACTGCAGAACTTTCTTTGGCAGCAGCTCAGCGTTGCGCTCCATTTGCAGCGAAGTACGATATGTTCTATTGCATGCACAACCACATGCAGTATTCTACTCCAGAATGGCCAACACCAGATGCAGTATTGGCAGTATCTCCTAACATCATGCTGAACTTCGACTTTGGTCACTACTTCGGCTCAACTGGAAAGAATCCTTGCGATTTCATCGAAAAGTATCACGATCGCATCTTCTCTATGCACACTAAGGACAAGACTGGTCCTAACGCCGCTAAGGCTAACGAGAACCAGGTTTGGGGCCAGGGCGAGACTCCACTCGATGATGTGTTGAAGTTGGTACAGAGCAAGTATCCGCAGATCTACTGCGACTGCGAACTCGAATATCAGGTAGCTCCTTGGAGTAACTCTGTTAAGGAGGTTGGCACTTGCATGAACTATGCACGCCGCGTACTCGAATTGGGATAAGCTTATCGCAAAATCTTGAATAATGAGAAAGGTTCCTGTAGTTTTACGGGAACCTTTCTTTGTTATTTCTAACATAGTGCCTATATTTGTAAACGTATAATAAATGCTGATATGAAGAGAATACTGTTTATTTTATTGGGTGCACTGATGACCAGCATGGTCCAGGCTATCGATGTACAGCGTATGGAACCCGCCAATTGGTGGGTCGGTATGGAAAACGCCGAAGTTCAAGTAATGCTTTATGGAAAGGACATAGCAAGAGCAGAGGTAAGTGTGAATTATCCTGGTGTGAAACTTAAAGAGATAGCTAAGGTGGAAAACCCCAACTATTTGTTTCTCTATCTTGACATTGACAAAGAAGCTAAGGCAGGCACTATAGATATTGTGCTAAAGGAGGGCAAAAAGCAACAGAAACAACGCTTTGAACTGCGTGAACGTAACCGAAAGGTGGGAGCACAAGGTTTCTCAACGGCTGACGTAATCTACCTTATAACTCCCGATCGCTTTGCTAACGGAAACTCCCAAAACGATAACCTTGATGAGGTGATGGTGAATCGTCAACGCAGTGGAGGAAGACATGGCGGTGATATTCGTGGCATTATTGACCATCTGGACTATATTCAGGAACTGGGTTTTACCACCATTTGGCTTAATCCTATTTTGGAGAATCGTATGCCTGGTGGTTCATATCATGGTTATGCCATTACAGATTACTATAATGTGGACCCTCGTTTTGGTACCAACGAAGAATATATAGAATTGATAGATAAAGCCCATGCCAAAGGGATGAAGGTGGTGATGGATATGATCTTCAATCACTGTGGAAGTAGTCATTGGTGGATGAAAGACATGCCTTCACACGATTGGCTCAATAACCCCGATGAATATGTGCAGACCACCCACTTTAAATGGACTTTGATGGATGTGCATGCTCCGCAATCAGAAAAAGACATTTTAGTAAATGGATGGTTTACACGTGGTATGCCTGACTTGAACCAGCGTAACCGCCACTTGGCACGTTACCTGATTCAAAACAGTATCTGGTGGATTGAGTATGCGCGCATTGATGGTATTAGACAAGATACTCACCCGTACGCTGATTATGATTTTATGACTGAATGGTGTGACGAGGTGGAGAAGCAATATCCCGACTTCAATATTGTGGGTGAGGCATGGTATCCTCGTGGCACTGCATCTGCATGGTGGCAACGAAACAACAAGATTAACGAGCATAATACCAAACTCAAGACAGTGATGGATTTTGATCTTGCTTTTACCTCTGCCAAGGCCTTTACAGATGAGTGTAATAGTAGCGAGGGATCAGAGGCGGGTCTATTTAAACTGTACGAGGTGATAGCCCAAGACTTTTTATTCCCTGATCCAGATAATATATTGGTATTTCTTGATAACCACGACTTGGGCAGATTCTCACTTAAGGAGGATAAGGACTTGAACAAATATAAACAGGCTATAGCTTTTTTGGCTACTACTCGTGGCATCCCTGAAATCTATTATGGTACAGAGATATTGATGACTGGTACCAAGAAAGAGGGCGATGGTGTGATTCGCACCGACTTTCCTGGTGGTTGGGAAGGAGATGCTCGAAATGCCTTTACTTCAGAAGGTCGTACCGATAAGGAAAACGAGGCATGGAACTATATGAAGACTTTGCTCAATTGGCGTAAACAGAGCAGACCAGTGACTGAAGGCAGGTTGGTACATTATACACCTGATCGCAGTGGTTGCTATGTGTATGCCCGTATTGATAGTGGTAATACTGTATTGGTGGTGATGAATGGTACCGATGAAGACAAGATGCTTGACATGAAACGATTCCATGAAGTCATTCAGGCCCATAAGCATGGTGTAGATGTGGCAACTGGTCAAGATATTGATATTAGTAAGTCCGTAAGCATCCCTTCTCGTGGAGTTTTTGTATTGGACTTAAAATAATGATTATGATATGAGGAAGTTGGGCTTTATTTTTGTTTTTGCTATGTTGTTGGCAGGTTGTACAACAACAAACGAACAAGAGCCTTTAAGTCATGGTTACCCCATTAACCCTGTGCCATTTACCAGTGTAAAGGTGGGTGATGGCTTCTGGGGACAAAGACTGCAAGCCAGTCGTGAGGTAACGGTGCCGTTGGCATTCAGCAAGTGTGAGGAGACAGGACGATACCGTAACTTCGAGTATGCGGCACATCCAAGTGATACCATCCATGTGGGAGGCTTTTCGTTCGATGATACAGATGTATATAAGACCATCGAGGGTGCCAGTTACTTGTTGCAGACCTATCCTGATGAACGACTGAAACAATATATTGACAGTGTGCTGGTGATAGTGGCTGGGGCACAGGAGCCTGACGGCTATCTCTATACAGCTCGCACCATGAACCCCAAGCATCCGCATGAATGGGCTGGTTCTAAACGTTGGGAAAAGGTGGAGGAACTGAGTCATGAGTTCTATAACTTGGGTCATATGCTGGAGGCAGCTGTGGCGCATTATCAGGCTACGGGTCAACGCAACTTTTTGGATATCGCCATTCGTTATGCCGACTGCGTGATTCGTGAAGTGGGACCCAACGAGGGACAAGTTGTTCGTGTGCCTGGACATCAGATAGCAGAGATGGGATTGGCGAAGCTCTACTTGGCTACGGGCGATAAGAAATATTTGGATCAGGCCAAGTTTTTCTTGGATTATCGAGGAAAGACGGATCATCGTGATCCTTATAACCAGACACATCTACCCGTGCTTGAGCAGAAAGAGGCGGTAGGGCATGCTGTGAGAGCTACCTACATGTATGCGGGTATGGCAGATGTGGCAGCGCTTACGGGTGACCAAGGTTATATCAATGCTATTGATACTATTTGGGACAACATTGTTTCAAAGAAAATGTATATTACGGGTGGTATTGGTTCTACCAACAATGGAGAGGCTTTTGGTGCCAACTACGAATTGCCTAATGCTACGGCTTATAACGAGACCTGTGCTGCTATCGGTATGGTATATGTGAATCATCGGTTGTTCTTGTTACATGGTGATGCTAAATATTATGATGTGCTGGAGCGCACCTTGTATAACGGATTGATATCAGGTGTTTCGTTGGAGGGAGATGCTTTCTTCTATCCTAATCCGTTGGAGGTAAGCAAGGAGCGTAAGTATCAACGTCAAGCTTGGTTTGGCTGTGCTTGTTGCCCTTCGAATATCTCTCGTTTCATTCCATCTTTACCAGGTTATGTGTATGCTGTAAAAGATAACGACGTGTATGTAAATCTCTTTATGGGTAATCGTTCACAATTACAGGTGAATGGCAAGCTTGTGGTGCTGAGTCAAGAAACCGCTTATCCTTTTAGTGGTGATGTGAAGTTGACTGTGGAACAAGCTGACCAGTCATTTACATTGAATGTGCGTATACCTGGATGGGTTCGTAACGAGGTAATGCCATCAGATCTCTATTCTTTTGCCGATAAGGCGCAGAGTAATTATAGTGTGAAGGTAAATGGTGAAGAAATAAAAGGCGATTTGCACCAGGGTTATTGCGCTATTAATCGCGAGTGGAAAGCTGGTGATGTGGTGGAGGTGAATTTCGACTTGCAGCCACGATTGGTAAAGGCTAATGATCAGGTAGAAGCGGACAGAGGCATGGTGGCTGTGCAATGTGGACCTATCGTCTATTGTGCCGAGTCACCTGACAATACTAAGTCTATCAACAGAATTGCTATCGCTTCTCAAACACAACTGAAAGTGGATTGGCAACCTGAAAAGTTGCATGGCATCAATCAGATTGTAACTGACAATGGAGTGACTTTGATTCCTTATTATGCGTGGGCTCATCGGGGTGTGAGCGATATGAGGGTTTGGTTACCCTATAAAGAATAGACAATTATGAAAAAATACTTAATAGGTTTGTTGGCAGTATTGTGCATGGTGTCTTGTGATAAAGGCTATCATCGCACTGACAGAGGTGTTATTGTGGACATCGACATGAGTGGTAACTATGAGAGGATTGACCAAACCAGTCGGGTAATGCTGGAGGTGATGGGTGAGAAGTTGATTCATGTGAAGGCCATCCAAAATCTGGAGTTTCCAAAGGATAGCAGTTTGATTATCGTTCCCAATCTACCCAAGGTACCTTTCAAGGTGGAGAGCACTGACGACTCCGTGTTTGTGATGACCAACTCGCTGATAGCAGGTGTGGAAAGGAAGACAGGTAATGTAAGGTTCCAGAATGCTATAACGGGCGAGGTCATCTTGCAGGAGTTGGATAATGGGCGCACTTTTGAACCAAAAGAAAATGGTAACGGGTGGGCGTATAGTGTGCAACAGTCTTTCTTTGGACAGGATGGCGAGGGCTTGTATGGCTTGGGACAACACCAGGCGGATGAGTTCAACTATAAAGACAAGAACGAGGAACTATTCCAGTATAATACTAAAGTGTCGGTACCTTTCATCATGTCCACTAAAGGATATGGTATTTTGTGGGACAACTATTCCCTTACTCGCTTTGGACATCCAGACGACTATCAGCAGTTGGGTGATGTGTTCGCCTTATATAATAAAGTTGGCGAACAAGGCTTCCTTACGGGTACTTATCAACCAGCAAAGGGCAAAACCATCGTGCGCAATGAGCCTAATTTGTTTTTTGAGCATTTAGACCGTGAGAATGGCCTACAAACGGTGGTGAATTTACCGCAAGATTTCAACTTTGCTGGGGCTAAGGTGTCTTATGAGGGCGAGTTAGAAGCATTCGAGGAGGGTACTTTCCAATTCATCCTTTACTATGCTGGCTATATGAAAGTGTATATCGACAATGAATTGGTGGTACCAGAAAGATGGCGCACAGCGTGGAATCCCAATAGTTATAAGTTCAGTGTGGAGATGCAACCCGAAAGACGTGTGCCCATCCGCATAGAGTGGGAGCCTGATGGCAGCGTGTCTTATTGCGGTTTGCGGGTACACCAACCTGTTGAAAACCGAGGCTTCATCAATTGGTGGAGCGAGGTGGCTCATGCGGTGGATTACTACTTCGTGGATGGCGATTCGATGGACGAGGTAATAAGTGGTTACCGTACATTGACGGGCAAGTCGCCTATCATGCCTAAGTGGGCGATGGGTTATTGGCAAAGCCGTGAGAAATACAACAATCAGGATGAACTGGTCTCTACCTTGCGTGAGTTCCGCAGCCGTCAGATACCTATTGACAATATTGTGCAAGACTGGTTCTATTGGCGTGAGGACCAGTGGGGCAGTCATGAGTTCGATCCTGCTCGTTTTCCCAATCCCAAGCAGATGGTGGACGATGTACATAATATGGGTGGTCATATTATGATATCGGTATGGCCTAAGTTCTATGTTAATACCGAGCATTATAAGGAGTTTGACAAAAATGGCTGGATGTATCAGCAAGCGGTAAATGATGATATACATGACTGGGTAGGTCCTGGTTATGTGGGTTCGTTCTATGATGCTTACTCTGCTCCTGCTCGTAAGTTGTTCTGGCAACAGATGAAGGATCATCTCTATCCGTTGGGCTTCGATGCGTGGTGGATGGATGCTTCTGAGCCTAATATACGAGACTGTACTGACATCGAGTATCGTAAGTTGCTTTGCGGACCAACAGCCTTGGGTACTTCGGATGAGTATTTTAATGCCTATGCTTTGATGAATGCGGAGGCTATATATGATGGACAACGTGAAGCAGATAACGACAAACGAGTGTTCCTTTTAACTCGTTCTGGCTTTGCTGGCTTGCAACGATACTCTACCGCTACTTGGAGTGGAGACATTGCTACTCGTTGGGAAGATATGAAGGCTCAGATTTCGGCTGGTTTGAACTTTGCGACTTCTGGTATTCCTTATTGGACAATGGATATTGGTGGTTTCTGTGTTGAGAATCGCTATGTGGCTGCTCAGCAGTTATATGACCATACGGGTGTCGAGAATGCTGACCTCAAAGAATGGCGCGAACTGAATACCCGTTGGTATCAGTTCGGCGCTTTCTGTCCGCTGTTCAGGGCGCATGGGCAGTTTCCTCTGCGTGAGGTGTGGAACATTGCTCCTGCAAGCCATCCAGCTTATAAGAGCATCGTTGACTATACCAAATTGCGTTATCGACTCATGCCTTATATCTATTCATTGGCAGGCATAACGTATTTCAAGGATTATACCATTATGCGTCCTTTGGTAATGGACTTCACTGCAGACAAGCGTGTGTATGACATTGGCGACCAGTACATGTTTGGTCCTGCTTTTATGGTGGCTCCTATATATAAATATGGTGCACGTACCAAGGAAATGTATTTCCCAGCAGGCAAGGGCTGGTATAATTTCTATACTGGCAGGTATGTACAGGGTGGCCAGCAATTGACTGTGGAAGCTCCTTATGAGCGTATGCCGCTGTTTGTTAAAGCTGGCAGCATTGTTCCTTTTGGTCCAGAAATGCAGTATGCAATGGAAAAGCAGCCTAAGGAGATTGTATTGTATGTCTATGCCGGTGCCGATGCTGACTTTACCCTTTATGAAGACGAGGGAGTAAACTATGGTTATGAACAGGGTAAATATGCCACTATATCAATGCACTATAGTGATGCTGCCGGCAAGCTAACCATAGGACAGCGTCAGGGTACTTTTCCTGGTATGTTGCAACAACGAGTATTTAAGGTAGTGAAAGTAAGCAAGGATAAGCCTGTTGCATTTGACTTGAATGTAGCAACTAAATCCATTGAATATGACGGCAATGCTGTAGATGTAGTCCTTTAATGAAATTGCTTGCCCCCTTGTCTTTTGATGGCGAGGGGGTAATTTGTTTATTCTGATTGCTTGCAAATATTATGGCAAACACCTATCTTTGTAGCAAATTACGTAATTAACTTTCCATTTTATGTCTATTTGGATTCTCTTCAAGCTTCTCGGCTCGCTGGCACTCTTGATGTTCGGTATGAAGTCAATGAGTGAGGCACTGCAGAAGATGGCTGGTCCTCAGTTGCGTCACGTTCTCGGCGCCATGACCACCAATCGAGTTACTGGTTTGTTGACGGGTATGTTGGTAACGGCATCGGTGCAGTCATCTACAGCTACGACGGTGATGACGGTTTCATTTGTGAATGCCGGTTTGCTGACGTTGGCTCAGGCTATTTCTGTCATCATGGGTGCCAATATTGGTACCACGCTTACCGCCTGGATTATGTCGGCAGGCTTCTCTTTCAACATTACAGACTTTGTCTATCCTGCATTCTTTATAGGTATTATACTGATATATATGAAGAAACGCCGTTTCATCGGCGACTTCCTTTTCGGTATAGCCTTTATGTTTTTAGGTCTTGGAACCTTGCGACAGACAGGTATTGATATGCATTTGGGTGAGCAGCAGGCTGTACTCGATTTCTTCGCCTCGTTTGATCCTAATTCGTTTGGCACCACTATCCTGTTTTTGTTCTTAGGTGGTGTGCTCACGTTCTGTGTACAGTCATCGGCAGCAGTGATGGCTATCACCATGATTCTGTGCTCCAGTGGTGTATTGCCAATCTATCAGGGTATCGCCTTAGTGATGGGTGAGAATATCGGTACTACGGTAACGTCTAACTTAGCAGCACTTTCTGCCAATACACAAGCCCGAAGGGCAGCACTGGCACATATGTTCTTCAATGTGTTTGGCGTAGTGTGGATATTGTTTATCTTTCGCCCGTTTGTGGATATGGTTTGTGGCATAGTAGGCTATGATACTTCGATGACAGTGGATGCGGTTAGTCATGACACTTATCTCGCTAATGCTGCTAAACTGTCGTTCGTGCTGGCTGCCTTCCATACTTGCTTTAACATTGCCAATACGTTTATATTGATATGGTTTATTCCGCAGATTGAACGATTGGTTTGCTGGATTATCAAGCCCAAGAAGGTGGACGAGGAAGAGGATTTCCGCTTGCATTTCATTACGGCAGGCTTCATGAAGACGCCGGAATTGTCGGTATTGGAGGCACAGAAAGAGATATCTTCCTTCTCTGATCGTATGCAGCGTATGTTTGGCATGGTAAGAGATTTGCTAACAGAAAAAGATGAGCAGAAGTTTGCAAAACTCTACTCTCGCATTGAGAAATATGAGAGCATATCCGACAATATGGAGTTAGAGATTGCCAAGTATCTGGAAGCAGTGAGCGATGCCCATTTGTCAGATGATACCAAGGCGAAAATTCGTGCTATGTTGCGTGAGATATCAGAGTTGGAGAGTATTGGTGATGCTTGCTACAATATGGCGCGCACCATCAACCGTAAGTTCAATGGTAAACAAGACCACTTCAACGAGAAACACTATGAGCACATTCAGCACATGATGGACTTGGCTGACAATGCGTTGACGAACCTGAACTTGTTGATGGCTGGTCGTAAGAGTGACTATGATGTGAATCGTACGTTCAATACAGAGAAAGAAATCAATAATTACCGTGAAGTACTGAAGTCGCAGAACATTATGGACATTAACAATCACGAATACACTTATGGCGTGGGTACTGTCTATATGGACCTTATCAACGAATGCGAGAAGTTAGGTGACTACGTGGTGAATGTTGTTGAGGCTCGTACTAATACTCGGGAAAGAAAAGACTGATTCTGCCCTTTAATAATAACGGTAAAGAGACGAGGAATCCTCGTCTCTTTTTGTCTGAATACTCTTTGTTTCCTTTGATTGGTTCAAAACAATTGTATGGGTGGTTCCAAAGTCTGGAACAGTTGATTCCAATATCAGGAACCAGTCGTTCCTGGCTTTGGAATGGATAGTACCAGACTTTTTGCATCAGTGGTACTAAGTTTTGACATCGTTTGTACATGGTATTGATGTAGTTTGTGCATGGCTTTGATATAGTAAAGTATGCTATGTTTGTTACTAAGTTGACAGGCAATAAAAAGGAGAGGGAGGCAATTGCCTCCCTCCCGTCATTATGAATTCCATTAAATCTTTGGAATTAGTTAAAACCTGGATAACCAGGATTCTGAACCAACTTAGGATTGGTCTGCCATGCTGTCAATGGAATTGGGAACAACTTCAGGTACTCGTCAGATGGACGATTCCACGCGTTAGCATTAGGAGTTATGGTCTTAGGCTGACCCCACTCGTCAACATCCTGACTTACCTTAGCACGGAACATCTTCCACATATCCTTGTCGTAGCAGCCAAAGCGGATATCATCCTCACGAGACACGCCTTCCCAAGCCAGCTCCAGACGACGCTCCAGCTGAACATCAGCCAAAGTAACGGTTGAGTAGTTGTGAGAACTGTCACCCCAAGCACGAGAACGTACCTTGTTCACCAGGTCCGTTGCCTCGCTTACTGAACCATTAGAACGGAGCAGTGCCTCCGCACGTACCAGGTAGAAGTCAGCCAGACGGAAGATAGCAAAGTCGTTGTTCATGGCACTGGTCAGAGAGGCATCATACTCCCACTTGCCTACGCGGCCACCGTCCTGCTGCTGAACGTCTGCCCAGATGGTACCGTCACGCTCTGCACCGTAGAGAGGGAATACCTCAGCATAGTGGTTCATTGGCAATGAGTGACCTGTCATCAGAACCTCACCAGTCTTGATGTTATACTGCTGACCAAGACGGAATGAAACGATACGAGGATCGTTCTCCGGCAGGTAATAGGTATAATTAGGATCGCTAGCCTTTGAAGGGTCAGCCATGAACAGCTTCACGTAGTCAGGCTGTGCGCAGAAACCGTTCCATGCACCGAAGCTTGCACCGATTGCCTGGTTTTCAACGTAACCCAAGGTACGGAAGTGCAGTGAGTTGGTGTTACGGGTATCACCAGAAGAATACTGTGCGCAGAGGATAGACTCCTTGTTGCCGGAGTTGTTCCAAGAGAAGTTGTCTGTCCAGTTGCTCAGCAGTTCCAGACCTGAATCGTCAATCACCTTCTTAGCCTCTTCAGCAGCCTGAGC
>JAEEGL015213291.1_pt1 | contig 27751 bp, 30 predicted proteins | sample 9134231 | NCBI WGS metagenome assembly JAEEGL01 (sample SAMN16246548, study PRJNA631951) | gut metagenome | biome: gut microbiome; feature: rumen; material: fiber-attached | host: Bos | place: Iran: Karaj | collected 2018-10
AGAAGAGTATGGTAGTGGGTTAGCAATATCTTCTGGAAGTTCTATGCCAATTAAAGCAATTTTTAAAGATAATAAATTGCAAGATATAATTTATCCAAGGGATGGAAATAATTATGTTCCATCAATTAAAGAAATGTTTCCTGGTATAATAGAATATCAAGTTTTAAATTTTGATAATGAAAAGAATATTAATAAATTATTTAATGATGTTGAACAAAAAAAGAATATTTATTATGATTATTTAAATTTAGATATGAGTAAAATAACAATTGATGATTTAGCATATAATGATGTAATATTTATTATAGAAAAGAATAATAAATGTCTTATTCCAGTATCTCTTGTAATTTATAAAAATAATAAATATAAGTTATTTACAGAGTATAAAGCATGCAGACCAGGAGTTGCGTGTACACTGATGCTTGAATATACAAAATCAATAGAGGGAACATATGATTATAATATTATTGAAATAATAAGACATAGTGAGGATGCTAATATTTTTCAATATTATAGTGATAATAAACCTGAATACTCAATTATGTCAGGTAAGAATCATAATTTTATAACAGATAGTGATAACAAATATTTAAAAGAATTATTAAAGCAATTAAATATTGATTTAAATCAATGTGCTAAACCAGATTATGGTAAAATATAAGTGGATTATTAACTCAACTATTGGTATGTGTAAATTATAAATAACTTATTATAAGATTAAGTTATGAAAGGAGAAAGTTCATGGATTTAATTAAGATTGGAAAATTTATTGCAGAGTGTAGAAAAAAGAAAAATATTACTCAAGAAGAATTAGCTGAGAAACTTTATATTACAGATCGTGCAGTATCAAAATGGGAAAGAGGATTATCTTTGCCTGATGCTGATAAGATGTTAGAATTATGTAGAATTCTTGATATTAATGTTAATGAACTTTTGAATGGTGAAAAGATTAATATGAAAGATTATGAAAAGAAAACTGATGAATTATTAGTTGAGTTAGCTAAACAAGAAGAAGTTAAAAATAAAAAGATGATAACTGATATGTATGTTTTAGGATTTACTACAATTGTATTTTATATTGGAATAACAATGCTTGCAGCGTATACATTAGGTGAAGGAACTTTATTTGGAATAATTGTTGGTATTGCTACTGTTATTTTAGTTATTGTAGCTTTATATGCTTTTAAACTTGAAATATCTGCTGGATATTATGAGTGTAAAAAGTGTCATCATAGATATGTTCCTGATTCTTATTGGAAGGTAATGCTTTCTCCTCATATAGATACAACAAGATATTTAAAGTGTCCTAAATGTGGTGAGAGAAGTTGGTCTAAGAAAGTTATGAGTAAAGGGGATAATAAATAATAAAAAAGTTTTTTAAAGAGAATTGGAAATTTTTATTTATTAATGTTAATATTTGTTTAAAAAACTATTCAAGACTATTTGAATAGTTTTTTTTAAATAATTAATGATATAATACTTTTAGGAGCTGAGAGAATGAATTATAAAAAAATGAGAGATTATACTCATGAAGAATTTGTTAAGTTAGTTATGAGTTTAAGTGAAGAAGAATTATTGGAATTAAGTGCTAATTATGGAGGATATCCTGTGTTATTTAGAATGGCTCTAGACGATAGAATTAGTCATATACCTTTTATTCAAACTGGTTCTGCTATTATAATTAGAAATGAAAATGGTCAAATTCTTTTACAAGAAAGAACTGATAGAGATAAATGGGGATTACCAGGAGGGTGTCAAGACCTTGGAGAGGATTTAAGAGATACAGCTGTTAGAGAAGCATATGAGGAAACAGGAATTAGATTAGATCCTAATGAAATAATTTTAATTGATACTATATCTGGTGAATCAAGAAAGAATGTTTATCCTAATGGAGATATTGTTTATAATAATACTTCTTTATATCTTGCTGATGTTTCTATTGAGGATATTTCCATGTTAAAAGGAGATTCTGAAACTAAGAGATTAAAGTTCTTTGATGCTGATAAAGTACCTGAAAATCTTATGGATGCTGATTTGATTAAAGCATATTTAAATTATATTAACAATAAAAATAAAAGTTTAAGTTATATTATGAATTCTTAATGTTATTAGAATGTGGAAAATTTTTATGAATAAGTTTGTTAAAGTTATGTTTGATACAACTAGTGGTGCTAATAGTGATTATGAATATAAATTGAATGAAGTTAATGTAAGTAAGAATTGGGATCCAAATGCTACATCTGGTAAGGATTTTGGTGGTTTTAATTATTGTGATGAAAAGTGTATTTTAAGATGGTTACATAGAGGGGATACTCTTTATGATGTTGAAGTTCCTGAAAATGCAGAGAATATTAAAATAGATGGAGCTACTACTATATATAGGGCTAATAAAATAATAATTAGAAATCCAAGAAAGGTTACTGATGAGTTAGCACTACATTTTTATGAGATGTCTGAAATACCAGAGGAATCATATTATAGAGCTTTGTGTGCAGTGACACTTATGGGTTATAAAAAAACTGCTTATGCAATTTTAAAAGATAAAGTTAATAAAGATAATATAGATGATGTATTAGAGGAATGGAATAGTTTTTTTGATCATAAGGGAAAAGATGATAGAAAAAATTCTAGTGAATTAATACCTATAATAGAAAGTGAATTATTTAAAATTAAGAGGCTCTATAGAGTCTTTTTTAAGCATAATTTTTTTGATAATTCAAGTCTTGTTATTAATTTGATAAAATGGTATTAAATATATAGAGGTATTATTATGATAGGAATTTGTGGCACTAATTGTAAAGAGTGTAGTTTATATAAGAAAAAATGTAATGGATGTAATGGATGTCCTTTTGGTAAAAAGTGTTTTATAGCTGATTATATTGAAATTGGTGGTAAAGAAAACTATGAATTATTTAAAAAACAATTAATATCTGAGATTAATTGTCTGGATATAGATGGTTTAGATAAAATAAATGAATTATATCCTTTGAATGGATCTTTAGTTAATCTTGAATATAGATTACCTAATGGTAAAATGGTTAAATATCTTGATGATAATGATATATATCTTGGTAATCAAGTTGAGTTTAATGATAAATATATTGGAATTGTATGTAATATGAGTTTTATACTTGTATGTGAGTATGATAAAGATTATAATAATCCTGAAATTATCATTTATAAGAGGAGATAATATTTATGTATAAAGATGCTAGAGAAAAATTACTTAGTTTTTTGGAAAAAAATTTTGATATGAATGATGATAAGGTTAAGCATAAATTAAGTCATACATTTTTTGTTGTTGAAAATTCTAATTATTTAGCAAATAAACTTGGTTTAAGTGATGAGGATGTTGAACTAGCTAAATTAATTGCTTTGTTTCATGATTTTGGTAGATTTTATGAAGCAAGAGATTATAAAAGTTTTAGAGAAGATTTAATTAAAATGGACCATGCATCTTTAAGCGTTAAATTATTATTTGATGATGGTTTGATTAGAGAATTTATTATTGATAATAAGTATGATAAAATTATGAAAATAGCTATTGGTGAACATAGTAAATATATATTAGATACTAGTGGTATGAGTGATAAAGAAGAATTACATTCTAAATTAATTAGGGATGCTGATAAACTGGATACTTTAAGAAGTAAGATTGTTTCTGATATTTATACTATGGCTAATATTAGTGAAGATGATATAATAAATAGTACTGTTTCTGATAACATTTTTGATGATTTTATGAATGAGAAGACTATACTAAGTAGTGATAGAAAAACTGGTTTAGATATATGGGTATCTTATATTGCATTTATATTTGGATTATATTTTAAAGAGAGTTTAGATTTAGTGCGTGAAAAGGGATATGTAGATGCATTAATAGATAGATTTAATTATAGTAGTGAGACTGCATGTAAACAAATGGAAATGATTAGAAGGAAGTCTCATGAATATTTGGAGGGTGGTTTAAATGAGAATTAATAAGAAATTGGTTGAATATGTTGAAAGGGAAATATTCCCATCTTATAGAAAGAATGATTCAGGTCATGGTTTAGAACATATTAAGTATGTTATTGATAGAAGTATTAAGTTTGCTAGTAAGGTTAAGGATGTTAATTATAATATGGTTTATTTAATAGCGGCTTATCATGATATTGGTCATCATATTGATTCTAAGAATCATGAAAAGGTTTCTGCTGAGATGTTACTTAAGGATAATAATTTAAGGAAATTCTTTAGTGAAGAAGAAATTAAAATAATGTCTGAAGCTGTTTATGATCATAGAGCTAGTATGGAAAGTGAACCTAGAAGCATTTATGGAAAGATTGTATCTTCTGCTGATAGAAATACTTCTGTTGATAATATTTTAAGAAGAACCTATGCATATAGATTAAAGCATAATCCAAATGATACTTTGGATGAAATAATAGCTGATTCAATGAAGCATGCGATTGAAAAGTTTGGTGAAGATGGTTATGCTGCTGAAAAAATGTATTTTGAGGATGAGGATTATAAAAAGTATTTAGAAGAGTTAAGAGTATTAACTGAAGATAAGGATGCTTTTAGAAAGAGATATATGGAAGTTAATGGTCTTAATAATAAACTTAAACTTACTTTTGATGAAGTTAGAAGACATAATCCTAATATGTCATTAGATGAAGTATTATATGCTGTATATGATGAAGTAAAGGATGAATATAAAAAATCTTTTGATGTTTTAAGAAATATGATTCTTGAAGCAAATGGTATTGATGAGATTGAATATTATACTAGAGGCGTTAGTGATGAGTTAAAATCATATATTGAAAAGAATATTTTCCCTGAATATGCTAAAAATGATGGTGGTCATAATATTGCTCATATTCTTGAAGTAATTAGAAGAAGTTTTGCATTAAATGATACTTTTAAACTTGGTCTTGATGATAATATGATGTATGCGATAGCTGCTTGTCATGATTGGGGTAAGTATGAAGACCATGAAACTCATAATTTAATAGCTGCTCGTCATTTTATGAATGATAAGGGATTTAAAAAGTTCTTTAATGATGAGGAAAGACAAACTATTAAGGAAGCAATTGAAGATCATCGTTCTTCTAAGGAAGATGAACCAAGAAGTGTATATGGTAAACTTATATCTTCAGCTGATAGAAATACAAGAATTGAGATAGTATTTATTAGAAGTTTCTTTGTTGCTCATGAAAGAATGCCTGAATGCAATATTGAAGAATATTTGGATTATACTATTGAAAGATTATCTAAGAAATATAGTGAGGAAAATCCTGAGAATATGTTTTTTGAGGATAAAACATATAGTGTATTTATTAAGGATATGAGAGCTCTTTTAAAAAATAAAAAAGAGTTTAAGAAAAGATATTGTGAAGTTAATCATATTATATCTAGGGATAATAGAGTAATGGATGAAACTGGTAATATTGAATATACACGAGTTTTAAGGAAGTGATAATATGACTATTGATGAATTGATGAAAAGGGATTATAAGTCTAAATATTTTGACGTATGTCATTTTATATGGAAGAATTATGTTCCTAAGAGTGGACAATCTGATTGTCTTCAGGGTGAATTATTAAGGGAAATTGAAAAACTTCGTTATGAAGCACAGGATAATGGTAATATTAATTGGGATAAAGATTTTACTTATTTTTGTGATTTTATAAGAAGTACTTTAATAAATGAAGATATTTATAGTGATGAAGATAAGGAAGAGATTAAACTTATAATGAATTATTTTAAGGAATGTGGTGGTTATTCGCAAAAATTTAAGGATGGTGAATATAATCCTTTGGATGTTGCTTATGTTGGTAATAATTTATATGATATTATTTGCGATAAGATTGCTATGTTACATAATAAGTATAATAAACCAATCCCTTATAATAAAAATGATAAATTACATAGATAAAGCAGATTTAAATCTGCTTTTATTATGTTATAATAGTGCTGATATTTGTGGTAATAATAGACATTATGTTTTTGTCAAATAATATTTAGAGGTTTATTATGAATATTGAGAATAATATTTTTAAAAGAAGCAAGGTTATTTTTGATAAACTTATTGATTATGGTTTTATTAAAGATAATGATTTATACATTTATGAAAAAGAATTTATGAATGGTAGTTTTAAAGCTATTATTTGTATTGATAAGAATGGTCTTTTGAATGGAAAAGTAATAGATATTGAGATGTGTGAAGAATATAATAATATCAGAACTGATATGAATGGTGAATATGTTGGTATGGTTCGTGATAATTATAAGAGTATTCTTAATGATATTAAATGTAATTGTTTTGAAACTAGATATTTTATAAGTAATCAAGCTAATAGAATAACTAAACTTATTAAAGATAAGTATTCTAATGATCCTGAATTTTTATGGGAGAAATCTGAAGGTTGCGGGGTTTTTAGAAATCAGAAAAGTAAAAAATGGTATGGTATTATTATGAATATTGATTTATCTAAGATAGATGATGGTAATGGTGAAGTAGAAGTAATGAATGTTAAATTAGATAGGAATGAAATAATATCTTTACTTAATAAAAAGGGTTTATATCCAGCATATCATATGAATAAAAAAGATTGGATTTCTATATTACTTAATGATACTTTGAGTGATGAAGAGATAATGGATTTAATTAGTAAGTCATATAATTTAGTTAATTAGGAGGAAATTATGATTGATAAAGTAATGGAATTATATAAGAAAAGAACAGAGAAGGAATGTTATAAGATTGATATAGTTGATGGTGTACCTGATATACTTGATAATAAAATTGGTGGTACTCCATATATTCCAGTAGGTGAAGAATATCCAATGGATAAGAATAATAATCCTATGATATTGCTTATTCAAGTAAATTTAGAGAATATTGAATTAGATGGTTTTCCTAAAGAGGGAATTTTGGAAGTATTTGTTGATAGGGAACTTAGTTATCCTTGCGATTATAAAGTTAAATATTATAAGAGTAATCTTGAATATAGAACAGATATTCCTTCTATGGGTGATAATTATATTATTGAAACTCCTTTAAAGATTAATTTAATTAAGGATATTGAGCATATGCCATTAAATGATTATAGATTCTATGATACTATGTCTAGTGTTATTAAAGATGTAACTGGTGTTGAGTTAAAGAATTTTATGGATATAGAAAATTACTTTAAAGAAAATGGTTATGATATGTATGATGAATTATATAAAATTAATATTTTTGAAGGTAATCTAGGAGGGTATGCTGATTTTACTCAAACTGATCCAAGACCTCTTGGTGATAAGAATGAATGTCTTTTGAAGTTAGATAGTAATTTAGGACATGGTGTTATGTTTGGGGACTCAGGTATATTATTTGCATTTATTTCTAAGTCTGATCTTGCGAATTCTAATTTTGAAGAGTCTATTGTTGATTGGGATTGCTGTTAATTGTGTTATAATAGTTTTATGTTATTTAGGAGGGTTTATGGAATTATTATATTTAAATTATGATAATTTAAAATTTGATGATGAACTTTCAAAGATTGAAGGTGCTAGAAGAGCTAGTATAGTTTTACAACCTGAAAATAAAAGTTGTTTATTTATACTTGGTATGTTGTTTGTAAATGGTGTTAAGATTAAAATATTGAATGAAAGTGAATTAAATTTGGAAAGTACTAATAAGTCTTTTTCTATGATGCCATATGTATGGAGTAAACTTGGGGATGATAATTTTCCTAATTATGATTATTCTAATGTAGTTAGTGAAATGGATAATAGAGTTGAAAATATTAAGAGACTTGGAGTTAGAGTAAGTAAAATTGAAAATGATCCTGTTGATAATAAGTTATTTTTGATTTGTCCAGTTAGAAATGCAACTGTGGAACAAAGAAAATGGATTGAAGATTTTGTAAGAGTTAAAACTATTAATGAGGGATGTATTGTTCATGCTCCTCATTTACATACAAGACAAAAGGATTTGTTTGGAGGATATGCTATTTGTACTCAAAATGCACAGGCAGTAGCAACTTCTCATGAGATTGATATATATTATGACCAAAGTAGTACTGGTAGTGTATTTGATTTGGGTGTTGCTTATGCACTTCGTAAACCTCTTGTATTATTAAATAGGGATGAAATTGTATTTAATAGGGATGATGTTATTGATAGTACTATTGAATCATGGCCATATAATAATTATTTAAAATTAGGACTATAATGGAGGTATTATGTCATTTGTTAAGGCTAAAGAATATTTAAGTAAGTATAATCTTGAAGATAAAATAATGGAATTTGATGTTTCTTCTGCTACTGTAAGTGAAGCTGCTATGGCTATTAATTGTAGTGAAGGGGAAATTGTTAAAACTCTATCTTTTTTGGTTGGAGAGAATCCAATTTTAATATGTGTTGCAGGTGATGCTAAAATTGATAATAGTAAGTATAAGGCTGAATTTCATGCTAAGGCTAAGATGATTCCTTTTGATGATGTTGAAACTTTAATTGGACATGCAGTTGGTGGTGTTTGTCCATTTGGAGTAAATTCTAATGTGTCAGTTTATTTGGATGAATCTTTAAAACAATATAGTATTATGTATCCTGCATGTGGTAGTTCTAATAGTGCTGTTAAGTTAACACTTGAGGAGTTAGAGAAATCTACAAATTATATTAAGTATGTAGATGTATGTAAAGATAATTAGTGATGAATAAAATAAAACTAAATCATTGGTTTGTTGATAAGGATGAATTATCTATTTCATTAATGAATTTTTTTGTTAAAATTAATATAGTTTTTTATGAGGATTATTTTTATTATGAGTTAAATGTTATTAAGGATTCTATTCAATGTTTAACTATTAATTTTTATTCTATTGAGGCTGCTATTACATTTACTGAGGATGTTATTGATAAGTGTAGTAGTGTTGAAGAGATAGTTATAAATTATGAAAGATTATTTAATGAAAATAAAGATAATCCTGATAGTGGATATGTATTTAAAAGAAAACTCACATAATGTGAGTTTTTTTATTAAAATATGTTATAATGTTTTTGTAAAATAGAAAACTTTAAAAAAATATTGACTTGGCAGTTAACTGCTCTGTTAGTATATATAGCCGAAAGGAGAAATACAGAGTAAAGGAGAGTAAGGAATGTATAAGATTGGTGATTTTTCTAAAATTGTTGATATTCCTGTTAGAACATTGAGATATTATGCCGAATATGGAGTTTTAGTGCCAAGTGTAATAGATCCATTTACTGGATATAAGTATTATAGTGAGAAAAATGTCATTGAATGTGAAATGATTAAATTGCTTAAATCTTTGGATTTTACTTTGGATGAGATTAAAAGATATAGAGATAATCTTACTGAAGAAGCAATTGAAAGAAAGAAAAGTGAAATTGAAGAGAGAATGGCTTTATTGAAAGCTAAATATGATAATTTAAATGATTTAGAAAAATATGTTAGAGAAAAAAGAACTCTTAATGGAGTTAAAGTTTTAAGGAGGGAAAATGAAAAAGGAATTATTGGAGAAGATAATTAATTTATCTAAAAATGTTATTGTTGAAGGAGATGTATCATCTGGTAAAACTACTAATGTTATGTTTCCAATTGTTGAAAAAATAGTTGAAAAGAAGGAAAGTTTATTTATATTAGATTCTAAGGAAGAATATATAAGTAAATATCATAAATTATTTAATGATAATGGCTATAATACTATAATTGTAAATTTAAGGGATATGGGATTAAGTGAAGGATGGAATTTACTTGAATATCCATATAGATTATATAAATCTGGAAATAAAGATAAGGCACTAGATTATTTAGAAAAAATAGTGAATGAATTATTTAGGGAAGAGGAATCTAATGATCCATTCTGGTCTAATACTGCTGCTAATTATTTTACAGGATTATGTTTAGCTTTATTTGAAGATGGTAGTGAAGATGAAATAAATATTAATAGTATTAATATGATGGCTGAAAGTGGTGAAGCTAGATTTGGAACCACAAATTATATTAAGGAATATTTTAATTTAAAAGATTATACATCTATGTCTTATATTAATGCATCATCAACTTTTCTAGCACCAGTTGAAACTAAAGGTGGAATATTATCAGTATTTAGACAAAAAACAAGACTTTTGGTTGCTAGAGAAGCATTATGTAATTTAATGAGTAAAACTACATTTAATCTTGAGGGTATTGTTAATAAACCAACTGCATTTATATTAATAGGTAAGGATGAATCTAGGGAATTAAATTCTATTGCTGTTATGTTTATTGAACAATTACTAACATTATTATTTGATAAAAATATTAAGAGATTTAATGTTATTTTAGATAATTTTGATTCAGTTGATAAAATTAATTGTTTAAGTGATATGGTAAGTTCTTCTATGTCTAGAAATATTAAAATGTATATTATTACTAGATATATATCTGAACTTGAAAAGAAATATGGAACTTATTTAACTAAGGTATGTTCTAGGTTATCTATTCATAGTAATAATGTTGTATTAAATGTATCTGGTGAAGATGAAACTTTTGATAAGAATTTTGTTACTTGTGATATTGAAAAGGATAATTCTTATTATCCAAAGTTAGAAAGAAGAAATATTAAATTATTTGATTTGAAGAGTAAAGTAGTTGATGCTAAGAAAGCTATTTTTGACGGCAAGGGACTTGATAATGTTGACTTAGAAGAACCTATTAATATAGATCAATTAATTAAAAATATTGATGATAAAATAGCTGAACTTGAAAAAGAGGAAAAGGAATATCAAAATAAGAATAAAAGTGATTTAGAACAATTTAAAGTATAGAAGGAATTATAATGGATGAAGAAATAAAAAGAATTAAACTTAGGAATCTTGATAAGTTATATGAGTATAGACAGCATTTGTATAAAAATCCAGTTTTGAAGGATTTGTTTCTTGAAGTAACATCAAGATGTAATGCTAGGTGTGAACATTGTGGTAGTAGTTGCGGAGATAGTATTGTTAAGGATGAAATAAGTAAGGAAGATTTGATGAAAACTTTACTTGAAATATCTGAGAAATATGATGCTCATGGTATTTTACTTAATGTAACTGGTGGGGAACCATTAATTAGAAAAGATTTATTTGAAATAATGGATTATGCTAATAAACTTGGGTTTAGATGGGGAATGACATCTAATGGTATGCTAATTAATGATGAAATACTTAAAAAAATGGAAGAAACTAATATGGAAACTATTTCTATAAGCTTAGATGGTCTTAAGGAAACTCATGAAAGTTTTAGAAAAGTACCCGGTTGTTTTAATATAATTATTGATAATATTAAAAAGTTACAAAAAGTACCAACTATTAAGATTGTTCAAGTAACAACAGTAGCAAATAAAAAGAATTTAAATGAACTTGAAGAAATATATAAATTAATGAAGGAATTAAATGTTATATCTTGGAGAGTAATTAATGTTGATCCAATTGGTAGAGCTAAAGGTAATAAGGATATATTACTTGATAAGGATGAATATATATATTTATGGAATTTTATTAAAGAGAAAAGAGAGGAAGGAATAATGAATGTTGAGTATGGATGCAGTCATTATTTGGATATTCCTTTTGAAAAAGAAATAAGAGATACATATTTTTATTGTGTTACTGGGTTATATGTAGCTAGTATATTAAGTAATGGTGATATATTTGTTTGTCCAAATGTTGAGAGAAGAAAAGAGTTTGTTCAAGGTAATATTAAAACTGATAGTTTTGTTGATGTCTGGGAGAATAAGTTTAAATTATTTAGAAGTGATGATAGATTAAAGTGTGAAAAGTGTAATAAGTGTAAGAAATGGAAATACTGTTTGGGTGATTCTTTTCATACATTTAATTTTGATGAAGGCAAACCTAATTTTTGTATAAAGGATATTTATGGAGGTATGGAAGATGACTAAAGTAGCACGAGAAAGAGTTGTATGTGATAAGTGTGGTAAGGTTAGTTTGCAATTGATGGTGTATAGTGTTAATTATTCTTTAGGTAGTAAAGAATCTAATGATGAGTTAATGCGTCATCAACAAAAGTGTCCATTTTGTGGGTATGAAGCTTCATTAATAGGACCAGAATTTAATACTTATACGAATTTATTATATAAGATAACAGAAACAAATAATGATAAAGATACTTTAGATTCATGGTCTTCTAGAACTTGGAATGTATATAATTGTTTAATTGTTGATTATATGGTTAGAAGTACTGATAGATTAAAATCTGTTGATAGTTTTGATATAACAGAAGATGAATTTAATTCTATTAAGAAAATAATGGAATCTTCTATTCCTAAAACTGATTCTACAATTGGTAATGAATGGAGTTTTAGTAGACATGAAAATGGTCAATTAATTTCTGAAGATAAATGTAGTAATATTTATGAAGTATCAGAGTTGGGGGATTTAGCAAATTTTCTATATGAAAAGGTAGGTTTAAAAAGCATGTATGATATAAAGGTTGAAAAAAATGTACCTGAGTTTGTTTATGGAATACCTGATGATATGATAAAGGAATTTAAGGAAGATAATAAACCAAGAAATATCTTTTCTGCTTTTAAGGGAGGTTTTTTTGGGCCATCATATTATTATTTTATAAATAAGAAGAAAGATGTTTATGAATTTAAATTTGGATTTTCTAGTGATGGAAGAGTACTAAGTAATAAATGGGAAGATCCTAATATTCATACTTTTGAAGAGAATCAAGATTATTATGATGAGTTTAGTGATGAATTATATTCAATAACTAAGGATTGGAATACTTCTTATGTTGATAATAGCATTATGGATGGTACACAGTGGAATGTTGAGTTTATTGAGGAAGGTATGAAGTATAGTGGTTCAAATGCTTTCCCTGATAATTTTAGAGAATTAACTCTATTATTAAACAAGTATTTTAAAACTGATTCATATATTAATGAATCATATGATGTAGATGTTAGGGAGAATAGACCTCAAATAGTTTATGGACCACCTAAGTTTTTGAATCCTCAAACTAAATATAATATTAATCCAGAGGATAATGAGCCAAGAGAAGTATATGGACCACCAGACTATTTTAGAAACCCAAGTAAATATGATATAGAACCTGAGGATAATAATCCACAAAGAGTGTATGGAGTACCAAGGGATTTTAATAATGATGAAAGTTTATATATTGAAGTAAGTAATAAAAATATAAAGTATAGAATTTCATTAAGAAAGATTGGTAATGACTATAGTTTATCTGTTATTCATGATGATTTTGTTAAATTTGTTCAAAATGAATTAGAGGATAAACCTATAACCATTTCAGCTCTTGTTTATGATGATTTTATTAGTAAATTTGATAAGATTACTTCTGATTGGATTATATTTTATGCTGGGGATTCTGATACTACATGGAGTATTAATTTTAATAAGTTTAACAGAAGTGAAACTTTATCTGGTGTAGGTGGTTTTCCTCCTAACTGGAATGAGTTAATTGATTTATTAATTGAATGTGAAAAGTATTATAATTCAAAATAAAAGCAATATTTATATTGCTTTTTGTTTACACTTTTAATTTAAAAAAATAATTATATTTTTTTCTTTTATGTTAAAATGTTATTGTATGATGGAGGATATTATTATGGATAATAAAGAAGTAATAAGTCATGAGTTTGATTATTCAAATGTTTTGCCTGATGCTAAAGCTATATCTGTTTTAGTTAATTATTGTGATAATGTATATAAACAATTTGTTAGCTTAGTTGAATCAGATGAAGAGAAGAATAAGCCATTTAAACCTGAATATAAGGATTATATGTATAAAAAAGTGTTTTCTCAAGGTTTTGAAGTAATTATTTGGGATAAGTCTTTTTCTCATAATTCATGTAATGATATTAATTCTTTTAGTTTAGCTGTTCAAAATGGAAGTTTGAATAATATTTCATCTTTAGAAATAAAAATGAATATTGATTTTGCTAGGGGTAAAGGTGAGAGTTTGGATACTAATGAGAATTCTTTTGTTATTTCTTTTAAACCATATGAAATAATATTTAAAAGAAAATCTAATCATAATGATCCTGAGATGAATCAAATTGAAGAGAGTATTAATGCTATAATGAGACAGCTTCCTGTTTCAAATACTATTTTCTGTACTAAATAGGAGGTAATGATATGTATAATGACACTATTAAGGTTGCTAATAAAATAATATCTGATGCTGATTTAACTGAAATCTTTGCTAAGATGAATGAAAAAATTAAGGAAATTGAAGAGTTAAATAGACAGGAAAAAATTGCTAATGAAAGATATGAAAGTGCATATCAACATTGGACTGTTAAAGATTTTGAGGGCACTTTTAAGTGTAGTTTTAATTTTTATGATGATACTAGTATAACTGTAGATAATTATAATTCTTTTATAGTTACTTTTAATAATAGAATTAGAGATATTAAAGATATGTGGATTAGATATGCTTATAGTTATTGTATTAAAAATGGATATGATCAAAATTATATAACTCATCATATTAATATGAATATATATGAGCATAAAATGGATATTGATGTAAGTATTAATTCTGCTGATAATAGAATGGAGAGTATATATCAATTAATTAAGGATAAGATACTTACTGCTCCTGAAAGATATGATAGGGTTGTAAGAAAGAGAACATCTATTAAAAATAAAATAGGATTTGCAATTGGAGTAATACCTAGTTTAATAATTCTTTCATTGCTTGCTATTGTTCCAACTATTAGAGAAATATATGGTATGACTTTTGTTTTGTATCCAATTGGTGTAGTTATTCTTGCATATATGATAGGTGGTATAATATTTGGAACTAAATTAGATCGATTATATTCAACTATAGTACCTGAAAAGAAATATGCTGGTTATGATAGAAGTGCTGGAAAGAGTATTTATACTGATGATATTGAAAAGTATGTAGATACTAGTGAGATAATTATTGGTAAGAATGTTGGCAATATTGAAAAGAGAAAAGAGATTCTTGAATTGGAAAGTAAGTATAGTTCTTTTATTCCAATTGAAATAATTATAATAGTTGTAATGTCTATTTTAGTGGTAATACTTGGAAGATTAGTATAAAAATAAAAGTGGAATTTTTATTCCACTTTTTTAATATTCTATTTTATAATCCATAATAGTTGTTTCTATTATTTTTATTTTGTTTCCTTTAACATCAATAATATCATATGTTACAGAATCATTTGTTTCTGTTTTACCATAGTTTTTAATGTTTGTATCTAGTTGATCATATATTTCTGAATATCTATTTGAGAAGTCATTGTAACTTCTATATTTATTTTTAGTAGATGTTGTTAGCATTTGATATGCTTTTGCATTATCTACAGAAAGTAGTGTTAAATATTCTGAAATGTATGCTTCTAATTTATTTTTTTCGGTATATGAAATATTTTGAAATATTTTACCATCTGTAAATTGATATTGATTTTTATTTAATGTATCCAAGTATGTTTCATTTTGTGTATCTTTTAATTCATATAAGTTATAAGTATTTCCTTTTACTACTAATAAGTAATTAACATTATTTACGTATTCATAGTCTTCCATAACTATATCAATAATGTAACCATTGGCAAAATAATAAGTAGTTAGTTTATCTTCTTTATAGAATACTTTTTTTAGAGTAAATTCTGGATTGTTATAATTTTTTTCTATTAAGTAATTGTTTATTTCATTTTGAATTTGATAAAACATTTTTTCATCTTTTAATCTTAATGTTTCATTTTGAACATCTGCTTTTGTTACTAGTGATATTAAATATAATATTACTAAAATACCTAATACTACAGCGGCAGTCATAACTAATTTTTTATTATTCATATATTGCTCCTTTCTATGGTCTTGGGTTTCTTCCTGAAACATATTTTTCTGGATCTACTTTTTTACCATTTACATATACTTCGAAGTGTAGGTGAGGTCCAGTTGAACAACCTGAACTACCAACTTTACCAATTATTTGTCCTTGGATAACTTCATCTCCAGCTCTTACTGTTATTGTATTTGCTAGGAAGTGAGCATATCCGGTTTTTGTTCCATCTCCATGATCAATATATACTCTATTTGCTGTTAGTCCTCTACAGTTGTATTTTCCACTTTCATCAGGTTTTATATAACTTTCAGGATAGTCTATTCTATCGTGTGGACCAGGGAAAGTTACAACTCCTGATTTAGCAGCGATTACATAAGATCCTCTATTAGCACCAATATCAATAGCACCATGTCCTCCACCTAATCCTTGGTGAACTGAATCATTTCCACCAAAGTGGGCAGTTAATCTAGTTGCAACAGGAGTTCCAGGAGCAAATTGTAGTCCTCCAACTTCTATTGCTTCACTTCCACCAACTGGGAACCAGAAATCATTATCTAAATTACCAAATTGGCGATAAATTCCGCCAGCTCTTTCTAGTGCTTCTTGTTCTTCTTTTTCTTCTATAGCTTTTAGTATTTCTTCTAATTCTTTTAATAGTCTTTGTTTTTCAGTTTCATTTTTTAAACTCATTACTTCTGCATAAGCAATATTATAATCAGTTCTTTCTACTGTTTCTCTTGCTATATCTACTCTTTTTTGAGCTTGTGCAACATATAGTTCAGATATTTTTTCATCTGTTGCATTAGCTATACAGTTTGAAAAATTTTCTCTTCCAAAACTTGTATTATCAGCTATTAAATTAACAAAGGTTGGTATAAAGAATATTAATATTGCTGCAACTACTTTTGGTATAGTTGATTTATTTGCTTTTTCTAAAGCATCAGCATCATTCTTAGTAGTAGCTTTTAAATAATTAATAGTAAGTGATAATATTAATAGAATTGGAACTACTATTTTTATTATTAGTATAGCTATATTAACCATTCTTAGTACACTTAATATAGTTGGGTTATTACAAACGTCTAAAAGTATCATAGTTTACCTCCATTGTTACATTAATATATTATCAAATTTTATTATTAAAGTAAAATAAAAAAGAAGTTTTTTATTCATCCTTTTTATTTAATTTTTCTTTAATTGTTAGTTGTGAGTTTGTAGTTTTTTTATACATAATTTATTAATTAAGTCAATTATGATATAATTTTGTTATGGAAGAGAAAGATATTAACAAAAAATTAAGTGATTTTAGTGAAATATTAGTTGATTTGAATAATAAACTTGATATTGATAATAAAAAGAGTAGGATTAATGAACTTGATAGTATTATGGCTGATCCTAGTTTTTGGAATGGTGATAATACTAAGGAAGTATTAAGTGAATCTAAGAATTTAAAAAGTATTGTTGAAAAGTATGAAAGTGTTTTAGAAAGTGTTAACACTCTTATTGAGATGATGGGTCTTAATCTTAGTGAAGAAGATTTGAATGGTGTTGTAAGTGAACTTCTTGATGTTGAAAAGGATCTTGATGAGTTAAAATTATCTACTTTTTTAAATGGTGAATTTGATTCAAATAAAGCATATGTTGAAATACATTCTGGAGCAGGTGGTACTGAGAGTAATGATTGGGCTAATATGTTATTTAGAATGTATACTAGATTTTTTGAAAAGAACGATTATAAGTATGAAGTAATAAGTAAGAACCCTGGTGAAGAGGTTGGACTTAAGGGTGTTGTTATGCTTGTTAGTGGGTATTATCCTTTTGGATATCTTAAGGGCGAAACTGGTGTTCATAGATTGGTTAGAATTAGTCCTTTTGATTCTAATTCTAGAAGACATACTTCTTTTGCAAGTGTTCTTGTTACTCCTGAAATTGATAAAAATATAAATGTTGAAATTAAAGAGAGTGATTTGAAGATTGATGTATTTCATTCTAGTGGAGCAGGTGGTCAAAGTGTTAATACTACTGATTCTGCTGTTAGAATTACTCATCTTCCTACTGGTATAGTGGTATCTTGCCAAGTTGAAAGAAGCCAAGTACAAAATAAGGAAAGATGTATGCAGATGTTATCTTCTAAATTATATTTGCTTCAAGAACAAAAGTTTAAGGATAAAATAAAAGAATTAAAGGGTGACGTTATGGATGTTAACTTTGGAAGTGCGATTAGAAGTTATGTTATGTGTCCATATACTTTAGTTAAAGATACTAGAACTAATTATGAAACATCGAGTGTTGATAAAGTGCTTGATGGAGATATTAAGGATTTTTTAGAAAGCTATTTGAAATTATAGCTTTTTTATTTACACTTTTTTACTATATTATAGGGTATAAACTAGCAAAAAAATTAGTAATTTGTTATAATTTAAACTGGAGAAGAATAAGATGAGGTTATTTAGAAGAATAAGAAAAGTTAATGTTGAGAAGGTTGAAAAAGTTGTACTTCAAAAAGATGCGCTTAAAAAATCAGCGTTATTTGTTGTAGGTGCTTTAATATCTTCTGTATCTTTTAACCTATTTTCTGTTCCTAATAATTTTGTAGGAGGAGGATTAGGTGGATTTGGTATAGTTCTTAATCATTTCTTTACTATATCTCCTAGATTGGTTATTTTAATTGGAAATGCAATATTCTTAATAGCTAGTTTATTTACTTTAGGATTTAAGAAATCTTTAATGAGTATTATTGGAGCTACAACATCAACTTTATTTGTTTATCTTACTCAAGATTTTGGTCAATTGATTAATTTTTCATTTGATAATATTCTTCTTTATGTAATTGCTGCTGGTGTAGTTGGAGGATTTGGTGAAGCTCTTGTTTATAAAGCAGGATTTAATACTGGTGGAACTAGTATATTAGCTTTAATTATTCAACATTATAAGAAAGTAAATCTTGGAACATTGCTTAGAGTTTTATCTATGATAATAATTATATCTGGTGGTATTGCATTTGGTTATACTTCAGTTATGTATTCTATTTTAATAACATTTATATCAACGTATTTAGTTGATAAGATATTACTTGGTATTAGTGATTCAAAGATGTTCTATATACATACTGATAAGGAAGATGAAGTAAAAGAATTTATTATTACAATTATTGAGAGTGGTGTTACTGAGTTTGATACTCATGGTGCTTATACTCATAAGAAAAAGAAAATACTTATGTGTGTTGTTCCAACTGAGAGATATTCTTTATTAAAGAGTGCTATTAAGGAAATAGATCCTGATGCATTTATTGTAGTTAGTGATTGTTATGAGGTGCTTGGTGGAACTAAAAGGAAATTATTGGCATTAGAGGAAGAGTCATAATATTATATAATATAGCTAGGAGGTATTTATGCAGTTAATTGAACTTAAAAATGTTTATAAAAGATATGCTAATGGTGTAACAGCTTTATGTGATGTTAATTTAACTATTTCTAAGGGAGAATTTGTTTTTGTAATTGGTGCTTCTGGAAGTGGTAAATCTACATTAATAAAGTTATTATATAGACAAGAAAAACCAACTAAAGGTGAAGTATATGTTGGTGGTGTTAATGTTGCTAAATTAAGAAATGGAAAAGTATATAAATTAAGACGTAAGCTTGGAATTGTTTTTCAAGATTATAAATTATTACCTAAGATGACTGTTTATGAAAATGTTGCTTTTGCTCTTGAGGTATATGGTCTTAAGAGGGAAGAAGTTAGAAGAAGAACATTAAAAGCAATTGAACAAGTTGGTCTTAAAGATAAGGTAAGAAGTTATCCTAATGAATTATCTGGTGGTGAACAACAAAGAGTTTCAATAGCAAGAGCTATTGTTAATAATCCTAAGGTATTAATTTGTGATGAGCCAACTGGTAATTTAGATCCTAGAATTTCAATGGAAGTTATGAAGGTTATTGAAAGTATTAATAATGATTTAGGGACTACTATTATAATGGCAACTCATGATGAAAAAATAGTTAACAAAATGAAGAAAAGAGTAGTTGTAATTGAAAAGGGACTAGTTGTTAAGGATACATTGAAAGGAAAGTATAAAGATGAAAGCATTTAGAATTTTAAGAAGTAGTTTATCTGAATCTTTTAAGGGTGTATTTAGAAATTTCTCATTATCTTTAGCTAGTATATTTTGTATAACTATTACACTAATTCTTGTTGGTCTTAGTATAATTCTTTCATATAATGTTAATAACTTTACTAAGGAAATAGAACAAGATATGACTATAGTTGTTTTCTTAGATAGAAAATCAAGTGAGGATGATATTGAATCTGTTAAGAAAAGTATTGAAGCATTAGATAATATTAAGGAAATAGAGTTTCAATCTAAAAATGATGTTAAAGAGCAAATGCAAGAAGATTCAGAAGTGTTTAATAGTATTCTTGCTCAATATACAGATGAAACTAATCCATTGCAAGATACTTATTTAGTTAAGGTAGATGATATTAATCTTATTGGTAAAACTGCTGATAAGATTGAAAAGATTGAAAAGGTAGATATTGTTAAATATGGTGAAGGTTCTGTTGAAGAGTTAGTTAAAATATTTAATTTTATTAAAAAGGTTATGTATGTAATTGTAATTGCTTTAATAGTAGTAACTGTATTTTTGATAGCAAATACAATTAAAATAACTATTCAATCTAGAAGTAGAGAAATTGAAATTAGAAGATTAGTTGGAGCATCTAATACATTTATCCGTCAACCTTTCTTCTTTGAAGGAATAATACTTGGATTTTTAGGTTCTATTATTCCTATAGTTGGATGTTGTTTTGGATATAATTATCTATACAAGAGATTAGGTGGACAAATATTTACTGCAATTATTAAATTAGTTGAACCAATTAAAATAGTAGATACATTAATTATTGCATTACTTGCAATTGGTGTAGTTGTTGGAGCTTTTGGTAGTTATAGAGCTGTAAGGAAATATTTAAAGATATAATGAAGAGATTATATAAATATATATTTGTTGTTATTTGTTTATTTCTTTTTACTAGTAATGTTTATGCAAAATCACTTAAGGAAGTAAAGGATGAACTTGCACGTGATGAAGCAAATAGAGCAGCTCTAATTCAAAGGCAAAAGAATGTTCAAAAGAATATTAAAAATGCCAGAAATGATATAAGTGATTTAGAAGATGAAATAGATAAATATCAGCGTGAAATTGAAAATACTTTAGTTAAAATAGATGAGTTAAATGTATCTATTGATGGTAAGCAAAAGGAAATTGATAATTTGTTGTCTTTTTTACAAGTAGCTAATTCTGATAATGTTTATCTTGAGTATATTTTTAAAGCTAAAAATTATACTGATTTTATATATAGAAGTACAGTTGTTGAAGAGTTAACTAAATATAATGATGATACAATTGATGAAATGTATAAAATGATTGAAGATAATAAGAAATTAAAAAAGGATCTTCAAAATAGTATTGCTAAGAATGAGAAATCAATTTCTAATCTTGAGGGTAAATTAACTAATTATCATGTTAGTTTAAAAGATTTAGAAACTGCTCATACAAATATTGATGATACTATTGCTGATAGAAAGAAAACATTAAAGTATTATGAAAGTGTTTATAAACAAAATGGATGCAAGGAAACTGTTGATATAGATGTATGTTTAACAGTTGCATCTTCTAATGGTTTTGTAAGACCATTAGTAAAAGGCAGTGTTTCAAGTGAATGGGGTTATAGAACATGCCCAATTCATGGTAAAGAATTACATAGTGGTATAGATGTTGCTGTACCTGTTGGAACTCCTGTGTATGCTGCAGCTAGTGGTACTGTTGTTGGTATCACAACAAGAAGTTCTTGTGGTGGCAATATTGTTACTATAAGGCATAATATCAAGGGAAAAATATATAGAACTAGATATATGCATCTTGCTACAATAAATGTTAGAATGGGACAAGAAGTTATTGTTACAACTAAGATTGGTACTAGTGGAGGAGGAGGTTACACTTTAAAGAAAAATGGTGGTTGGGATAAATGTTCAACTGGAGCACATCTTCATTTTATGATTCTTCCTGGTTCTACTGGAAGCAGTACTATTAATCCAAGAAGTATGGTATCATTTCCTGCTAAAGGTAAATCATTTATTAGTAGATGGTAAGGAGTAATATGATTAAAAAAGCAATGAAATTTATTCTTGTATTTGTTGTATCATTTGCATTTACATGTAATGTTTTCGCTGTGTCTAATAATACTAGTCTTAAAGACTTAAAGGATAAACTTGCTAAAGATGAAGCTACATTAAATAGTGTTGTTAGAAAACAAAATCAAGTTAAAAATACTATTAAGAAAATAGAAAATGAACTTGGTGATATTGCTAAAGAGATTGATAGATATGAAAGAGAAATAAAGGAATCTAAGGATAAAGTAGAAGAGTTAGAAACTGAAATTAAAGGTAAAAAAACTGAAATAGATAATCTACTTAATTTCTTAGAGGTTGCTCAAGGTGACAATGTATATCTAGAATATATATTTAAAGCTAAATCTTTTACTGATTTTATATATAGAACTGCTGTTGTTGAACAGTTAACTAAATATAATGATGAAACTATTGATGAAATGTATACTTTAATAGATGAGAATAAAAAAGAACAAGCTCGTCTAGATAAAAAGATTGATGATTCTGAGGAATCTATTACTAAGTTAAATAAAACTATTAGTAAGTATAATTTAACTATGGATGATTTGGTTGAAGATCATAAGGATGCTAAGGCTGATTATGAAGCTTCTAAAAAAGAAGTTCAAGCTTATGAAAAAATATATAAAGAAAATAAGTGTTCTGAGACAACTCCAATAATTGATTGTGTTGATATTCCTTATGCTGACGGATTAATTAGACCTACTAAAACTGGCGTTATTACTAGTGAATATGGTATGAGACTTCATCCAACATTAGGTTACTATAGAATGCATAATGGTGTTGATATTGGTGTACCTATGAATACTCCTGTATATGCATCAGCAGCTGGAATTGTTAGTAAGATTGTTAGAGTTAAGAATCCTAATAAGAGAAATTCTAGTTGTGGTGGAAATATGGTATATGTTAAACATAGAATTAAGGGTAAAGAATATACTACAGTTTATATGCATTTGCATTCAATAAATGTTAAACTTCAAGACTTTGTAACTACTGGTTCTATTATAGGTAAATCTGGTGGTGGAGAAAGTTATGATTATTGTACTACCGGACCACATTTACATTTTGGTGTTATGAAGGGTAGTAATTATGTTAATCCAAGAAATTATGTTAATTTTCCTAAAAAGGGAGTTAGATGGTCTAGTAGAATGTAAGCTATATCTTTGATATGGCTTTTATCTTGAAGAAAAAAAATAAATAAATTATAATTGAAGTGGTGAAGAGTATGTCTTATACATCTAATATTAAAAATGAGATTAGTAATATTGAATATGGTGACTCTGAAAAGATGGCTGAACTATCAGCTATTTTGAATATTGGAGTTAAGATTTATGATGATAGATTTGAAATATATACTGAAAATATTAGTGTAGCAAGAAGAATATATAAGCTTATTAAAGAGATATATCATGTAGATATTGATATGGATACAAGTGGTATAAATAGTCTTAGAAAGAATAAACTTGTATTATTAATAATTAAAGATAAAGTTGATTTAATATTAGAAGATTTATGTATTATGGAAGGTACTAATAGATTATATGTACCAAGTAGTTATTTGGTGGATGAATTAATTGATAAGCAAGCATATTTACGTGGTGTATTTATGATGTGCGGTAGTATTAATGATCCAAAGACTAGTAGATATCATGCTGAGTTTGTTATTTCTAATCAAGAGACTGCTAATTATGTTAATGATTTACTTAATGAAATGTATTTTAATAGTAAAGTTATTAAACGTGATAAGAATTACATGGTATATATTAAGGAAGCAGAAAAAATTAGTGATTTTATTAAGTTATTGAATGCTACTACATCATTGTTCTATTATGAGGATATTAGAATATATAGGGATCATAAGAATATGACGAATAGACTTAATAATTGCGAACAAGCTAATGCAGATAAAAGTATGAATGCTTCTATGGAACAACTAGAATTAATTAAAAAATTAAAAGAAATTAGAGATTTTGATTTACTTGATGAAAAGATTAAGGATATATGTACTTATAAGGAAAAATATCCAGAGAGTTCTATGGCGGAACTTGCTGAAATTATTAGTAGTGAAACTGAAAGACCTATTACTAAGAGTTGTATTAATCATAGATTTAGAAAAATTAAGGAAATTGTTGAATCTAGTTTAAAGGAGGAAGAATGAAAAGATTATTTAAAATAAGTATCTTATTATTATGTATTTTTATGATAATTGGATGTAAGGATGATGAACCTATCCAACCTGAACCTGATAAACCTGTAGAAAAAGAGGATCTAAGTAAAAAGATTAGTATAGAAGATATGGGAATATTTGATGGTGAGTATGGTGAAAGAGATGGATTATTAAAGGTTAGTAATGGAAATAATAAAGCTGTAATGGCTAATATTTATGTGACTGTTTATGATAGTTCTAAGAAAGCAACTAATACTAAGAATTTATATGTTAGATTAGGTGCTTCTTCTAGTGCATATGTTGTTATTAGACAAGATTTTGAGGAACCTAAATTTTATAGTTATGATTATACTGTTAGTGTTAGTGATGAAGAATTAGAAGATTACTTAAGTACTTATAGAGGTATGGATGTTACTTATAAGGATACCGGAAGTAAAATAGAAGTTAATTTCAAAAATAATGGTAGTAAACTTACTACTGCTTATGCTTTGGTATTATTTTATAGTAATAATAAGGTTGTTGCTGTTAGTGATGCTACTGCATATAATATGATGCCTATGAATTTTCAACAAGTTGTAGTAAATTATCCTATGAAAAATGTTGATACTAAAATATCTTTTGATAGGGTATATGTAACTTTAAATGAAGTTAGTACTGAATTATAAGACCAATTGGTCTTTTTTTATTATAATTTTTAGTTATCTTCTTCACAAATTTAATATAATTTGATATGATATTATTACAATAAGAGGGTGTAAGTGTGAACAAAAATGTACAATTAGTTTTTGAAGACAGTAATGAAATGGACGTTGTTTATGGAACTACTGTTAGAGAAGTATTAAATGAACTTAATGACGATGAAATTATAGCTCTTAGAATTAATGGTTCTGCTGTACCAGCAGATTATGAAATTGTTGAGGATGCTTTTGTAAATTATATTTACGTTAGTGACAGAATTGGTAAAAAAATATACATGAAAGGTTTAGAATATGTATATATTAATGCTGTTAAAGAAGTTTTTGGTAAAAAAACAGTAGTAAATATTAAGCATTCACTTGATAAGGGATTATATACTGAATTAATAACTAAAAAGAAGTTTGATAAAACTAGTGTAGATGCAGTTAGAAAGAAAATGAAGGAGATATGTGAAAGAGATATCGAATTCAATAGAATTAATGTATCTAGGGAAGATGCTTTTGAATATGTTACTAATAACGAGGAGCATGAAAAAGCATTAAATTATACATATATGACTAATGATTCGGTTACTATGTATGAGTTGGATGGTGAATATAATTATTTCTATTATATTATGCCTTCATCTACTAGATTTCTTAAGAGATTTGAATTAACTTATCTGGCACCTAATGGAATAGTATTATCTTATCCAATAGATCATGTTGTTCCTAAGTATAATCCAACACCTCAAGTTTTAGAAGCATTTAAGAATCAAGAAAAGAAACTTATAGCAATGGGTGTTAAATATGTAGGTGAATTAAATAAGAAGATAGTTGATGGTGATATTATTGATTTTATTCAAATGAATGAAATTTTATATGATCAAACTTTAGAAAATATTGCATATAAGGTAGAAGCAGATAGAAGAATTAAGGCTATATTTATATCGGGACCTTCTAGTAGTGGTAAAACTACTACTTCTAAGAAACTTGCTTTGTATTTAAAATCAATTGGTCTTGATACTTTGGTTATGTCTACTGATGATTATTTTGTTGAAAGAGAAGATAGTCCTAGAAAACCAGATGGTAGTTATGAGTTTGAAATAGTTGAAGCAATTGATATGAAATTATTTTCATCTCATGTTAAGAAGTTATTAGATGGTGAAGAGATAGTAATGCCAACATTTAACTTTATTACTGGTAAAAAGGAATATAAGAGAAAACCTGTTAGTTTAGGTGAAAATCAAGTTCTTGTTGTTGAAGGATTACATGCTATTAATGAGAAATTAAATAATACTATACCTAAGAAGAACAAATTAAAAATATATATTAGTCCTTTTACAGTACTTGCTCTTGATAGACATAATCATATTCAAACAACTGATTTAAGGTTAATTAGAAGAATGGTTAGAGATTATAATCATAGAGGATATTCTGCTGAACAAACATTAACTAATTGGATGGGCATGAGAAAGAGTGAAGAATCTTATGTTTATCCATATCAAAGGGAAGCAGATATTATAGTTAATACTTCTCTTGCTTATGAGATTGGAGTATTAAAAACTTATGCTGAACCTTTATTATATTCAATACATAAAGATTCAGAGTATTATGAAGAAGCAATTAGAATATTAAATTTCTTAAAATGTTTTATTAATATACCAAGTGAAAGTGTACCGGATAAAAGTGTTTTAAGAGAATTTATTGGGGATAGTTATTTTGAATAGGAGGAATTAAAATGTTAAAAGTAGCAATTAATGGTTTTGGTAGAATTGGAAGAACTGCATTAAGGTTATTACAAGATGAAAAGAATATTGAGGTAGTGGCAATTAATGATTTAACTGATCCACTTCAACTTGCTTATCTTTATAAATATGATTCTGTTCATAGAACAGTAAATTATAAAGTAAGCTTTGATGAGGATGAATTGTTTGTTAAAGATAAAAAGATTAAAGTATTTGCTGAACCTGATCCTAATAATCTTCCTTGGAAAGAATTAGATGTTGATGTAGTACTTGAATGTACTGGAGTATTTACTTCTGCTGAAAAGTGTCAAGCACATTTAAATGCTGGAGCTAAACATGTTATTATTAGTGCTCCTGCTAAGGATGAAGTTAAAACTATAGTATATGGTGTTAATGATGAAATATTAAATAAGAATGATAAGATAATTAGTGCTGCTAGTTGTACTACTAACTGCCTAGCACCAGTTGTTAAATTAATTGATGATAAATTTAGAGTAGTTAAAGGATTTATGACAACTGTTCATGCTATGACTAATGATCAAGAAACATTAGATATTCCTCATAAAAAAGGAATTGGATCTAGAAGAGGAAGAGCAGCATCATTAAATATTATTCCTACATCTACTGGAGCAGCTTCTCAAATTGGAAAGGTTATTCCACATTTACAAGGAAAGATGGATGGAGTTGCATTTAGAGTACCTGTTGGAGATGGTAGTGTTGTTGATGTGGTTCTTGAACTCGAAAAAAATGTTACTAAAGAAGCTATTAATAATATGTTTAAATCATCTCAAAGTAAGACTATTAAATATACAGATGATCCTATTGTAAGTAGTGATATTATTGGTGAACAATGTGGAGCTTTAGTAGATGGACTTCTAACTACAGTTGTAGAAGATAAAGGTAAACAATTAGTTAAAGTAGTGGCATGGTATGACAATGAAGTTGGTTATACTGCTCAAATGATTAGAACAATGAAATTATTTATGTAAGAGACTTAGGTCTCTTTTTTATTGATTTAAATTAACAAAGTAATGTATAATTATTATATAGTAGGTGATGATATGAAAAAGGGTTTTACATTAGTAGAATTACTAGCAGTAATTGCTATTCTTGCAATACTAGTAATAATAGCACTACCTAATGTA
>JAEEGL010707150.1_pt1 | contig 27750 bp, 22 predicted proteins | sample 9134231 | NCBI WGS metagenome assembly JAEEGL01 (sample SAMN16246548, study PRJNA631951) | gut metagenome | biome: gut microbiome; feature: rumen; material: fiber-attached | host: Bos | place: Iran: Karaj | collected 2018-10
CGTCAGGCACGACCATCGCAAAAATTGTGGATCGCGCCTATTTTTATCAAGAAAAAACTGTTGGCAAAAAGGGCACTGAAGTCGAAAAAGACGGCGATGAGTCATATATAAATTACAGTTTTGGCTTTGGCGAAAAAGCCGTACGGGTTAATAAGAAATACGGCGTTTCTACCTATTTTTCCGATATTAATAATGTTGCCGAGGGTTATCATCTTCGCGATATTATGACGGGTAAAGATGTAGACAAACCAAAAGAAAGTTAAGTACAATTAAAGCGGAGGTATTATGGAAAATAACGAGAAAAAGAAACCGAATATAGTTTTAATTATCATCATCGCAATCATTATTCTTGCGCTGATTATTTTTGCAATCTGGTTCTTCTTATTGCGCGATAAAGGCGACAACAATACGGCCGATAATAAAGGCGGTTCTAGCCAAACCGACAAGAATCCAGAAGATAAGCCGACGGACAAGAAAGGTTATGAATATGATTACAAAGACGGCGTATTGACTGCAATCGTAGATGAAGATGGCAATCCAAAACAGACTGATTTCGTGATCGATGGCATCATTCTCGTTGGTAACCGCCATAGTTATGACGGACTTGAAGCTGGCACTGAAGGCGTTGTACAAAAACTTGTCAGTACCGAAGGATACAAAAAAGAAGGCATTAATTCCTCGTTCTATCTCAATGAGTGGATCGAATTCTACATTGATACTAAGTATGCCGGATCGACGGATGATGTAAAAATAATCGTCACTCCACATAAGACCATTGAAGAATTGGAAGAATTATCTTTCGCCAAATTACAAGAATTGGCTATGGAAAATGGCGGTTTTGTCCTTGATTATAAAACTCCAGAAGCCGATAATTACAAATACGTTGGTAATGGCTATGTGCATATGGATTACCCTGAAGGCAAATATGACATTCTCTTTACCTACAAGGGCAAATTAGCATACTTCATTAATATCGACGAAACCAAAGAACCAACTGAATAAAAGAACATAAAATACGGGTCCTAGCGCCCGTATTTTTTTGTGTTTTTAGAGTATAATAAGCATAATGAGTATTCTAGAAGTAAAGAATTTAGTTAAGACTTACGGTAAAGGCGATAATCTCGTCAAAGCCGTAGACGATGTTAGTTTTACGGTCGAAGAAGGCGAATTTGTCGCAATTATTGGTGCATCCGGTTCCGGCAAATCTACGCTCTTGCATATTATTGGCGGCGTCGATAATGCAACGAGCGGGGAAGTAATTGTCGACGGTGAAAATATCGCCAAACTTAGCGCCGATAAGTTAGCGATTTATCGTCGCGAAAAAGTCGGTATCATTTATCAATTTTACAATCTCATTCCAGTACTCACCGTTTCTGAAAACATCACATTGCCAGTCGATCTCGCGAACAAAAAACCAGACCAAGAATACTTAAAAGAACTAATAGATACTCTTGGTTTAACTGATCGCATTAATCATTTGCCGAATCAACTTTCTGGCGGCCAGCAGCAACGTGTCGCCATTGGCCGTGCGTTATTTAATCACCCGAAACTCATTCTTGCCGATGAGCCGACTGGTAACCTTGATAAAAAATCCGGCGATGAAATTGTAAACTTGCTTAAAACTGCCAACGAAAAATATCATCAGACCATTATTCTCGTCACCCACGATATGAGCATTGCCGAAAAAGCCAACCGCATCATTTCCGTAGAAGACGGCAAGATTCTAAAAGAGGAAAAGCATGAAGACTCTCACGAATCTGACGCTGACTAATCTCAAACAAAACCGCTCGCGCACTATCATGACCATTCTAGGGGTTGCACTTTCGGTCGCTTTGATTTTATCCTGTGTCGGTTTCTCTACGAGCGTAAGTTATTCCGAGCGCCAAGATGCCGTAATTCGTTTTGGTGAATATCATGTCATGTTTAAAGAAATTCCGGGCGACAAAGTATCGATTCTCGAAGAATCAAAAATTTACAAAGTGAAATTCTATTCCGAGCCAGTCGGTTGCGTTATGACCTTATTTGGTTTTAAAGACTGCGAAGGCCTGTCGCCGTACAAAGTTGAGGACTATACGCGCATTGATAATCCCGACGAATTAATTCGCGATTCTGAACACAAGTATAACGTCTTCCTATTCTATACTGATCCAACGCGCGCTTCGGAGAATGATAGCTATATGTCTGGTCGTTTGCGTGATGCCGGCATGGAAGAAGTTCGAACTATTAAGAACAATATGGTAGCCTATAGCGATGGTGACGCTCCGGAAACCAGTCGAGTTTTATCATTCTGGGTAAGCTTCATATTCATGGGCTGTATGTCCATTATTGCCGCATTTGTCATTCGCAACTCGTTCAATATTTCTATTACGGAGCGCATTCGTCAATTTGGTATGCTCGCTAGCATCGGCGCGCGACCAAAGCAAATTCGTAGCATGGTCTACCAAGAAGGGTTATTCGTTGGCTTAATTGCCATCCCGCTGGGTATTCTACTCGGCTGCGCCGCAACGCTCGGTATTGTTTCGATTACGAATGCATTGATTGGCTTTTCTGAAGCTACTGATATGCTTTTCTATATTCCGCCGCATATGTTTGCAATTATTATTCTGGTTGGCCTATTTATTATCTTCCTCTCCGCCGCATCTCCGGCAATCGTTGCTAGTCGCATTAGTCCAATTACTGCACTGCGCAGCAATCAGGAAATCAAAGTTAAACCAAAGAAATTAAAGACGTCTAAACTCACTCAAAAAATGTGGGGAATTGGTGGTGTAATCGCGGCGAAGAATCTCAAACGCAGCCGCAATAAGTATCGCACCACGGTGATTTCAATCGTGCTTAGTGTGGCGGTATATATCGGCATTTCGTCGTTCATGCTTTATGGCCACAAAGTTATCGAATTATTTAACGAAGATACTGGCGCTAACGTGATGGTCACCGCCAATCATGATGAAATCTACGATGATATCATTGAGCGCTTTAACGTCAAAGAATATGCCAAATATCGCGAGATTGGCACGAAGGCAGACGAAAACAACTATTTTAATATACCGCGCATCAAAATAGTTTCGCGTGACGAATTTGAACGTTACGCTAAAAAGGCCGGCATACGTTCCGATGATTATGCGCGCTTAGCACTCTTGCTCGATACGCTCAAAGAAAAGGATTATAGCGGCAATTATACTGTTCATCGTACTACTCAGTATAAAGTTGACGATATAATCAAATTCCGCGCCGTTAAGTTAATCTATGACGAAGAAGCGGTCGTAGACTGCGACCCGAATCATATGTTCCGCGATAAAACTGAAGACGAATACGACGAAGAAGACCTCGAGCTAATTGAGCAATGCAAGAATGGCGAGCTCAATGGGTACGGTGCTTACGAAGAAAAAATCAGCGATGAACAAGCCGTGACTATTACGAACATTGTCGATTTTAGCCCGATGGGCGTCTATTCTTACGAACTTGATCGACGTGGCACTGTTTATATTTCTGAAGATCATGCGGTCGCTAAGGCTCTTAAAGACTATGCTATGGGGAGCGACGCACTCTATATTGCCGATTCTGGCTTAGGCAAAGACATCGAAGCATATTTACTTAATCCAATCACTATCATGAAGTACCAAAGTCGCTTCAAAGATCAAAGCGCTATGGCAATCTCGGCGAACATGGAAGCGGCAATGGAAACTGTTCGCAATGTGATTCTACTCTTCGAGATTATCATTTACGGCTTCATCGTTGTAGCGGCCCTTGTTGGCGTAACAAATATCTTTAACACTATTACAACTAACGTCGCGTTGCGCGCCAAAGAATTTGCGATACTAAAATCTATCGGTATGACGGAAAAAGAATTCAACCACATGATTCGTCTCGAAAGCGTCATGTATACGGTTCGCGCACTTCTAATTGGCCTACCGGTCGGCTTACTAATGTCCTATGGCGTCTATAAGCTATTTGACGAGGCCGCTATGGAATTCGGCTGGCTCATTCCATGGGGTGCAATTGGCATTTGTATTGTCGTAGTTGCTGCCTTAATCGCGCTCATCATGCACTACTCGGTACGTAAAATCAAAAAGCAGAACATCATCGAAACTATTCGCAAAGAAAGCTTTTAATCAGTAAGTGATTGGCGAATCATTTCGCCGGTAATTACAATCGAATCGCCATCGTTGACGTCGCCGGCCAATACAGCTTTCGCGACGATATTCTCGACAGTCTGCTGTACGATGCGGCGCATTGGGCGCGCACCTAACTTTGGATCATATCCGCGCTCAACTAGGATATCAATCGCCTCTTGATTTAGCGCAACACTCATCTTCTTTGTCTCGAGCGTCTTATTGACGCTCTGAATAATCAAATCGACAATCTTATGTAGATCTTCTTTTGATAGCGGTTTGAATACGCAGATTTCATCGAAACGGTTCAAGAATTCTGGCTTAAACTCGCCATCGCGGATTAACTCATTTGTTAATTCTTCCTTAACGCTCCCGAGATCCATACCTTGGTCGATATAGTCGCGAATCTTATCTGCACCCGCGTTACTTGTAGCGATTACGATCGCATCGCGGAAGCTTACTTCACGGTTACGCACGTCGCGTAAAATACCTTCGTCGAGCATTTGCAGCAGGGTAGTGAGTACCTGCGGATGGGCTTTTTCGATCTCATCAAGCAAAACGACTGCGAATGGATGCTTCATTACTTGCGCCGTTAAGCTCAATTCGTCCGTCGAACCATCAGCAATCAAGCGCTGCACGTCGTCTGGTGATACGAATTCGTTCAAATCGATCCGAATCATTGTACCTTCACCGTTAAAATAGACATCGCTAACCGACTTGGCTAGCTCCGTCTTGCCGACGCCCGTAGGGCCAAGGAACAAGTAAGTACCAATTGGGCGTTTATCATTACGCACGCCCGCTGCAGCACGACGCAGAGCATCGCTGACGGCCTTGACGGCGCCAACCTGGTCCACCATGCGCTCGTGAATTAGCTCTTCCATGTGGAGCAAGCGTTCCTTGTCTTCATTGGTCTGCGTCGATTGCATCTTCACGCCGTAAGTCTTTTCGACTGCTGCCTGTACGGAATCTTCGGTTACGAATTTATCCGCATCAGCTTGATTCGCTGCGGCTTCGAGCAAGTTCAATGCGCGTCCCGGCATGACCAAATCATGCACATAGCGCTCCGACAAACGATAAGCTTCCTTGAGTGCCCAGAATGTATAAATCACGTTATGGTCGTACTCAAATTCTGGTACGTGATCCTGCATGATTTTCATCGTTTCTTCTTCGCTAGCTTCATGCACCATAATCTTGTTTAGCACGTTGGCGAGTGCGCTATTGCGAGCCGAAATTTCCAAGAATCTCTGCTCATCCATCGTCATAATGATGCGCAATTTGCCGCCTTCTAGAATCGGCAATAATGTATTTGCGATATCTACCGAGCCGACGCCTTCTTCGAAGAACAATTGAGCATTTTCTAGCCAGATAATCACGTTCTTAGCCATGAAGCCCTCGACTAATACATTACGCACCAAGACTTCGATACGGTCACGTTTGCCGGCTTTTCCAATTAGGGCAGCAGCATCCAACTTGAAAATCTGACGATACTTCAGCTTCGATGAAATCTTACTTTCCGAATCCAAAATCCGATCCGCAAACGCTGTGACAATCGTCGCGCGGCCCGATCCTTCTGGACCAATAATTGCGACGTTCTGACGACCATTATTCGAGAAAATCTGGACCATTTGGTCAATAATTTCATCATGCGACGCCAGGTGTACTTGCTCCTTAATGATGCCTTCACGCATGCGCGAAATGTTCGTAGCGGTTTCTTGTAAAGTTGGGGTATATCCGAACATCAAATCGCGCGCAAAGCCACCGGTACGACGCGGTTTGCGCATATTTTTTACTAAGCCATGTAGGTAATTGAACCAAATAATGCCGCCATACAAATCGTCAATCGACAATTTCATGCGTTTCAGCATTTCTTCATGGTTAGGGTTGCACTCGATGATTGCCACGGAAAGAATCGCGCCGGCAATTTGCTCAGAATTGGTCTTTTGCTGAATCTCGCGCGCCTTTTCGAAAATCGGCTCTACGTCTTCTGGTAAATCGGAAACGCAGAGATCGAGTAGGGCAGGAGCAATCGCGTAGCGCATAGCTAGGAAGGCGCCGCTCTGTGTTTTGCAGGCAATCTCTGCCAACTTACGTGACGTTGGTTTGCGATTTAGTAATACCAATACGTCGCGAGATAGATAATTGGTGATATTATCGCCTCTACCCGTAGCCGGGCGGAGCAACTCGCCTTTTAGCCAGACCAGGAACATTATTACAATCATGGCGACGCTGAAGAATAGCCAGCCGAGTGGATTATTCAAATACCAAACGATAAATAACGCCAACCCGAGTAGCGCGATGGCGGTAAACCACAACAAAAATCTCAGTGCTTTTGACTCAAATATCTTACCTAGGCGAGCTTCAGAAGCACGCAGTGAGTGATAATGGAACTGATTCATAGCGTCACCCCCATAATGCTCAAAACTACGCCGGCAATTGGCATCAATGGCATCAGTGGCCATGCCAACGTCAGTACGAAACCGACCGTTGTGACAACGAATAATGTCACAATGCCACCGATGATGATTATAAATCTCACAACTGCGCCAATTATGCGCGATAGCATCTTATCCCAAAATTGCGCAAACTGTTGTTGGAGACTAGCGTTATCGTCCCCATACGCCGAAATCTGACGAAAAGGCGAGAAAAAAGTCTTTACTAAAAGTCCTAAAGAAAAGAAATCCGTTAGACCACGCAGTCGATTAAGAAATCCTTCCATAAAACGCGCCCATCCGCGCGTGTACCACCATTGTAAAAAGCCTACCATTAACATAAGCATATTATACTATAAACTTGCCAAAATATACCACTTATGCTAATCTATAATCAAAGTCAAAATATAAGGATACAAAAATGGAAAAACAGAGAAGTATACAATTCGCGATTATTGGCGCCTTGTCATTCGCGGTCTTATTTATGTCGATTGGTTTCGCGACCTATTCGCAAGTAATCGATCTTAATTCGCCAAAGCCAGATCTAGCTTTCAGGGTTGAATTCGATGACGATAGCTTCCAGCTCGGCGTCGATAGCGTTGAGCCAAAATCAGTGAACATCGCTGATTCGTCACTTGATTTCTCCGCTCATCTCGAAAAGCCAGGTGACTTCCTTCTTTTCTCAATCAAAGCCGTTAATAACGGTAACTATAATGGCGTTCTCGATAACGTTTGGATGACTAGCCCAACCGCTGAGCAGAACAAACTACTCGACTACACTGTCTATTACGATAACGACGAAGTCTTCACGAGCTCCAAATTCGGTCTCGACTATGCCATCAATAAAGACGCTGGCATCAACTCCAAGAATGTCATGGTTAAGGTTCTCTATAACCCAGATGAAGACACCGAAATCCCAGCTGATGGTGTAGATTTCGACTTTAATCTCGATCTCGATTTCGTTCAATCTCTTTAATCTTTCGCTCTAGCTATGCACATTAAGCGAGGCAACAAGACAGTATTGGCGCTTGAAATCGCATTCCTTCTGATTGCGACAATCTATATTGCACTGCTGTCTGGCGCGCCTGACCTTGTGCGTAATCTATACGTAGTTTGTACTCTTATATTCTTTTGTATCTTTGCTTTACGTCATCTTGGCTTCAAACAAGATAACGATTATCTAAAAATGCCGACTATCTGGCTAATCCTGGCCACTTCGGGCATATTCGCCTTACTTCTAGGCGCCATTGGTGTGTTTACGGACTTCACGACCGAGCATTATCAACCGACTTGGGAAGTATTTTGGCAGAGCACATTGCCACTTATTATCATCTCAATCGAGATTGAACTATTTCGCTACGCTGTGATTGGCAAAGTTGAGAAAAACGTCCCAGTTTTACTGGCATTTGCCCTCATTAGCTCCACGATTTTCTTAGCGGATATCCCGCACCAAGTTGCAACGGTAGGGAATAATGTTGTAATAATTACAACAATTACGCTCACGATTCGAATTTTGGCTACCAGTTTACTCTGCACTTATCTTTCGAATCATTTCGGCTTTCTTTCCGCGTTAATTTATCGTTTTATCGTAGTGCTTAGTGTTGTCATTTTCCCAATCTGGCCAAATATGAGCGCCATGCTTACGCTCATTATCGTGACAGCTTTTCCGATTTTTACCTTCATTATTGTTCGTCATCACGAAATCTTCTCGGAGCATAATCACGCCAAAGCCCGCGCCTTTAATATTAGCTTTTTCAGCTTCCCGATCATTGTCGTTTTGGCCTTCTTTGCCATCTTAAACACGGGTATTACTGGTTACGAAATGATGGCGATCGCTTCTAACTCCATGAGGCCGACTTATGGCCGTGGCGACATTGTTATCTATAAGCAGATTGAGCCATCGGAAATACAGGTCAATGATATACTAGTATTTAAGCGGGGCAATCAAATTATCACGCATCGCGTCATCGAAATTCGTGGTAAGGGTGAAAGCCGTCGCTTCATCGTCAAAGGGGACAACAATGAATCTCCGGACGATTATTCCGTATCGGCCGACGATGTGCGCGGTACAGTCCGCGTCGTGGGTCACTACATCGGTTATCCATCATTAATGCTTAATGGAATTAGCGAAACGGAGGAATAATGTCAGAAAAAATCAAAAGCGCTTGGCCTCATGTTCTATTCAAGGTTTGCGTTTTTGCTGCGCTCATTATTACGAGTGCTTATTTGTTGGTTTATGGTCTTAGCACGACCAAGGAATACCATTTTGGTTACAAAGAAACTGGCGACATTGATTACACCGTAAAGCTAATAAGCGGCAATTTCTTAAATGAAGAGTCGCTCGCTTCCGACGAAGTCTATTATTCGGACTCTATCGACGATATTAATACTGTGTTCCAATATAACGCCGACTTTACGGATGAAGTTAGCGGCGATTATTCTTATTATCTCGTTGCAACTACCAGTGCCGAAGATGAAGGCGGCGAAAAACTTTGGACCAAGAGCACGCAAATTACCGAAGCCGTAACGAAAAATATCGCAAATAGCAAAAAGCTTCGCATCTCCCTAAATCAAGAAATTGATTACCCAACCTACAACGAAATTATGCAAACGTTCGCCGAAGAGTATCACGATGCTGTTATCGGCAAATTGATTATTACTTTGGTAGTTAAAGGCAACTTTACGACTGCTATCATGGACCGTCCGGCGATTATTGATTCCCAAATCAGCCTTGGCGTGCCACTTGCCAAAAAAGCTGTTACTATCCAGGTCGCTACCGACACGGATAATGATGGCAAAATCTATACTAAGCGCGTCGATGTTGATAATGATCGCCATCGTTTCTGCCGTTTTGCTGGCGCTTTGCTTACGCTCACGGTCTTATTCTTGGGCTTTTGCCTCATTCGCAATTCCTACATCGAGCGCCGCAAGCATATTTATGATTATTCCGTGAATAAACTCCGCGAAGAATACGACAGCATTATTGTCGACCTAAAGGCCAAGCCGAGAATCGCCAAGCTCCACGTCGCTAACGTTCAGGCTTTCGACGAATTGCTCGACGTTTATAACTCCATCAAACAGCCAATTAATTACTGGGAAGCCAAAGATGGCGCCCACTTCATCTTGATTAATGGCCGCCTCGCCTGGCAATATATCATTCCAAAGACAAAGTCTATTAGAAAGCCGGCACCAAAACGTCAGTCTCGCCCTGTTCGTCGACGAAAATAACTCTATCCGTTCGCTCATGATGCGGCACTAGCGCCAAGAAATCTTCTACTGGCGCAAGTACTTCGTAGCCAAAATTATCTCCGCGGTAATGCATCGGAATCGTATGCTTTGGCTTTAATTCATCCATAATCTCTTTTGCTTGCTTAGCATCAATCGTAAAATAACCGCCGACTGGAATCATCAAAACATCCAAGTTTTGTAACAATTGTTTTTGTTCTTCATTTAGCGCGCAGCCCAAATCGCCCAAGTGCGCTAGTCTATATCCTTCAGTCTCAATTAGATAAATCGTATTTGGTCCACGCAATTTGCCTTGCTGGTCATCGTGCCAGCTCGCAATCGGCGTAATCTCGATATGGCAATCCTCGCCACTGAGTGTGACGCATTCCATGCCATAATGATCGGCATGTTCGTGCGTACAAATCACTTCGTCCGCCTCCACGCGTAGTGGCGCTAACCCATCGACGCTACCGTCTTTATATGGGTCAATCACCAAAGTTCCGTCCACGCTGTAAAGTTTAAAACACGAGTGCCCAAAATATTCTATCTTCATACCTTTATGATAGCACTTACTTGTGCGAGATTTTGTACAAGAAGTATGCCCGGTATTTCTTTTCCGGCTTCAAATTCGGCAGCTCAAACGCATGCGATATTACGAACAAATCATGTCCAAGCTTCTTCGCTTGCGCCTTAATTGCACCCATCATTCCGCCAATATCGCGCCCATCGCCAAATAAATAAACCACAGTTGTTTCCGCAGGGAAGTCCACCTTAAATAAATTCCCGCACTTCACCTTCACGTCTTTCTTTTTTCGCAGTCGCCACCGCGAAATCGCCACCAAAAACGGATTCAGCTCCACGCCAAACCCTTTCGCGCCCAGATCGCTTGCCACCTTCAGTACGACTCCATCACCAGACCCCAAATCCACCACCAGATCCTTGGCGCTCAACTTATATAATTTCGTGAACGCCAGCTTAATCTCTGATAACTTCGATGGCACATATGGCGCGCCCGTCAGCGCCATCACCGCAAAAAGCAGCACTACCGCAAACAAAATCCACTTCACGATTTCCCAAGTCATTACCCTAATTTTAGCGCAAGCTCTTGTAAAAAATCAAAAACTTTGATATAATATGCGAATGGTGAGGGCCGGTAGCTCAGCTGGTTAGAGCACGAGCCTCTTAAGCTTGGTGTCGTGGGTTCGAGTCCCACCCGGCTCACCAAAACCGAAAAAATAGACCTGGAAGGTCTAATTTTTTTGGTTTTGTGTGGGCTCGGATGTGGCGAGAAATCACGCGGGTGCGCCCAATGCCCGGTTTCCGCTAGGAAACGACGGCGCATTGTTTATGTCCCACCCGGCTCGATAATATATAATTAATATATGAGTAAAAAGATTATTGCCATAATCTTAGTCATCTTGGGACTCCTCGCAATTACTGCAGGAGCCATTTTTATTTTCAATCAAGATACTAAGAACGAAGGCACAAAGCAAGGAGGAGCAACTATGAACAAGGATGGCAAGGCTATTGTGGTGTATTTTTCAGCCCAGAACCACACCAAAAACGTCGCAAATAAAATCGCGGCCAATGTCGGTGCAGATATTTTTGAAATCGAACCAGCACAGGCTTATACGGAAGACGATTTAAGCTGGACCAATTCCAACTCACGTGTTTCACGCGAGCACAACGATGAATCATTACAGACTATCAAACTCAAAAGCACTACGGTTCCAAATTGGGACGAGTACGAGACGGTCTTTATTGGTTATCCAATTTGGTGGGGCGGTTCATCTTGGGTGGTAGACTCTTTTGTGAAGAAAGTAGATTTCGGCAATAAGACCGTCATTCCATTCTGCACTTCGCATTCTTCCGGTCTTGGATCGAGTGATACGAATCTCAAAGCCAAAGCTACCGGCGGTAATTGGCAACCAGGCCACCGCTTCTCGCAAGACGTCACCGACGCGGAAATCAAGACTTGGACTGACAGCCTATGAGCCTCATCGTAAATATTATTTTGCTATAATATACTACATAGAGCGACTATCTAGGATTACGCTCTTTGGGTTTAATCATCCCGCCTTATCGGCGGGCTGATTTTTTACGCTTTGCTAATCTCAAGTCCAGCGTAACTACCACATGCCACACTTTCATGCGGATGCTCACTATTACTCCTTTCTTGGAAAGCTCTAGTAGAGCCTAGCATACTGTTCATTAAGCCCCCACGAGGCGAACTCAACTACTTGCATATCGGGAGAAACCCAAACTCCCGTACATAAAAGCATAAAATACGAACTAATATAGAAAAAGCACAAGCAATTAATTATTTAGGTAACTTCGGGCATCCGCACACCGGAATAAAATCCGATTCTTTCCGGTATTTTGGCCAGTGCTGCAGTCTACTCGAAATCATCGTGCGAATATGATTTGGGTCTAATACTTTTTCTTTGATTTCGCGCGCGGTGCGTAGTGCGAGCGTGGCATTTTTGCGTGGCAAGCGACCATAATCTAAAATATCTTTCCCGCCAAAACTATTCGAACGCTTGCCGTCACAAAAAGTAAAGCCATAAAATGTGCCGCCATCAAAAGATTCATTTGGCTCAAGCTCTTCTGGAATATCAAATAATTCCGGTGTGTCTTTGATGATTTTAATTACGCGCTTAATATCCTTCGGCTCGAGCGTATGCTTATACTTTTTGCCATGAAACCATGTAGTCGTATTATCTTTCTCGTCATCAGTAATGACTATGCGAAAAATCCTATCATGATTTGCAGGTCCAATCATTAGGGAAGTGATGTGATAGGAGAAAATGGTCATAATTATTTTTGTTCCATAATTCTACGATTCCTATTATCAACAAATGTCAGCTCATTATTGATAATAGTCATATATTCATTCACTGTCTGCGGTAGTGGATTATCGCTGAAATCGTGCCAATCATCCCAGAATTTAATGACGCTATAATCTTTCGAAACTAAGTCTTGCAATAAAAAGAAATCTACATAGCCTTTGAAATCAATAAATAAGTCGAAGAAATCTTTGTCCGTAGCTACAACGGTAGATAGTGGGCTATTCTGTCCAGAATAGTAACGTCTAATACATTCTAGCGTAAGATCAAACCTGTCACAGATTTGTGGGTTTGTCCCGCGTGCTTGATTAATACTATTCTTATGTTTTGGAAAAATTATTTCTCCACCAATAGTATATGTTTGATGCAGGAAATTCTCTACAAATTCACGATAATTATTTATTGTGGTCGATAATTCTTCTAGTAGTTTTCTTTGCCGTTCGTAGCGAAAACTTACAATAATCGAATCACTGCCAAAACGAAACGACCCCCACTTTAATGAGCCATTTTGGGATAACGATAATTCCATCTTTTTGCCATTTGGTAAAAGCCTACTCCATAGTTCTTGATTGTATTTCCGTAGTTTCTTGCTGGCAGAATCTGGATCGCAATTACCGCCACCCAAGCCACCATTATTCTGCCAAAAATTATCCCAATAATGCGGAGAATCTAATGTGAAATCGAAATTTACGTCAATCATGTTTCTCGACTTTATTCACTATCGCATCGAAACAAATATCCTGAATCTCTTTATTCCATTTAATACGATCGTATTTTGGCGGATTAGAACTATTATCGCCGTCTGCGATTATTCGCTCGACTAATTCTTCTAACCTATTCTTTGGCACAGCTTCGGATACTTCCGCCATCCAGAAAATCAATTCGCCACATACAATACTTTTACTAAATTTTTTATCTTTTGGAACTGATGGTATATATTCTTCCATCAGGTGCCAATACTGCGTAGGCTCGGCTTTCGCATAGTTTACAGTCAAGCCACGTTTTTTCGCTAGATTTATGTATCCACCACCAGTTTGCTGATAGCCAGCCTTAATAAGTCGCTCTGTTAGTGGGCAAGGCGTATCCTTTTTGTTTTTAAAGAATATTTCAACTTGGCCGATATTCATGCTTATATTATAGCGCGGATAGGCATATGCTTACCGGTACAATCTTGCGTGCTATAATTAACACTAAGGATATAATACAATTCGGAAAATTTGTTGTGATATCCCATTTACTGAATTAATCTGATAAAGTTGCGCGGAGGTCCCATGTTGAGTAGAAATACGAAATTTAGAGTGCTTGATTTATTTGCTGGTGCGGGCGGTCTTTCTGTTGGCCTTGATATGAATCCGGAAATAGAAACAGTCGAGGCGACCGATTTTATGAAGGAGGCAACGGAAACCTTCGCTCTAAATTTTCCGAATGCAACGGTTATCTATGGCGACATTTGTGACGAAGCAATTAAGGATAAGATTGTTAAAAGCGCAAAAGAATTAAAAGTAAACATGATTGTTGGCGGACCTCCATGCCAGGGTTTTAGCAATAAAGGTAAAAAACTTGGCTTGAAGGATCCAAGGAACTTTTTATTTCGCCAATACCTCGATGTGGTTAAGAGAGTGCAACCGGATGTATTTGTTATAGAAAACGTGAAAGCGATGTCTACAAGTACAAATGGATGGTTTTTGAATGAAATATTGCGCGAAATCGATAATCTTGGATATACAGCAAAATGGGGGATTCTAACTGCAAGTGATTTTGGTGTCCCGCAGCAGCGCCAAAGAACGATAATAATTGCCAGCAAAATAGGAGAAATATCACTCCCCGAACCTATTGTTGCTGAAAAGAATAAAACAACCGTCAGGGACGCTATTTCAGATTTAGCATACCTTGATTCCGGCGAAGGCGACGATGTTTCTGATTATATAACTGAGCCTTCTAGCGAGTATCAAAAAATGCTTAGGGGTGACTGCAAGAAATTATATAATCATAAAGCAACCAATCATTCGAAAGTTGCACTAGATAAGCTTTCAATGATCCCGCCTGAATCTGGTAAAGAAAATTTGCCAACCGATTTACTGGGGAAACAGAAATTCAAAACAACTTGGGGTAGGCTTAAATGGGACTCGCAGAGCCCAACCATAGACACTCGTTTTGATACGCCATCAAATGGCACCAATAGTCATCCCGTGCTTAATCGCGCGATTACTCCTCGCGAAGCAGCCAGAATTCAAAGTTTTCCTGATTCATTTAGATTCCTTGGATCAAAAACTTTTATCTGCAAACAAATTGGAAATGCCGTGCCGCCATTATTAGGAAAAGCAATTGGAAAAGCAATAGTGGACCAAACGAAAGGCGGAAATGTTTAAGATTTATAATGGTGATGCCTACAAGATTCTCGACGATTTAATTAAAGAAAGCATTAAGGTCGATCACGTAATCACTGATCCGCCATATAACATTTCTAAAGAGAATAATTTCGCTACTATGAATTCTGCCGAGAGGGTAGGAGTGGATTTTGGTGAATGGGACAAAGGTTTTGATTTAACTTCATGGATTCCAAAAGCAGCTTCAATTCTTAATCCAGGTGGTAGCTTTATCGTGTTTAATTCTTATCGAAATCTTACGCCAATCATCAATGAAATGGAAAAATGCGGCTTGGTCGTAAAAGACGTAATTAAATGGATTAAAGACAATCCAATGCCGCGGAATATATCCAGACGCTATGTTCAGGATACTGAATTTGCAATTTGGGCCGTAAGCCCAAAAGGAAAATGGGTATTCAATGTTCCAGAAACGGCTAAATATCTACGCGCAGAATTCCACACGTCAACTGTATCCGGCCGTGAGAGGGTAGGGCATCCTACGCAGAAAAGCCTTAAATTAATGTCGCAGCTGATATCGATACATACAAATGAAGGCGATACGGTTCTGGATCCATTTATGGGCAGCGGAACTACCGGAGTTGCTGCGCTTGAATTGAAGCGAAGCTTCATTGGCATTGAGTTGGATAAAAAATACTACGATTTATCTAATGAAAGGTTGAAGGGAATAACCATATGAATGTAGAACAATTTTTAAATAATGCCCCGCTTGAATCATTATTGGTAGCATTCTTTAATGCTGAAATAGGCCTGGATGGAAATTTCTATATCATCTCAACATATAGGCAAGCGTCTAGCAAATATGCGAACGGTATATATCTACCTGCGGATTCATATAAAGATACAGCACAAAAACTAAGCGCAAAATATGGAATTCCTTTTTATATAGCCAATGGGACTACGGTTGAATCGAAGATAATTAATAACCTCAGATTCTCTCAAGAGCAGTTCATGATAAAAATATATGAGACGATTCTGCCGAAGCTCTCAAATTATAATGGTAATTTTGATTTGGAAATGGCACTAGCCATGTTTGTGCTTAGGGGTAGTGCTGATTTTACGTTAGGGCTGTATGCTGTGGATATTAAGAAGCCAAATCATAACCATAGTTATATTAATAATTTATTTAAATTATTATTATCAACCGATGACTTGATGTCTCGTCTAAATTTAAATTTTCGAGAGTTCCAACCGCAGTATATAAAAGGTACCAATATTCGAAACCCGCAAATTAGGGTTAATTTAAAATGGTATTACGATAATGTAGTATTAATCGAAAATCTCAATGAGTATAAAACTATTCTGCTTAGAAAAAATGTACCAAATTTAGGAGAGGTGAGATCATATAATGGCTTCGAAGACCGACTAGTATTTTATAGAGAGTCTGTATTGGGGCATAAGCTGACACAGCCAGAAATTAATGCATTGCGTGAAAGTCTAGGTTTTACGCAGAGCGAAATTATTGCGACACCGGACAATCGTTTTGGTATACGGAACCAAAAAATAGTTGCCTATGCAAGAGAAGTGTTTGATGATGTCTGTGTTGGGTGTGGACATAAATACAACATTGAAGACCGATCGTTTAAGATGCCAAGAAATAATAGGTATTATTTTGAAGTTAATCATGTCATTGCATATGCAAATGACTCTAAGGCGGTAGATGTTCTAGATAATTTAGTAAAACTATGCCCAACGTGCCATAGAGCGCTGACGCCAGGGCGTGCTCACGAAGAATTGCAAAAAGACATTATTAGGCACGAATTAGAATCGAGATCAGAAGTAAAAAGATTCGTACTATCGATGATGCCGAGCAATATACATTCTCCGGTCGACTATGTATATAGCATGTTGAAATGATTATTATAGATTACTTGTTTATTCTACCGGATATTCATCCATCGAAGAAATCAGTACGTCGCGGCCATGATTGCCGTTACCCTGATTGCTAACAACGCCCATCTCGGCAAGTTCTTCAATTAATTCTGCGGCTCGTCCGTAGCCAATGTGTAATCGGCGCTGCAGTAGAGAAGTGGAAATCACGCCTTTTTCAACTGCAATTGCTGCTGCTTCGCGTCGCAATCTATCCATGTTTTTCTCAAACTTTTCGTTTTCCTTTAATTGGCGATATCTCTGTACGCTATCTATCAATTCCGCGAGCTCGGCAATCGAGAGCGTTACGGCGCAATCCTTGCCGTCAATTTTTGTATTAAACGTATATTCTTCTTTGTCCATTATTGTCCTCCTTCGTATAAATATTTATTTGGCGCCCCTATAAACTCATTCAAATAATCGCCCGAAAAGTAATGATCGGCGCCCTCAATAATATGTACCTGCGCATATTTCGCAAACTCATCACGGTACTTGTGTGATGGATCATTGCTACCAATTAAGACATGATTCAGACTCGCATCACGTTCGGACAAACTCTTAAAATCTTCGCGGTCCAAACTTATCGCCGGATTAATCATCAGAATCTTATCTACAAAGTCATATGCGTAAGCCAACGCGCCAATTACGTACCCGCCCAATGAATGCCCCACTAAATCCAATTTCAATCGTGTCGTATCGTAATGCTCTTCGATGTAGTCCATCACTTCATAGAAATTCCGCGTATGGTCGTGCGCAAAATTTAGCGGATTGCTCATCCGGATCACAGTCGTTCCGTACTTTTGATTGATCTGCTCGGCAATCGTTTTATATTTGCCTTGATATCCATCCACTGATCCATCCACGCCCGGCATAATTAGCAGCATCCGGTCCGTCGTGCCAGGATGAATTGCCAAATCGATGCTCATCGGCATATCAAAAACATCGCCGGGTTGAGTGTAAGTAATAGTATCTTCTTTATGCATTTCTTTAAAATATTATATCTATATGGAGTGACGACTTCAAATCTATTCGGAGGGGTATTCTGGTACGGGATATGCTTGCAAATATAGTTAAAATATATTATAATATTTATATGAATGTATCAAGGTCAGACATAGATAAAATAACAAATGAATTTTTAAATATTTTGACCTTAAATACAGGAAACAGACAATTAAAACAGTTCCGTGGCATAGAAAACACTCATCGCGCCGATTACAAAGGCAGAGAGATTCTAGAGTTGTTACAAAATGCTGTTGATGCACTAAAAACTAATGAAATCAATAATAAAGTATTCATAAAGCTATTCGGTGACGACTTCTATATTTACAACATGGGGGAACCATTTGAATATGATGGCATTTATTCTCTCATATTCGCGCACAACTCTACTAAACCAAAAAATAAGTTTATAGGAAATAAAGGGCTTGGTTTTCGTTCGATTCTTAACTGGGCAGACGACATTAAAATTTGTAGCAATAATGGTCTAAAAGTAGAATATAACGCCGATAACACAAATTCTTTCTATCGCAATGTGCTTCGAAACATGCCGAATTATCACGAAGTATATAAAGACGAAAATGTAGATGAAATTATTTTTCCAGTATTAAGTTATCCAAAATATATCGAAGATGAGATTAACTTGGACGGTTACTCTACGTGCATTAATCTTCATATTAAACCTACGGCTATTAATAGTGTGAAAAGGCAACTAAAACAGTTAGACGATTCCGTTCTAATTTTCCTACCAGATATTAATGAGCTAATAATCGACGACGACGGTGAGATTAGAAGGTATACGAAAACAGTTTTAAGCAGCTCGTCTTCTATTGAGACGATAGAGTTGAGCAACGGAGATGATACTCGCATTTTGGATATCCATAAAATAGGCGGAGAAATCAACGAAGAGAAGTGGGAGATTTCAATTGCCATGGATAACAAAATCGACACAAATAAAAACTACCTTCACAATTATTTCCGCACTAAGATTCTCATGCCTATTAAGTGGCATATCCATGCGACATTAGATTTAAATTCTGAACGCAATGACATCCTTTCGGATAACGATAAAAATTCCATGCTTATACAGAGGCTTAGGGAATTCTTATTTGAAACCGCCGAGCAGATTGCGGCACAGGCTAAAGATTATTCTGTAGCAGAGTCTTTAATTAAAGATAGAGATTTTAATAGTAGTCTAGATCTATTTGATGAAGATATAGATTTTAATCAATATTATGACCGAAGATTAAAAAACGCCCATGTTTTGCCCACGATTTCGGGAAAAATGATTTCCATGAACGAAGAGCCGTGGTTAGTTGAGCAAACCGGTCTATATGATGTCCTTTTGGAAAACCGCAGTAGTGTTGATGGTCATGAATTATTCGACAGGCTTCTATCTCCTGATATTCCGGAAAAATGGGAATATTACATAAGTAGCCCAGAAGAGAACTGTCTTTTCGACTGCATAGAAAGAATGCGTCATTCGGAACCGCTCAAATCAAATATCATCCAACGCGCCGAAGTAGCATTTCTATTATTTGAAGAATACTTTAGTAGACATAGTGATTCTGATATAGAACTTCCGCATTTATTTGTTTCTGATTCCAGCAATCAATCCACGATAGCCCAAGATGTTTATGTAGGAGATAGAGAAGAAATCGATGATATTCCAGATTTTGTAGTTTTTAAATTCATGAATCCAGACCAGTACGAATATGTTCTAAAAAGAGCTGACGAGAGCGAAATACACAGAAGAATAAGAACGGCTGAAGATTTAGCGCAGAGTGATTTTGGCAGTTTCTATCATTTAAAAACGATTGATACTCGTAGCATATTAGAGGATGCAAACGATAGAATCTATAAGCAGCAAGACGAAACTAAACTCAGAAGCTATTTTATTAAATATATAAACTTCGTGTCGAGCCACATCGATGAGCTTAATGACCGCGACGGAATTGTATTATTAGCAAGAGACAATACTGTTAGACCTGCAGCTACTTTATATTTCGGCATAGAATATGGCGAAGAGTTTTGCGAACGAATTCTCGGCGGCAATGATTACTTATTCGTAAAATCGGCTGATTACTACCAGAAAGAGCCATCGGAAATGGAAAGAATTTTAAGCGGCATAGTCGAACATTCACCGAGATTAATAGACGAAGAGAGTGGTAGATATTATAGTCAAAGATTTTATAAAAAAGTATGCAAAGAGCTCGACTTGGTATTAGATTCGGAACCAAAATATTTCTTTAAATGGTTCCTAGATGTGTTCTCGAACATAAGACCAGACGAAATAAAAATGCGCAAAATCGGTACTTATATATATGAAGAGAAGTATTCCGAGCTATATAGGAAAATTAGAGAGAAAAAAGTATTTAAAGGAGATAAATCTTACGATTTTGACCACATCCTAGAACATGGTTCAAAAATTGGTGAAAATGTTAGTGGACTATTTGGCCTAGAATTAGCCGACTATTACTCGGGATTAGGTATAGAAAGTACGGGAAGTGATATTCAAAAAATAGTTACTTTATTCAAGATTGCAGACTCATATTCTAAATTAGACGCCGATATATTCTGCGATATATTAGATAGTCTTCCGAACTTTGATACATTTGGTAAGATCAGCACGAATATATACAATTCCATCGTTCGTGATGATGTTATGGAGAAAAAGATAAAAGGTAATGCCGATTTGCGGGAGCGCATAGATGGTATTAAGGTTTTCACGAATCATGGTTATATAGAATCCAAATATGCCGTATATGCAAACTATAAAGAGCCAGAATGTTTTAAGAACGTTGCGAATTTCATTAAAATCCCTAAGCATAGCAATCAGGAACGCGTTAAAACACTATTTGGCGTAAAACTGTTTGATCACAACAAGGTTGAAATCGTTAATAACCCCACTATCAACGAGAGAATATATTCTGAATTAAAAGAAAATATTTGCGACTTAAAGACATACGTACTAGCCATAAGGCTTAATGTATCCCAAGATAACCGCAATAAACAACAAGACGAAAGGAAGGTTAGAGATCTCGAAATAATACCGACACCACAAATTCTTGTGACCTATGGAGATAATGAACCTCAAAAACTAGATGAGTTTGACTTCATCCGAGACCAAAATAGTCTTAGGTTCTATATTGTTTTAGGAGAGGATAAATCATTTAGGGATGTCGTCGATAATCCAGAATACTGCAAAACGGTCCATGATATCGTGTCGACGGCCATGGACTCTGACGCCGAAATGGACCTAATTAAAGATATGGCCATATATGAGCCTAAATATCGTGAGAAAATGTATCTTGATGCCGAGAAGGATTATGACTCTTTGAATGATGCGAGGGAGAGACTAGGAGTAGTAGTTGAGTCCAAAAACGACTATGGCGAAACACTAGAAGCATTCTATCCTAAGAATATTGCTCTTCTTGAAAAGATGAAGAATGAGAATTATGGCAAATATGTATCCTCAATTTATATCGAGGTAGAAAATGGATCTATCCGCCATGAGGATTATCGCTACAATATTGCCAGATACATTGCTTTTGATTTTGAGAAAGACCTAAATGATGAGGAAACTACTGTCCTAAAGACTAAAGAAATTAGCGATTCTGAAGCACGTGACATTTTAAAAACGCACTTTAATCAGCTAGATTACAATATTATAGATAAACAAAAGATTATTGATAATACGGCTAAAAACTGTCGTAACAAGCTTAATGGAGAATATACTAGCGATACTGAGCGTATGGTACTTGATGAAGTATTAGCTAGCGCGGAAAACAACAGTCTACTCTACTTTGAAGACCAGTATAACAACATAAAGACGGTGATTGATGAAAAGATAGAGAAAAACAGGCAAAAAGAAGAAAGAACGAGAGAGGCCATATATAATCGCGAGCGTCCAACGGCTTCGATGAGCTTAGCTAATGTTATTACTCCAGAATATGCCACCAAAAAACGTACAGTGACGATTAGGACACTTTCGCAAAAATCAATCACAACAGACGGATTCAGAAAAAAGAATGAGTCGAACGCAGAAAAGGGCGGAGCCGCAGAATATGAAGTTCGCAGAAAATTAGAAGAAGAAGGGTTTGGAGATATTCGGTGGTACTCGGCATATTCTACAAATATTAAATACGCAAAAGAATATCTTCAGGCGAGCCATGACGATAGCATTGGATACGACATGTCGTATATTAGCCCAGATGGGAGTATGCGCTATGTCGAAGTAAAGTCGTGCAACTTTAACGAAAAAACAGCGAGCATTACGATGTCTAGCAATGAGTTTGAATTCGCTAGTCGACACGCTGAACAGTATGACCTATATCTAGTAAAAATCGAAGACGACGATAAACCGGCCGAAATTAAAGTAATAGAATCATTTATTAATAAGGATTTCAATAAATCTTCCGAAAACTACAAGATAGATTTTACTTTTGATAAGTAATGTTTCTAGCGGAAAAGTATTTCTTCTTTTTGATGAATCAACCTAGTGATTTCATCTAAAAATGAGCTTCTATTATTTGTATCACTATTGCACAATAGGGTAACTTGATTCTTAGTTCTAGTCAGTGCTACGTAGAACACTCTTCTTTCTTCTGCAAATTCTATCCCCTCTGGTTCAGGCTTATGCATAAATAAGCTCTTTAGCCAAAATTCGTTCTTACTTTCGCGCGGGAAACCCTTATTTAGGCCAATTACAAAGACATAGTCGGCCGTCAATCCTTTCGATTTATGTATAGTCATCGCATCGAAATGAAAATCCGGCATCTCGCTAATATGAGCTCTCGTGCCAGGCTCTTCTACAAAACCAATATCTGGATATTCATATAGATGATCAAGATCGGAATTTAATCGAGCGAGCACCATAATTGAGCTATCGGGGTTATTTCGGTGGACATTGAGTATTTCATTTTTCAAGGTTTCCGCCTCTGCGTGCTGCAACTCTTTTCTTTTTACGCCACTAAAATAAACAAATCGAATTGGCTCATTTATATTTCTCTCCGAAATCAAATGTTTCTTAATTTGATTATCATTTTTCATAATAAAATCACCTGCGATATCCGCTAGGTTTTGCACCGTTCTGTATGTGTGCTGAATTCTATATAGTTTTGCATTAGGGAACATTTTCTGGAAATTGTAGGTATATTCTATCTTGGAGCCAGTAAAGGCATAGATAGACTGCCAGTCGTCTCCGATAGCCGTGAGCTTCGCGTGGTTTCTTGCCAATGTTTTCATTGTCAGTTCATATCGGTCAAAGGAAATGTCCTGATACTCATCAATAATGACGTATTCATAATTAAAACTTTCTGCCGCCAGTTCTTCGATATAACGTTTTGCATAGAAAATCATATCAGAATAATCAAAACCAATTAGTGTTGGATCTGCTGACAGCCTTCGATTGTAATAATATAGGTATCGTTTTATATAATCGTACTGTCTTGCTGCTCTTGCTCTATCAAAATCTTGATCGAAACCGTTCTCGTTGTTCAAATAATCGTTTACAATCTTATCGAAGTCTGCGCGATCCGGAGATGCTTTAATCAGATCTACTATATCTATAAATAATCGTTTAACTTTAAATAATTCAGCTAGTGGATTTTGATCGAGAACTATATGGGCAATTTCTTCATTACTTCTCGGATTCATTCGGAAGCCCATTTCTTTCAGTTTCCGCTCGAGAGTTAATAGATATCCATGATTAGGTTCATATTCGAGAGCAATAAACCTTGTATGGTGCGTTCGGTGATATTCTTCTTTGATTTTTCGAATTTTGTCATAAGTTTTACTATAAATTGCGCCTTCATCTGATAAACCAAAATATTCAACATAGACTTTTTCTCCGCCCAACGTCAGCGTGAAATCTGGACGATAAGTAGAATAGTCCGGCATTATTTCTTCATATACGCGTTCGTAATCGTATTCGATTCCGTTTGCTAGTAAGAAATTCGCAATAGCAGCTTCGCCTTTAGATTTTACATACTCTCTACGTAATGTTCGTGGCGTCTCTGAATTTTCTCCCTCATCGGCCATATCCCTCAATACGGCACCTATATCACCCCATTGTTTCATGTGCTCGGCTTTATAGTAATTAAAATATTCGTCAAATGAATCAAATCTGCCGACGCTTTCCTTAAATAATTTCCCAAATAGCCATGTACTTCCTACCGATTTTGGCTCAAATGTATCCACGAATTCTTTTACGGATTCTTTTGACGTGTAGATTTTTTCTCTAAAGAAGTCGGCGAATATTCTTTCTTTCCCATTATTGTCGACTACGTAGCATTTTCGGTTTGACTTAGTCGCATATATATTCTTCATATACTTAAAGCCAAGCGAATGGAAAGTAGAGACGTCTGCTGGTATGTCTAAATCAACATTAATTCGATCTCTTAACTCTTCTACGTTTTTGCGCGCGAAGCTCATGACTAATATCTTCTTTGGATCAACGTGCTTTATGTCTACTAAGTACTTAACTTTCGCGATCATGGTGGTAGTTTTTCCCGTACCGGCACCCGCTATAATGAGCGCTGCGTCGTCGTCTCCGAGAATTGCAAGACGTTGTTCGTCATCCAATCGAATATTCGGATTCACGTTATCCAGAATATGATCAAAATAATCTTTTAATTCAATTAGTCTATTATCCTGCGCATACATAACCATTATTATAACAGCCCAAGTACCTTAATGTCTTCTTGTCTCCCGTAAAAAAAGATAAGATTCGACGATATTAATTTGTTGAATTTTCAATAGTATGCTAAAACTATTGACAAAAATAACCATATGTGCTATAATGGAATTATCATCATAGTTAAGTAGAACGTGAGGCGGTCGCTGAACGTTAGGAACTATGTGTCGAGATGCATAAACTTTTCTCTCAAATGGACTTCGTGAAAGCGAAGTCCATTTTTTGTATAATAATCATTAGAGGAATCACATAAAACTATGGCAAAATTTATCCCAGTAGGGCAAACCGGCAACTATCACGGTAGTCCCGCCGAAAGGCAAGTTTACGAAGCCTTCAAGCAGCTTCCAGACGACTATATTGTTTTCTACTCCGTCAAATGGGGCAGAGAAACCAAATACGGCTATTATCAAAAAGGCGAAGCCGATTTCCTGCTATTCGACCCAACACGTGGATTTCTTGTTATTGAAGTCAAAGGTGGTGGCATTAAGCGCGATGCGGATGGCCAATGGTTCTCAATCGATCACGACGGCACCGAGTATAAACTCAACTATTCGCCGCTCGATCAAGCTTGGCGTAGTGTAAATAAATTCGTGGATCTCCTCAAAACATCCGTGGACGAAACGATTCGCAACTACAAAATCCTCCCAACGGTCTGGTTCCCGCAAATGAAAGGCCTGGATATCCAGAGCAATTTGCCGTCCGAATACCAACCGGCTAATACTTTCGCCGACGTAGACATAGATATGCCAGAAGCTGCGGTTAATCGCGCCTTTTATCGCAATGGCGTTACCGAAAAACTCTTCGAAAAAGCTCCGAAACAGCTTATTGATGAAGTTATCAAGATTTTTGCGCCAACTTTTCGTATTGTTCCGAGCTTATCTGCGGATATTAAAGAAAAAGATTTTCTGTTCAACCAACTTACTAACGAGCAGGCGACTTTATTGGATTATCTTGGCGAGCAACGCGTAGCTGGCATTCAGGGCGCTAGCGGTACTGGCAAGACTATGATTGCTCTCGAAGCTGCTCGTCGTCTCCCGGCCGAAGATAAAATATTGTTCCTTGGTTTTAACCGTTTGCTTATTGATTTTCTCAACGAAAACTACGCCGAGAAAATGCCAAACGTCACCTTTACGAGCATTAATCGTCTCTATGCTCAAACTAGTGGTACCGAAATTGCCGAAGAAGATGAACTCACGGATTTTCTGCTCAATACTCTCGATACGCAGTACCATTTCGACCATATTATTATCGACGAAGGTCAGGACTTCAAGGCTAACCACCTGGATCTTTTACTAACTTCCATTCGCGCCAAGAATGGCTATTTCTATGTCTTTTACGACAAAAATCAGCTTGTCCATCAGTGGGATGAGAGCACGATTGAATGGCTCAATAAGCTCGATTGTCGCCTAGTTCTCCATAAAAACTGCCGCAATACTTTCGAAATCGCCAAGGCCGCCTACTCGTCTGTTGGTATCGAAAATGTCATCCTGGCTGCAGATATTAACGGTGATGTGCCGTGCCTGAACAATTACGAAAACACCGAGCGTGCCATTGAGGGAATTGCTGAGACCATTCGTTTCTATACGACTGAAAAAGGTTTTAAGCGCGACCAAATCACGATTCTTACACTCAAAACTCTCGAAAAATCCATCCTGGCCGGCAAAGAATCAATTGGCGGTTATCGTCTTACCAACGATCGTAACGGTGATGGCATTTTATTCTCGACTGCCCGCAAATTCAAAGGTCTCGAAAGTGACGTAATAATCATTACTGATATCGATGGCGATACTTTTAAAGACAATAATGCCAAATGTGCTTTCTATGTTGCTTCTAGCCGCGCCAAATTCTGCCTCACCTATATAGCCGCGCTATCAGAAGAAGAAATGCGCAAGATTATCGTCGATCTTGGCGGCGAAGCAGGGAATAATCCCGAAAAAATTCTCAGTGATATGCTAAATATCAAAATTCAGCAAATCGCATAATTTGCTATAATATCTATATAGAGCGACTATCTAGGATTACGCTCTTTGGTTTTCGAATCGTCGCGCTAGCGACGGTTCTTTTTACGCTTTGCTAATCTCAAGTCCAGCGTAACTACCACATGCCACACTTTTATATAGATATGGCTGCCGAAGCGCACCATCGGCTCGTTCCGGGGGGTATTTTTTATCTCTTTGCGAACTTAATTACGGCTGCGAATGCAATGGAAAGCGTTGTAAATACCGCCACGGCGCCCAGAATTCCATCCAGCGTGGCTGGGTTTATTGGCTCAGCTGGATCCGGTTCAGGTTCTGGCGGGATGTCGTAAGCAATCACGAAGTAGCCCATCTTGCTATGTACGAGCATACCCTCATCGGTGGCTTCGTACGGAATTTCTTCATGCCCAACAATCGCACCAGTCTCGTCAATCAAGAAGTGCGTAATCGCAATGGCGCAATCGGCCGCGTTGTCGCGATTAATGCCAGTAGGGTACTTCAAAACGAAGTCATCGTCGGCATCGTTATTGACGTTCTGGCCATCAAAAGTCGTAAGCGCGCGGAACAGCGCATCGGACTGCAATTCAATGTTGTTTTCGGCAATATAATTATCAATCAAATCTTTTTCGGTCGTATTAGCATCGAGCTCGATGAACGAACGCGCCGTTGTGCTGTCGCCCAAAATCGCGGCCAGTTCACCTGCAATACCCTCGCTATCAACCGTCGAGTTTACAATTGAAATCTCTTTATTGCTGCCGAGCGCATTGATGCCATTATAATTATTGCTTACGAGCTTGAGCTCGCTATTATTTACGCGCACATTCGTCGTGGCACTTTTAGCACCCGCCGTAATAGCAGCGCCGTAGCCCGTAGATGCTTCTGCGGAGCCAGTACCGATGGCAGTAACCTTAGAGTTATTAATGTTGATATTCGCGTTATTCATTTTGTAGGAATTCGTATCGCTACTAGTAGCAAACATACCCGTCACGCCAGACGCGTAAACCTCGCTATTGTCGATATTAATTTCGGCAATATTCTGATGCTCAATCGTAATACCGGCATTAGCATGGGCTGGCATCGAGTTTACGGCGCGCACTTTGCTATCTTTAATATTCAGCACAAATGCACCTTCGCCATCGAATGGTCCGCCATCACGTTCAATCTGAATTGCTGCCTTGTTGCCAGTGCCTGTATATGTAATTTCCGCGTCAACATC
>JAEEGL012534627.1_pt1 | contig 27750 bp, 22 predicted proteins | sample 9134231 | NCBI WGS metagenome assembly JAEEGL01 (sample SAMN16246548, study PRJNA631951) | gut metagenome | biome: gut microbiome; feature: rumen; material: fiber-attached | host: Bos | place: Iran: Karaj | collected 2018-10
AAGGCTTTAGATGAATATATAGACTATTATAACAATAAAAGAATCAAATCCAGGTTAAAAGGAAAGAGCCCGGTGCAATACCGAACTCTTTACTCTTAACAATAATGTTTAACCCGTCCAACTTTTTGGGGTCACTTCAGTCGAGCATGGAGGATTTTTGTCTTCGGTAACGTGGAGTGCGGACAGGGGGCATAATTTGGTGCATTGCAGGAAAAGGTGTATATTTGCAAGAAAGTTGAAAATAAAGATATGAAAAAGAAATTGTTTGCTTTATTGCTCGGCTTTGGATGCATGATTGGAGCCCAGGCCGGTGACGAGATTGTATTCACGACCCTGTTGGAGAACCCTATCACTCCGGTGAAGAACCAGAACCGCAGCGGCACATGCTGGTCCTATGCGACGATTGGCTATATCGAGGCCGAACTGCTGCGCACTACGGGCAAGGTGTATGACCTGAGCGAGATGTTCGTTGCCAGCAAGGACTATGTGGACTGTGCCGAATATCACGTGAGGATGCACGGCAGCAGCCGCTTCTCGGAGGGCGGCTCGGCCGACGACGTGTTTGAGGTAATCGACCGCCATGGCATCTGTCCCGAAGATGCGATGGCGCGCCCAGGCTCGATGATTGGCGACACGCTGGCCAACTTCACTGAGTTTTTTGCTACGCTGGAGCCCTACGTGGAGGCTATCGCCAAGGGTAACAGCACGAAGTTGACCACGCAGTGGAAGGTGGGTCTGCAGGGCATTCTGGATGCGTACCTGGGCAAGTGCCCCGAGCAATTCACCTACGAGGGCAAGCAATACACGCCCCAGTCGTTCGCCCAGGCTTTGGGCATCAACAAGAACGATTATGTGAGCATCACAAGTTTCACCCACCACCCGTTTTACGAGCAGTTTGTCATCGAGGCACCGTACAAGTGGCGCCCTCGTCCCAGTTGGAACGTGACGCTCGACGAGATGATGTCAACCATCGACGAGGCACTGAAGAACGGCTACACCGTGTGCTGGGGCGGTGACGTGAGCGAGGACGGCTTCACGCGGACTGGTCTTGGCATCGCCGCCGACATCGAGCATGCCCCCGACCTGACAGGCAGTGATGCCGCACGCTGGCTGAAACTGACCAAGCAGGAAAAGGCCGAGTCGCTGAAGAAACTTGGCGCCCAAACACCCGAACTCACCGCAACCCAGGAGTTGCGGCAGGAGCGCTTCGACAACTGGCAGTCGACTTATGACCACGTGATGCTCATCTACGGCATCGCCAAGGACCAGAACGGCCGCGAGTACTATATGGTCAAGAACTCCTGGGGCAAGACGGGTGACTACCAGGGCATCTGGTACATGTCGAAGACCTACATCGCGCTGAACACGACCTATATCTTCCTGAACAAAGCCGCTGTAAAGAAGGACGTGAGGAAGAAATTGGGATTTTGAGGGACGACGATGCGAGCCGGAGGCTCGCAATACTCCGACAGGCGGCCTGGCGCGACAGGCAAACTTACGAGCCAAAGGCTCGGAACACACGACTGGCGGCGGGCTATTGCCTGCCGTTAATCGTTGAGGTTGCGGTTCTCAAGATAAAGCAGCAGGCAAAAGATGATCTCGACGACAATCATGCACAGGGCGAGAACTTGGGGCGAGAAATACAAGCCGACAATCAAGGCTCCTATCGTGATGACGCCTGTCATCACATAGTAGACCTTGGACTTGTAAAGCCAACCGAAGGGTAACAGATGGGCACCAAAGACCATCGCCAGTAACATCACCATCACGTTGGGGACTGCTGCAAACGCCCACATAACAATGAGCAAATAAGGAATCTGAGCCACCGAAAGGACGATGCCCAACGGTGATAGCGGGTTCTCCTTGTCATTGAAGGTGATGTGCAACGGTTTGGAGATCAACCACGCCAACGGCATCAAGGGACAGGTACAACAGAAGGTCAGCAGGTTCTTGGTCTCGAGAGGCAATCGGAACATGTGCACGATGAACACCAACGCCCAGATGATGACCGATGCCATGATGAAATGAATGCCGCGTTTCTGGCCGCGGGCACATGCCGTTTTTGCTTGTTCCAATGCTTGTTTGTCCATATCTCTGAATATTTTTTGTTACAAATATAGACATAATTGGAGAAAAACACCTAAATTTGTGACATAATTATCGTTTATGAGTGATTTCTACAAGACAGTGAAAGGCGTCTCGCAAGGTATCTACCGTGAGAAGATGTCGCGTTTTCTGGCGTTTGCCGAACCCGTGTCGAGCGCCGATGAAGCGCGCGCCGTCATCAAGCGTTATGCCAACGAATACCACGATGCCCGTCACTGTTGCTGGGCCTACATGATCGGCACCGAGCGCAACGAGTACCTGAGCAGCGACAACGGCGAGCCCAGCGGCACGGCCGGCAAACCCATACTGGGACAAATCAACTCGTTTGAACTCACCAACATCGTCATCGTCGTCATCCGCTACTTCGGAGGCATCAAACTGGGCACCTCGGGGCTCATCGTCGCCTATCGCGAGGCGGCCAAACTGGCCATCGAGGCAGGCGAAATCCTCGAGTGTCACGAGCAGGCACGGCTGTCGTTCACCTTCCCTTACCTGAGCATGAACGATGTGATGAAGGTGGTGAAAAAGAGCGAGTTGAAGGTGATAGAACAGGCCTTTGACAACGTGTGCTCGATGACCATCGAGGCCGATGCCGACAAGGTGCCAGGCCTGCGCGACCAGTTCGCCGCCATCGACGGCACCAGCATCATCGACTGAGGACGGTAAAACTGCTGGCACATGCCTTGAGAAAAGTTTTTCGGGGTATAGGCTTGCATAATCGTGCGGGTTGTACTATCTTTGCGCCAATGTCTTCTCTACCTTGAAATCAGCCCATCGAGAAGACCAACATATCATTAGCGTTACCTATCAAGAACAAAAAGACTATGAAACAAACAAGAATCATTCCCATTCTGGCAGCAATGTTGTTGCTGCTCTGCGGCTGCGGTCCTAAAGAAAAAACACCCGATGAGATTTTCCAGGACCAGGCGTCGGGCGTGGTGCTGGTGCTCAATGAGTACTACTACTCTGTTGAATTCAATGACGGTTCGACCATCTACTTCAGCGGCATGAAGGACGGCGAACTGGAGGATGTCTCCCAAGACGAGGACAGCATCAAGAAATCAATGGCATTCGGCACCGCCTTCTTTGTTGACGACAAGGGTACGCTGATGACCAACCGCCACGTTGTCGATCCCGCCGTAGAACCCGGAGAGGTGAAAAACTACGTGCGCAGCCTCATCAGGCAGTTGTCGGCTTACGCCAGTTATGCCCAGGAGAAGATGGCCGACGAGTACAGCGAGTTGCAGGACCAGATTGAAGCGAACACCTACGTGGCCTACGACGAGTACTATGGCTACTATACTGCCGAATCAGATGAGAACGACAATCTGAGAGCCCGCCAACGGGAATTGTCCAACCAATATGATGAACTGCAGGAATATATTGAAGAATTGAGGGAAATTGACGTCAGTGACGTGAACATCAAGACCCACAGCAAGTTGAGCGTGGCCTATAACGGCTCCTATGTCACTGGTCCCGAAGACTTCAAACCCTGCGTCATCATCAAGGAGTCCAGCAAGGAAGATGTGGACCTCGCCCTGATACGCCTGAAAGACAAGAAAACGCCGAGCGATGCCTATATCTTTGCTCCGCCCAAGGACGAAGGCTTCCTGGGAGCCAGCCTCGAAGAGCGCGAGAAACTGGAATTGAACCAGACGCTGGTGCTCATCGGCTACAACCACGGCATCGAACTCGCCGCTACCCGCGAGGGCATCAAGGCGCAACTGACCACAGGCAACGTCTCGCAGCAGCCCGACGATGACCGCGTGATGTACACGATACCCATCCTGCGCGGCTCGAGCGGCAGCCCTGTGCTGAATAAATGGGGAGAACTTGTTGCCGTGAACTTCGCCGGAATGAACGACACACAGAGTTTCAACTTCGGCATCCCGCTGAAACGTATCAAACAATTCATGAAAGAATAAACGAATTGAGGGTGTTGTGATGGTCACGACACCCTCAATTTTTGTTATCCACAACCCGTCAAGGCTTGCGCTGCTGCCAACGGAAACGCGAGCGGACGTGGTCGTTGCCATCGGCATCGGTGATGCTCATGCGGGAGTCGTTCGGGTCACTGTCGTCGATGATGAATTGGCAGGTCTCGCCGTAATGGCTTTCCTTGATGAAGGAAATCTCCATGCGGCTGATGAAATAGTTGTCATAGCAGTCCATATCGAACAGGTTCATCAGGTGTGACAGATAGCGCACGGTGTTGACATGGCGGTTGAAGTCACAATCCATGTAGCCGAAGGTGTAGTCCACGGCATGTCCTTCCTCAATGGGCCGCAGACGGCTCATCGGCTCGATGGGACACGGCAGGTCGCTGACCTTGTCGCTGATGTATCCCAGTTGTGAGATGTCCACGCTGGCCCGAGTGCTCATGTCGATGACCATCCAGATGGTGCGCACATAGCCCAGCGGATTGCCATGGCCATCGTCGAGGCGCATATTGCGCTGCGAGAAGTGGCGGTTGTAGTCCTCAATCCACGTGGTGAGCGTATAGTCTTCGTTGATTTTGGGATAGGCCGTCAGTTCGATAGTCACCCGAGAGAGCACCCACACCTGGTTATCCCTGATGAGGCGTTCATAGCCCGCTCCCCAGGAATTGGCATGGAATGTCGCTACCTCGATGATACGCGTCATCAACAGCGTCAAGGGCATCTCGCCCTGCGGATTGCACTCGCCGGCGGCGAGGTAATAGGTCTTGGAAAAGACTTTCTTATTATCAGAGCACATTGGTTTTCTTGATCAGATAGTGGTCTAAAATGACGAGTGCCGCCATCGCCTCGACGATGGGCAGGGCACGCTGCAGTACACAGGCATCGTGGCGGCCACGGGGCTGCAAAGTCACAGGATTACCCTCGCTGTCGATGGACGGCACCGGACGCATGAGGGTGGGCACGGGTTTGAAGGCGATGCGCATCGTGATTTCCTGGCCGTTGCTGATGCCGCCCTGGATGCCGCCCGAGTGATTGGTCACAGTGCCGATGGTGCCGTCCTCGCGTTTCTCGAAGAGGTCCAGCACCTCGCTGCCGCGCCTGTCAGCCATGTCAAAGCCATCGCCGTACTCAAAGCCATGCACCGAGGGAATGCTCATCATAGCCGCCGCCAGTTGTGCATGGAGTTTGCCGAACAACGGCTCTCCCAAACCGGCAGGCACACCATGGACCGCACAGGCGATGATTCCGCCCAACGTGTCGCCATCGGCCATCACGCGCTCCAACACTGCCGCCGAGTCGCCGGGTTCTGCGCCACCACAACGGCAAACCGTGGCCTGGACAGTAATGCCCAGGTGCTCCAGGGCCTGGATGGCGATACCGCCAGCCACCACTCGAGCCACCGTCTCACGGGCCGATGCACGGCCTCCGCCGCGCGGATCGCGGACGCCATATTTGGCCTGCCAGGTGTAATCGGCATGGTTGGGGCGGAAACAGCGGGCTATTTCCTCGTAATCTGCACTGCGGGCATCGGTGTTGCGCACAAGGAATCCGATGGGCGTTCCCAACGTCTTACCCTGCCAGATGCCGGAAAGCACCTCTACCCTATCCTGCTCGCTGCGGCTGCTGCTACCTGTGGTCTGTCCAGTACGGCGCCGGTCGACAAAGCACTGCAACTCGTCCAGGTCGATGTCCACACCGGCGGGCATGCCGTCGAGCACTCCGCCCATCGCGGGCCCGTGTGACTCACCAAAGGTTGTGAGCGTCAATATCTTTCCAATCGTATTCATTCTGTCTTCTCGGCTATCAGGTCAACGGCTTCGGCCCCGACAAATTCCACCAGAGCCTGCGGATTGATTTTGAACTGGAGTCCTCTCACACCGGCGCTCACATAGATGTAGTCATACAGGATGCATGTCTCGTCGATGAAGGTAGGGAACGGTTTCTTCATGCCCACCGGTGAGCATCCGCCACGAATGTAGCCCGTTGTGGGCAGCAACTCCTTCATGGGAATAAGGTCCACCTTCTTGTTGCCCGACACGCGGGCCGCCTTCTTCAGGTCCACTTCCTCGGCACCAGGAATGACACACACCAGGTGTCCCGTCTTGTCGCCTTGCAGAATCAGGGTCTTGAAGACCTGCTCGATGTTCTCGCCCAACTGGTCGGCAATGTGCTGCGCCCCCAGGTCGCTCTCGTCCACCTCGTAGGGGATGAGTTCGTAGTCAACCCCAGCGGCATCAAGCAGCCTCGCAGCATTGGTTTTATTGATTTTTTTCATTGTTTTTTGTCTTAATGGCGCAAAGTTACTACTTTTGCGCCACAATAGATTGCAAACGATCAAAAATTAAACAACATAGGACAAATGAAGAAACTTATTCTCACCGTTATCGTCGCCATCGCAGGATGGCTGGGCATGCAAGCACAATCGACGCCGGCACCCGAGAAGTACAACGAGTTTATTGAACAGATTGCCGAGCAAAACCCGACAACCGCATCAATCCTGATGAATGCCACTATGGAGTCACTCTCCAAGGACGCGAAAGACTACCGCCAGATGCTGGAACTGGCCGAGCGCCGCTTCAGCGACCCCGCCGACCCCATCCATAACGAGTACCTGTACATGATTGTGCTCAATCATGCCGTCGAGAACTATGTCCTGAGTGCCACCGAGAAGGAGAAACAGCGCCTGTTGCTCGAGGGTGCCAAAAAGAATATGGAAGGCAGCATTGCCGCCGACTTCGACTTTGTGACTCCCGACGGCAAAGACGTACAGCACCTGAAGGATCTGCACGCCGACAACATCCTGGTCTTCTTCAACAATCCCGACTGCGATGCCTGCGAGACCGTGAAGGAGCGCCTGTCGACCAACGAATTCATCAACCAGTTGGTCAAGGACAAGAAACTGATTGTGCTGGCCATCTATCCCTATGATGACCAGAAACTGTGGAAGAAGACCAAATATCCCAAGATGATGATCAACGGCTGGAACCAAAGCCGACAGATTGAATATGCCGAGTTGTATGACCTGCCTACCCTGCCGTGTTTCTATCTGCTGGACAAGGACTACAAAGTCCTGATGAAGAACGAGGGCAGCCTGAACAAGGTGGAAGCCAGGCTCAAGAATCCTGAGGCCCAAGCCATGGCCGCCTCGACCGATCTCAAGACCGTTCCCACCCACCAGGCCCAACAGCCCAAGCCCGCCGTCAAGCAACAGCCCGTTCCTGCACCGGCCGATGATCCCAAGACCATCCTGAGCGAGCAACTGCTGGGTTACATGATCAACAACCAAAGCCAAGAAATGTATGACCACATGGCCAGCATCATCAAGGAACGTGTACAGGCCAACTACTTTGACGGCGCACTCAAGCAGGTTGAAGCCCAGATGGGTAAATACCAGAGCCATGAGGCCTGGGAAATCCAACTGGTTCGCGGCATCAAGTCCTATACCAGCCTGATGCATTTTGAGAATGGACCGCTGGGCATTGTCATCTTCTACGACACCGACAACAACGTGGTTGGCATGAACATCGTTCCCCCCGAAGTCATCAACAAATAAGCCGACACGACATTAACAGGCACATGGCGCCTGCGCCACATGCCAACCAATACAGCCAACGCCTGCCGTCCTTCCCCATCGCGGGAGTGACGGCAGGCGCTCACTTATCGCGTCATACGTTTAAGCACGTTGTAACTGGGGAGGACACCGAGTTCGCCAGCCTTGCTCAGGTCGGCGACACCCAGGGCCTTATTACCCATCCTGAGGTACATCAAGCCACGGTTGTAGTAGGCCTCGGCGAGGTCGGGCTTGAGTTGAATGGCCATCGAGTAACTGCTGATGGCGCTTGTGTAATCGCCCTGCAGCATGTAGATGTTGCCCTTGTTGTAATGGGCATAGACATTCTTGGGCGAGCGCTTGATGACTTGGTCGAGGTCGGCCATGACCTGGTCGAGAGCGGCGGCGTCCTGGCGCTGCCGCAGCATCGTCATCGACTTGCCTGACGCATCGGTGCCGACTTCGGCATCCTTGTCGTCACGCGCCTGGGACATGCGGTACTGCATGAAACGAGCATCGGCCCTGAGGATGTAGGCCAGCGTGAACCCTTCACTCAGAGCGATAGCATTGTCAGCATCGCTGATAGCGGCTTCGGGGTTCTTCAGCAACAGATAGTCGAGTCCCCTGGCAAAGTAATCGATGCTGCGTGGATGGTCCCGCGAGAGAAGGCCATTGTAGTAATCGATTTCGGCAAAATGCTTCTGGATGTTTTCCTCGTCCAGTTGCGCCTCGCCGACGGCCAGCGTGAGTTTGCCAGGCAGCAGACGAGTATCGTTGATTTCGCCGATTTCGCTGAAATAATGCGGACTAGTATTCAGTTTGTTGTCACTCTCGTAATAGGTGAGCGTGAACATGGGCATGGGCTCGACCTCGATGTTGTCGTTCTGGACATGACCTCGCTGGCGGTTGGCATATTCCGGCTTCACCGGTTCATCGTCACGGACGGTGAGCAGGGTGTTGAAGCGGTTGATGATGTCCTCGGCAGTTTCTGGCTCCTCGCCACCGTCGAGCGCTCGCTGCTCGGCCTTCTTGATGGCCGCAGTGGCTTCGATTTCGGCAGGGTTGAAGGTGGAGACATGCGTCTTGTTGCGCTTGAAGATGGCCATGGCGCGCTCGTAGTCGGCATCGCCGCCCTTGTAGTCACCCATGCGCCGCTTGGCTTCGCCACGGGCCATATACCCCGCCTCGAAGTTGGGATACTTCTTCAGAATCGCATTGAAGTCGGAAACCGCCTCGCGGAACTGGCCAGTGCGCATGTGCAGCAAGGCACGGTTATAGAGTGCCATAAAGTTGGACGGATTGCTGCCGAGCACGAAGTCAAAGTCGCTGATGGCCTTGTTGTAGTCGCCGACCTCGGCACGCAGCAGTCCGCGGTTGAAATGAGCCTCCTGGCTGGCAGGGTCCAGGCTGATGGCATAGTCATAGTCGGCCATGGCCCCGAAGTAGTCGTCCAGGTTATACTTCATGAAGGCGCGGTTGATGAAGTAGCCCGAATAATGCGGCTCGAGCATGATGGCGCTGTCCATATCGGCCACCGCGCTTTCGAAATCCTGGCTTGAACGCGTGGCAATCTCGGCACGCATGACATAGGCACCGGCATTGTTCTTGCTCAAGGCGATGCTGCGGTTCAGGTGTTCGAGCGCAGCCACGGTGTCGGCCTTAGCCAGGCTCATCTGTGCCAGACCGATGTAGGCGCGGTCGTTGCGCCGATCAAGTTGCAGCAGGCGTTCAAAGGTCTGCTGGGCCTCGTCATAATTTTTGAGTTCAATCTCACAGACGGCCCGGTTCATCAGCATATTCTTGTCCTCGGGCATGAGTTCCAGCCCGGCATCATAGTCCTTGATAGCCCCCGCGTAGTTGTGCAGGTTCTGCCTGGCGACACCTCTCACCTGATAGGCATCGACGATGAACGGGTTGCGCTCGATGGCCATGGCAGCATCCTGCTCGGCCCCGACGTAGTCCTCCAGGCTGATTTTTGCCACCGAGCGGTAGAAATAGGGCTCGGCAAGAAAAGGCTTTGCCTTGATGGCCTGGTTAAAATACTGGATAGCCAGGACGTAGTCCTCGAAGTAGAGGGCATTACGTCCGATGTTCACCACCTGGTCGGTGTTGATCTGGGCATATGCCGCCACTGTCATCGCCAACGCAGCGATTACAGACATCAAGCGGCTATATATTGATGGTTTCTTCATTTTTTTGCAATATCTTCGAATATTGTTAGGCCTTCGAATTAAACGAATTATTCGAATTTTGGCATCCGCCTTCCATAACGGCAAAAGTAGGTCAAAATTTCACGCCAGCCAAAAATTGGAGTTTCGAGGAGGGATTTTTCACATTTTATGGCACAAAGTCTTAAAAACGTCTAAAGGATTTTGTAAGTAACCGATATTGCAGTACTTTTGAAGTTTGAAACCGAAAACCGACTATTTCACAATGAGAAGATATATCGTATTGAGCCTTTTGCTGGCCATGCTGTTGGCACCCGCAACGATGGATGCCCGCAAGAAGAAGGACAAGAAACAGGACAAGCGCACCGTTGTCGTGGAGAACGTGGCCGATGCCGAACAGCCCATGCACGAGATTGCCATCACCGATGCCGCCCAACAACTCTACGGCGAGTGGGACATCGTGAGCATCCGCAAAAAGAAAGTGTACACGCTGGAGCGCGCCTACCTGTACTTGGACTTTGCCGGCGGCAACAAGGTGTACGGCTGCAATGGCTGCAACATCATCAACGGCACCTTCCAACTGAGCGGCAACAACCTGATGTTCGGCAATTTCATCTCTACCGACAGGACCTGCAACAATGTCACCAGCGAGAAAACCATCATGCACGCGCTGTCCGACGTACGCCGCTACACGCTCACTGCCCAATACAATGCCCAATACCTGAACCTGATGAATTCCAAGGGTACCGTGGTTGCTGTGCTCAAACGCCACAACCTGGATCTGCTGAACGGCGCGTGGCTGGTGAAAGAAATCGACAGCGAGAACGTCAGCGAACACAACATGCGTGTTGTTGTCGATGCCGTGATGCAGACCATCCACGGCGATACCGGCTGCAACATCATCAACGGCATCATCACGCTCGACCCGAGCAAGGACATGGCAATCCAGTTTGAGGACCTTCACTCGACTGAGCACGACTGCGAAGCCATCGACTTTGAGACCGCCTTGCTGCTGGCTCTTGAGAGCACCGAATCATGCAAGCGCATCAATCAAAACGAGATGGCGCTGCTGGACAACAAGGGCAACATCGTGCTCGTGCTGCAGCGTATCAACCTGCGCTAACAATTCCCCGACATAAACAACAGACGCGGCCGTTGCAGCGGCCGCGTCTGTTGTTATACACTGAGGGAAGAATCACTTCACCACACGCTTGACGGTGGTGCGGGTGCCATCGCTATGGGTGGTCACAACGATATTGACGCCCTCCTGAGGTTCCTGGCTGGTGATGCCCGACGGCGTGATGTACTTCACGTCAACAACCTGGCCTGCCGCATTCACCTCGTCGACCGAAGCCGATGAGAGGATCTGGAGCGGATAGACAACATAGTTGGTGTAATAATCGTCGGCCGTAGCACTGATACGGTGCATAGCAGCGGGCTGGTTCTCCTCCCACGGCTCCACGAGTTTGAAGATGGACAAGAGACCGAAACTGAAGCCCTGCTTGTCGGCCATCTCGGCCTCCAGGTCGGGAGCATAGTCGAAACAGAGGTTAACGACAACGGTGTCCTGCTCGCTGCACAGGCAAGGCTTGCCGTCCTTGTAGAAGAAGTAGCCGTCGACGCGTCCCAGTTCATTGCCCAGCGCGCCGAGGTAATCCTGGCTCAAGTCATAGTCAAATACCGTCAATACCGGATAATCGGCATCGGTGAGGGCAACGGGTTCACTGTTGAGGATGAGGCGCGGATTGGTCGAGCGGTCGGCCAACACACCCTTGACCGTGCCGGGCTTGAGGACGGCCTGACCGGCAAGCGCGTTGAACAACTCGTCATCGCCCGAGCAGTCGAGGGCAATCCAGTCGGGATACCATGACAGCCACTCGGCATAACCCCACTCCTCGTAGGTGTCGTAATAAATCTCGCTGACGTTGTCGGTGACATAGACCAACTTGCCGTCGGCGGCATCGCTCACGGCAGCAACATACAGGGTGTCGTTGACCTTGTACTGCACACCATCCTCGCCCTCGTACATCACCTTCCACAGGCGAGTGCCGGGGTCGGCAGTGATGGAGATGGGGAACAATTCCATCATGTCGTAGTAGATGGTGACCATGCCCTCGATGGAATAGCGTTCAGTGGGGTCCACCTCGGAATAATCGATGGCAAACTTATTGAAACCCGCCATCGTGGAATTGACCGTATTGCCGTCCTCGTCGGTCTCGGTGCTGTAGATGGTGAACATACCATTTTGTTCGATATTGCTCAGTTTCACGCCATCAAAGAAGACCTTATAATTCTCCCATCCCTCCTCGGGATTGGCGACATCGTACAAATAGCCCGTGCAATCAAATGCCGAATAATAGTACTCGTCGAGGATATCCTTGGGGTTCGCAAAGTGGGCTGGATTGCCGACTTCGACTAAACTCCTGTAGGTCTGCTTAACACCAGTCCAGCCGGCGGGGATGACGGCACCCAACGGGTACTGCTTGCCCGTGTCGCCATAGATAACACCGGCGTAGGCATTGCCTTCCTCGTCCAACTGCATGACCCAGAGCATTTCGTTCCACTGGTAGTTGACATACACATCACTGGTGAACTGGAAGGCGGTGCCGTCCTCCAGCGCTGCCAGATGCTGAAGCGAGTCGAGTTTGAAAATGTCGGGGTCGATGGGGTCTTCAGGATCATCACCGGGGTTCTCGCCGCTGGTGGTGACCACGATGCTGGCGACCTGCGCGTTCTTGGTGCCAAAGTGTGTGAACGTCACCGACGAAGCGTTGCCGGTCCATGTGCCCACACCGCCGGCAACGCTGTAGTCACCGACATCGGCCAGCAGGTCGAAGTTGGACGTGTTGGCGGCATTGACAGTGACTGCGGTAATGCTGCCCTCGGCCACCGACAGGGTGACGGAGCCGTCAACATAGATACGCAGGGAGAAACTGCCCTGGGAGTTCCAGATGCGCGTCGGGGTTGCACCATTGACAGCCGACAGCGACACGCCGTCGACCGTCACAGGACCGGCGTCGACCAGATTGGTTCCGGCACTTTGCTCGGGCACAGCGTATCCCATGGCAGTAATACCCTCGGCCGTCGAGAAGTCAAAGGTCACCTCGGCAGCCTGTAATGTAAAAAATGAGGCCATTAAGGCCATCAAAAAGAGTGAGTAAAAACGTTTCATCGCACATTAATATGTTTTTCTGGTACAAAATTACAACGATGCTTTGGGACAAACACTACAAAGTAGCTAAAAAAGTTATCAACAAATGCTATTTTCCAGTGATCGCGTTGACAACGCGACATACAGAACAGCACAGACAGCACCCGAGGAAATGGGCAAAGCATTGAACAGCAACTGCTGGCTGGTAATGGCAACCACCGGAAACAAGCAAGTGTCGTCTCAGTGGTCGCGGAAGATGAGAGTTGTGGTAAATCTTTGTTGAGCGTTTTACTTAGTAAAAAGGATGCCTTCAAAGTTGATATAGCAGGTGGCGTCTTTATTGCGCGACACGTAGAACTCGTCTATCATCAACAACTCCTTGCCATTGTCAATGACGAGGGGCTCAGTCTGAACATTCTTGCCGCTGCCGACTTCACGAACTGTTCTACTGTCATCACGAGCAGCAAAGGCCTTCAAGTCCAGATCAAACTTATGCTCTACCTCGTCGATATCGGACATATCCACCGACACACGATTGTCCTTGACGACAAGGTCAGAGGCGCAGAAATAGACGTTTGTCAACTTGGAGTAACCCTGAGGCACGGCCACATGATCGATTAAGTGTGCATTGCTATAAGCCTCATTCTCACCGGTGACAACAACGCCGTCCTTTGTCTGGAGATTGCCGAGGACGGCATCCTTAGCTATCAGGTCGCTGACGGTTTCAAAGCCGTAGTCACTTCTTAGGTAATCAAGTTTAGAATCCATTGCGACGGCAACCTCGGGGTTGGCAGTCTTGAGCCACTGCTCGTACTGCTCGCCCGTGAGCGGCAATTGCTTGACGCCCGTCGCCGCGAAGGCATTATTGATTTCCTTCTTCAACTGGCGCTGGGTGACATTGGGGATGCTGTACGGTCCAACCGAGACGAGGAACAGAATCAGGGCGAACGAGGCGGGAATGAGCCAGATGCGCTTGTTGCGGGTGAAAATCAACCACAGGCACACAGCATAGCACCACAGGTTGAACACCAACAAGTAAAGGCGGCTCACCGTGATACCATAGTCGGCCAAGCGACGGCCAATGGCCACGGTCATCAGCGACAGCAGCGGGAGCATGACCACGGGAAGCCAACGTGTCACCCGCTTGAACAACTTGTTGCCCTCGAGGTGCTGGAGCGGATAAGAGAAATAGATGAGCAGCACCATGAGCATCATACTGCCCGTGACCAGATAACTCACGCCACCAACCGGTAATGACCATTGAAGTAAAATCTTGACGCCATAGGCATAAAGCGTGATCAAATACAATCCCAACAACGGCAGGAACAGGTATTGCATCACCCCCTTGCCAAAGCGTGAGTATTCGGGCACAGCATTCAGGTATTTCTTACTTCCCTTGGGGATGAGTGCCATGAACAGGGACGGCGCCAACAACACCATGCACACAATCCAGATATCAATATACACCGATGAATCGATGTCCATGGCGAACAGCATCTTCAAGGACTCGACCAGCAATAGCAGCCCCAAGGTCAAGATGCCGCCAATAGCACAAGAAACGATTAGCGCCAAAATGATGCGTATAGAGAAGTTCCAGAACGGCATGTCCTGATTCTTGCGGTAGAAACAGAGGAGAAAAATGGCAAATGCGAATGACGCCACCGTGGCGCTGACGGCAATCATCTGCGTCATGGAAAAGCGGTCGAACTGCGCCAGATAGGCCGACACGGCGAACCACGCAATCTGAGCCAGGACCGGCACGGTCCACACCACAATCTTGTTCCTAAAATCCTCGGTCAGCAATGACAATGCCACAGCCAGCAAAGCTCCCGTAGCGGGATAGAAAATGAGCAAAAATGTCATCTTGTCGCTCACTGCGTCATCACCGCCATGATTCAGATAGATGAGGAAGCCTGTGAGGAACAAGACAAGCAACATCGCCACGGGGAAACGCCTAAAACTTTGGTCGAAACGCCCGACTAATGCGCTGAAAGAAAATTTTTTGATTATACCCATATCCATTCAATAGTTATCCAGTTTTTTATCATAACGAGAAAAGACATTTCAAATTGCGGAAATCATCATTAAAAGTGCTTAAACTTGTAACCATCGAGATGGTCATGAAAACGTGCGCGGGCAAGGGAGTGGCAAAAGATTTGCGCCCTTGATTATTCGTTGTAGTTTTCTCTGCGGCGCTTCGCATCCTCGTGTAAATTAGGTTGCGCCTCAACAATGCTCAAGAAAACTGCGTTTTTCTTGGCATTGTGTTCAGCTTTCACTAATTTTGTGGCCTCAAAGAGAGCAGTATGGTGGCTTGTCGCTCGTTAACATCACATGGTTGCGAGAGGAAAGTCCGGGCAACGCAGAGCATCACATTTCTTAACGGGAAGCCATGGGTGACCGTGGGGTTAAGGTGACAGAAAACAACCGCCGCGCAAGCGGTAAGGGTGAAAAGGCGGGGTAAGAGCCCACCGGACGCTGTGGTGACACAGCGTGCCGCACTACCTGTGAGTTGCAAGTTCATGTATACCGGCATTTAAGGGCTGCTCGTCCATTGCCGGGGGGTAGAACGCTATACCGTCGCAGCAATGCGCCGGACAGATAAATGACAGGCACCTGCCGTCACGGCAGGCACATAACCCGGCTTACAGCCATACTGCTTTTTATATAGTATACCACGTCGTCACGTGAGTGATGATTTTCAGGATAAATAACGTCACGACCAACTAATATGGCACGAAAAGAAGAACTGACGCGGATGTGGGAACGCACGCTGGACTATCTGTTCAACCAGCGCCCCGCATTTGAGAGAGAAGGTGCAACGGGTTACAAGCCGGGGCTTGATACCAGTCTCGCCCTTGACAGGTTATATAATGAGCCTCACCGCAACTACCGTATCATCCACATTGCCGGCACCAACGGCAAGGGCTCCACGGCCCACATGCTGGCGTCGTGCCTGCAGCAATGCGGTTACCGCGTGGGCCTGTTCACATCGCCGCATCTAGTGGACTTCAGGGAGCGCATCCGCGTCAACGGCAAGAAAGTGAGCCGCAACTACGTGATGAAGTGGGTAGCCGACTACCGCAAGCGGGCGCTCAAGGACTATGAGCCCTCATTCTTTGAGTTAACCTCGACGATGGCGTTTGACTACTTCGCCTGGCGCCACGTCAATGTCGCCGTGATCGAGACCGGCCTGGGCGGCAGGCTCGACAGCACCAACATCATTACTCCCGAGGTGAGCGTCATTACCAACATTGGTCTGGAGCACCAGCAATTCCTGGGCAACACACTCGAGGAAATCACCAGCGAGAAGGCCGGCATCATCAAGCCGGGCCGTCCAGTCATCGTGGGCCATGCCGATGGCGTGGTGCGCAACGTCATCGAACGTGTGGCCAAGAGCCAGAGGGCCCAGGCCATCTTCGCCCAAGACAAGCCCGAAGTGCTGAATGCCGTGCACATCGACGGCATGCTGCGCCTGAACACTGCGAGCCACGGCGTCGTGGACTGCCAACTGACCGGTGACTACCAAATCGAGAACGTGAACACCGTGCTGCACACGCTGAACCTGCTCAAGTCGCTCAACTACCGCATCAAGAAGGACGCCATCGTCGACGGCATGGCCCACGTGGTCGAGAATACCGGCCTGATGGGCCGCTGGATGAAACTGGGCGAGAAACCGTTGCTGCTGTGCGACTCGGCCCATAACCCACCGGGCTTTGAACAAGTGATGAGGCAACTCAAGCGCGAGACCTACGAGAAACTGCATCTGGTGCTGGGATTCATGGCCGACAAGGACGTTAGCACCATGCTCAGGATGCTGCCCAAAAACGCGAGATACTACTTCACCCAGGCGCAGACCGTGCGCAGCATGAAGTGTGAAGAACTGCAGCAGAACGCCGCAGCCATGGGTCTACAAGGCAGTGTCTACAGCCGCGTGGAAGACGCGCTCGAGGCGGCCCGCAGAAGCGCCCTGCCCAAGGACCTGATCTATGTGGGCGGCAGCATGTATGTGCTTGCCGAACTGCTGAAATATCTGGGATACGGCGACTGACGCAGCCTTGCTGCCGCTGATGCCCCCATCAACAGGCCCGCACGACGCCTCACCGGCATCGTGCGGGCCTGCCATCTTGAAGTGCCAACATGACGCATAGGCTGTGCCAAATTGTCATCAATTGTTATCACAACGCCCCGCAATGCAAAACAATTTAAAAAGATACACTGCCGCTATTAATTTAGTTTAAAAAAAACCGCCAAAATATTGCAGTTTTCATTTTTGGTTGTACATTTGGCCCAGAATTTGAAAAGTTAAATTTAACATTTGAAACAATTAAAATCTACAATAAATTAACATTAAGGAAACATGAAAAGAAATTTGAAATTAGTTCTAATGCTCGTTGCTTCGTCCGTTTTGGGTTCGGCAGCGACCATGATGGCAACCAGTGAACTGGAAAGGAAAGGCATCATCAGCGACACATATGTAATGAGTCAGGAAAGCGCCCCCGCCAGCGAGGGCCGCGCACCGGCAGTCACGCGCCCCGTGGACATGAGCCGCGACTTCACCGACGTGGCCGAGAGCACCATCAACTGCGTGGTGAGCATCAAGAGTTATGCAACCCCCAGGCAGAACTACTACGGCGGTGACTACTTCGACCCGTTTGAATTCTTCTTCGGCCCCGGCTACGGCGGGTCGCAGCGCGGCCGCCAGCAGCAGCCCCAGAAGAGCGAGCCTCAAGCGATGGGCATGGGTTCGGGTGTGATCATCAGTACCGATGGCTACATCGTCACCAACAACCACGTGATTGACGGTGCCGAGAAACTCGAGGTCACGCTGAACGACAACCGCCAGTACAACGCCACCGTTGTGGGCAGTGACGAGAAGACCGACATCGCGCTGATCAAGATCAATGCCAAGGACCTCCACGCCATCAACTTCGGCAACAGCGACGCCGTCAAGCCCGGTCAGTGGTGTGTCGCCGTTGGCAACCCCTTCGGTTTCAACTCCACCGTGACCGCCGGCATCATCAGCGCCAAGGCCCGCGGCATGAACACCAGCGACAACAACGGCATCAAGGCCTTTATCCAGCATGATGCCGCCGTCAATCCCGGCAACTCGGGCGGCGCCCTGGTCAACACCGCTGGTGAACTCATCGGCATCAACACGATGATTTATTCCCAAACGGGAAACTACAGCGGTTGCTCGTTTGCCGTTCCCAGCAACACGGTGAAGAAAGTCATTACCGACATCAAGCAATACGGTACCGTTCAGCGCGCCGTTCTGGGTATCCAGTACACTGAACTCAATGCCGAAAAGGCCAAAGAGAAGAACATCACCGCCACCACCGAGGGCATCTACGTTGCCAGCGTTACCGACCGCGGTGCTGCCAAGGAAGCCGGCCTGCAAGAGGGCGACGTCATCGTCAAACTCAACGGCTCGCGCGTCAAGGACAGCGGCGAGATGCAGGAAGAGATGAACAAGTTGCGTCCCGGTGACAAGGCCGAGGTGGAATACTACCGCGACAACAAACTCAAACGCACCACCGTCACCTTCAAGAACGACCAGGGCAACACCAAGATGACCAAGCAGAGTGACTTCATGTCGCTGGGCTGTGCCTTCACCGAACTGAGCAAGGCCGACAAGGAAGACCTGGCCATCAGCAAGGGCCTGAAGGTGGCAGGAGTGAAAGCCGGCAAGTTCAAGAACGCCGGAATCCGTGACGGCTTCATCATCACCGACATCAACAACATTCCCGTCGACTCGCGCGATGACGTGGAGAACATCTACAATCAGATCATGCGCAGCAGTGACAGTGACAAGGTGATGTTCATCACGGGCTTCTACCCCACGGGCAAGAAAGTGTACTATGCCGTCGACCTGAGCGACGACGAAGATTAAACCGAACTTTCATACGCACATATAACTATTTTCCACTGTGGTGGCGATGGCAGACAGTCATCGCCACCGCTTTTTGCCACGGCGCCCGCCCGCGGGGCACATCGCCCGGTAGCAGGCAGCCGGCAAGGGTTTATCCACAAATTATTCACTTTGCGTTGTTCCGAGGCCCAAAACACAATTTTATGATATTCAATCTTTTCTTGAAAAAAAAAATTACGGAAATCCATGGGATTTTCAAAAAAATGTCTTACCTTTGCAAACAGAATAACTAACCCCAAAATTTGTATCATTATGAGAGGATGATCTAGACCAGGAGCCGGAAGGCCGAGAATTTATGGAAAAAGAGTGCAGTTATCAATCTTGATTTCTGAAGAGACCAAAGCCAAACTCAAAGAGTTGGCCCGAGCCACGGGCAAACCCCTTGCCAGCATTGTTGAGCGACTGATCATCAACGAGCACGATGAGGTGTTACTGTCGTCATGAGCGATGAGCCTCCACCGATCCTCATCGGCTGACAACAGTCCATGACTTCACACGTTGATATAACACGACTCCGCACAACAATCCCCCCGAATCAGGAAGAGAGAAAACAACTGCCCACCCCATCCTGCCCGTGAACGTCATCACCATTGACGCCAGGCAGGCATGTCTCGAAATGAACGAAATGCACCAAACGCCACCTGCTGCAGGATTGGCACGGTTTTTGCTGTAGTTAACTGTCACGAATTTACCCCATTATCACCTGACAAACAAGAATCAAATCTATAAAAAATGGTATGAGACAACTGAAAATCATCAAATCAATCACCAACCGCGAGAGTGCCTCTCTCGAAAAGTATCTCCAGGAAATTGGCCGCCAGGACCTGCTCAGCGCCGAGGAAGAGGTGGAACTTGCCCAGCGCATCCATCAGGGCGACCAGGCCGCCCTTGACCGGCTTGTCACTGCCAATCTGCGCTTTGTCGTGTCGGTCGCCAAGCAATACCAGAACCAGGGCGTGAGCCTGTCGGACCTCATCAACGAGGGAAACATGGGTCTGATCAAGGCCGCACAGAAGTTTGACGAGACACGCGGTTTCAAGTTCATCTCCTATGCCGTGTGGTGGATACGCCAAGCGATTCTCCAGTCCATTGCCGAGGACTCCAACCTGGTGAGGGTGCCGCAGAACCAGGTGGGCCTTGCCAACCGGGCCAACAAAGCGCAATCGCGTTTTGAGCAACTCAACGAGCGCCGCGCATCGGTCGAGGAACTGGCCGAGGAACTCAAACTCCCCGTCAACAAGGTCAACGAGACGCTGAAGACCACCTACCGCTCGGTGTCGGTCGACGCCCCGTTTGCCGAAGGTGAAGACAACAGCCTGCTCGACGTGCTGCCCAACAACGACTCCCCCATGGCCGACTCGACAGTGAACCAGGAGTCGCTGGCCAGGGAGGTCGCGCGCGTGCTCGAGCACCTGAATCCCCGCGAGCGCGACGTCGTGAAACTGTTCTACGGCATCGGCGGGCAAGAACTGTCGCTCGAGGAAATCGGCGACAAGTTTGACCTGTCGCGCGAGCGCGTTCGCCAAATCAAGGAGAGGGCCATCCGTAGCCTGAGGAACAAGAGCCAACTGCTGCGCCCCTACCTGGGTTAACAGCCATGAAAAAGGTCCCCGCCGGTGGCGACGGGGACCCTGTATCACACAAGGCGTTGCGACGAAAATTGCAACAAAAAGACAAAATTTTTCGGATTTTCTGAAATTTTCGAGAAAAATCCTTGGAAGTAGACGATAATTGTCGTATCTTTGCACGCTTAAACTCTACATACGTTAGATGAGACAATTAAAAATCACAAAATCCATTACTAACCGCGAGAGCGCGTCCCTCGACAAATATCTTCAAGAAATCGGCCGTAAGGAACTCATTACGGTTGATGAGGAAGTCGAGTTGGCACAGCGCATCCGCCAGGGCGATCAAGCAGCACTTGATAAACTCGTGAGCGCCAACTTGCGTTTTGTCGTTTCTGTCGCAAAGCAGTATCAGAACCAGGGATTGAGTCTTCCCGACTTGATCGACGAGGGTAATCTGGGCCTCATCAAGGCAGCGCAGAAGTTTGACGAGACGCGTGGTTTCAAGTTCATCTCCTATGCTGTGTGGTGGATCCGTCAGTCGATTCTTCAAGCCCTTGCCGAGCAAGCCCGCATCGTGCGTCTGCCGCTTAACCAGGTGGGTTCGATCAACAAGATCAGCAAAGCCCAGGCCCGTTTTGAGCAGGAGCATGAGCGCCGTCCGTCGGCCGAGGAACTTGCCGACCGCCTTGACATCCCCGTCGACAAAATCAGCGACACGATGAAGGTGTCGGGCCGTCACGTCTCGGTTGACGCGCCGTTTGTCGAGGGCGAGGACAACAGTCTGCTGGATGTGCTTCCCAACAACGACTCGCCGATGGCCGACTCGACGCTGAACCAGGAGTCGCTGGCCAAGGAGGTGAACCGTGCGTTGGACCAACTGAACCCGCGCGAGCGCGACATCCTGAAGATGTTCTTCGGCATCGGTTGCCAGGAGATGACTCTCGAGGAAATCGGAGCAAAGTTTGACTTGACACGTGAACGCGTGCGCCAAATCAAGGAGAAGGCCATCCGCCGCCTGAAAGGCCAGAAGAGCAAGTTGCTCAAAGCCTATCTGGGCTGATCGCCTCACACATGCTAGTTAAACGATTCAGGCTGCCTCACAAGGGCAGCCTTTTTGTTCCCCATGTGCCACCAATGTAACAATATGACACAACTTGGCGCCTCCAGAGAAGAAAAAACCGCAAATCTATTGCAGGAATGAAAAAACTGCAGTACCTTTACCCGATGTTTTATTATTGTGGCAATTTATTTTCATATCAATAAACACTTAACAAGAGAAAAAAGAGATGAAAAAGATTTTGACATTTGTCTGCCTGCTTATGCTGGGCATGGGCGTGGGCAGTGCACAGGTACAAAAGAACGAGACTGCTGCAGGCGTCAACCTGGTTTACGGCAGCCGCATCGAGAGCATGGGTATCGGAGCACGTTTCCAGTATGGCATTCTGGACCAGTTGCGCACCGAGGTGGGTTTCAACTACTTCTTTGAGCACAAGCACATGTCGTGCTGGGATGTGAACATCAACGCCCACTACCTGGTCGGCCTGGCCAATGACCGGTTCTATATCTACCCGCTTGCCGGCTTGAACTACACGATGATCGACTACAAGGGCGAACACAACGAGAAGGGCGAGGAGAACCACATCGGCCTCAACCTGGGTGCCGGTCTCGAATATGAACTCACCGAGCACTTCGGTGTGAACCTGGAATACCGCCACACCATCATCCGCAAGGTGGATCAGGGTGTGATTGGCCTGGGTCTTAACTACAAGTTCTGATTAACGGGACCTATCTTCCCCACAGGAAACAAGGCGGGGTCAACATCATGGTGTTGGCCCCGTCCTGTTTTTCCTTGACTCGGCAATCGGTTATTCGTCTTCCTGGAGGTTTTCGATGGTCTTGTTCATGAAGGCTGAGATGCCATCGTCGTCATCGTCCTCGTTGCCGAAGCCGTCGCTCACCTTGATAGCGCACAGCGAGCGGAGGAACTCCTGCGAAGTATTGGCCTTGTCGTTGCTTGTGTAGAAATGCCCCTTGCCATTGAAAATGTCCTCGAGTCCGAAGTCGAAATATCCGCTGATGCTATCGGTGCGGGACTGGGCAAAGAAGCCGACCACGGCACCGTCGAAGAATTCCCTGACGGGTTTCATCTCGTAGGCATAGCCCTCGGTCTGCTCATAATCGAGCATCTTCATGTACAGGATGCCGTCGGTGATACCGATTCTGATCATCTTGTTGTCGTACTGATAGATGTATTCTCCCTCATAGAGTTCGGGGGCCTGTCCCATGGAGTTGGCAAAGTTGCTGATCTGGGCCACCACGCCGTCGGGGTTGTTGGAGTGTGCCGCAAGCACCATGTTCCACTCGCCCTCGAGATGCGGGTCACGTGCCAGTGCTATGGTGAACGGTCCATCGATGGTGGACAGGATGCTTGCCAAGTCGATGCGACCGATGTAGGGTACCTTGCCGAACAACTCGAGCAACTGCTGAATCTGTTTGAGTTTCACGAAATTGTCGCCCTTGATGCTGATGGTGAAGATGTAGTCCATCGAGTTGGGGATGGCCTTGAGGACATCGCCGGTGGGCTTGCTTATCGTGGTGTTGAGCATCTGAGCATACTCACTGTTTTCGGCGGCGAGGATGCGCGTCTTCATCTGCACGGCCTTCTCATCAAAGTCCACATTGCAGGTCACGGCATCGATGTCGCTCTCGGTAAAGATGCCGATGATGGGCAACTTCTGCGACAACTCACGGTAGACTTCACTCTTGCCAAAGATGGACTTCAGTCCCTTGCCCTGCAGCCACACGTTGATTTCGGAGTCCATGCCGAGCAGGTCCCTGACTTCTTTGTTCTCGGTGATGCTGGTGGCCGTCTTGCTCAAGATTGCCTTGGCGCCGCGAGCGGCCTTGGAAACCTCCATCGGCATATTGACCGTACCCACCAACAGCACGCCATCGTCGATGACGTAGATGTTGTCCTTGACATACATGCAGTCCAGGTTCTCGACCTTGCTGAACTCGCCACCGATGCGCATCTCGAGCGTCTTGCGGGCCTTTTCGGGCTCATCAAGAGCAGCCAGAATCACACGGCCAAAGGTCTTGGTCGAGAAGAAGACATAAGCCCTGCTGTCGGTATTGATTCCCATCTGCGGCAGATCGTTGAGAATGATGCAGAAGGGCGAGGTGTCATTCTCGTCGACAGCCTGTCTCAAGGCTTGCGGCAGGATGATTTTGCCATCGTCGAGCATACCTGCCTTCTTGACGATATCATGAACATCGATGCTGACCACGCCGGTAGCATCGGCAGGAATCATTTTTTCAAGGTTGTCACCGGCGCAGGCTGTCATCAGGAGCAGCAATAGCGTCATTGTCAGGTGCTTAAACCACTTCATGGGTCTATCGTTATTGTTGGTTGATAAGGGTTAACAGGCTTCATTGCCATGACTTTCACGGCGAAATCGCGCTGTGGTCGGCACAAAGTTACTACAACTTTATGATATAGAGCATGAAAACAAGTGTGAAAAAACGGCTACAATTATCAACAACACACATCCGTGTGCCAAAGCGAGGCAAAAAAGCGGAGAGGTCGGGCGAAAAAGCCGAAAAACGGAGGGGGTCGAGACAAGCGTACAACCGTATTTAATAGTTAAAACGTAATTTAACTAAACTTAATAGGATGTTTCAAGAAAAAAGCATTAAATTTGAACATCCAAAATCGATAGTAAGAGTAAAAACCTAATCCGGGTATGTAACTGCCCGTTAATCAACAAGAAAAGACTATGAACGAGATTTCAGACATCTTAAGAGAACTCCTGGACCGCTATAGCAACACACCCGAACTCGACGAGGAATTTGAGCGCATGCTCCGCGAAGAGGAAGGATTCGAGCAAGAATATGCCGTGTGGTGCGAGGACAATGGCTACACACTCAAGGACGGATACCGCGACTATCTGAACGAAATCATCGAGTCGCAGGACTCCTACTGGGATAGTTACCACGAATTCGGGAATAACATCTAACTGTTGCCACAACATCACCAGCGGGACTTAGGACCACAGGCCGCGCATTGTACCAACAAGGCGCTATAGCCGTTGCCGCGGCCAGTGTAAGGCATCCCGCAGTCAACCATCTGCCAACCAATAAAAACTGAACCAGAAGAACATCAATGTTTCCGTCAAAAAATAACCGCAGTTTTGCCACCGAATGGGACAACCAGGACGGCATCCTGATTGCATGGCCCCATGCCGGCACCGACTGGGCCTACATGCTCGACGAGGTGACAGCCTGCTATGTGGAAATGGCGCGCGCTATCCTGGAAGACGATGAGCGCCTCGTTATTGTTGCTCCCGATGCTGACGACGTGAAAGCGTCGCTCGGCCAGGACGTGGACTGGCAACGCATCAGCATCATCGAGTTGCCCACCAACGACACATGGGTGCGCGACTATGGCCCCATCGCCGTGTTCAAGGACGGGCGCACGGTGCTCACCGACTTCACCTTCAACGCATGGGGCATGAAGTTTGCTGCCGACTGCGACAACCTGGTCACCTCACGGCTCCAAGCCCGTGGCGTGTTTAAGGCACCACTGGTCAACTACCGCGATCTGGTACTGGAGGGCGGCTCTATCGAGACCGACGGAAACGGCACCGTGCTGACCACTACGTGCTGCCTTACTGCCCCGAACCGCAACGATGCCCTCTCGCGCGAACAATTGGAGCAGGAACTGCTGGACCGCCTGGGCTGTGTGAAGATGCTGTGGTTGGACCACGGCGCCCTGAGTGGTGACGACACCGACGGACACATCGACACGCTGGCTCGCTTTGCCCCCGACGGAGTCATCCTGTACTGCGGTTGCGACGACCCCGAAGACGAGCACTACGAACCGCTGATGAAGATGGAAGAAGACCTCAAGCAGATGACCGATGCCGAGGGCAACCCTTACCACCTGATCAAGTTGCCGCTGCCCGACGCGATGTATGACGAAATCTCAAGGCTGCCGGCCACCTATGCCAACTTCCTGGTGATGAACCATCAGGTGCTCGTGCCCGTGTACGGACAGCCCGAGAACGACGTCAAGGCCTGCGAACTGATTGGCCAGGCTTTTCCCGGCCGCAAAATCCAGGGCATCGACTGCCGGCCGCTCATCTGCCAGCACGGTTCGCTGCACTGCGCGACGATGCAACTGCCCGAGGGCTCCCTCACTGATTAATCACTAAAGACATCATACTCATCATGAAAGTAGGAATCATCCAGCAACGCAACAGCGACGACGTGAAGGCCAACCGCCAGTCGCTCATCAACAAGATAAAACAACTCGCCCGCCAGGGTGCCCAACTCGTTGTGCTGCCCGAGTTGCACGACTCACTATACTTCTGCCAAGTGGAAAGCGTGGACAACTTTGACCTCGCTGTGGAAATCCCCGGCGAAGTGACCCGGGAATATGCCGCTGTGGCTCGCGAGTGCGGCATCGTGCTTGTCACCTCGCTGTTCGAGAAGCGGACAACAGGCCTGTACCACAACACGGCCGTGGTGTTTGACACCGACGGCAGCATAGCAGGCCAATACCGCAAGATGCATATCCCCGACGACCCTGCCTACTATGAGAAATTCTACTTCACCCCCGGTGACCAGGGATTTATCCCCATCGACACGTCGCTGGGACGGTTGGGTGTGATGGTATGCTGGGACCAGTGGTATCCCGAAGGCGCCCGCCTGATGGCCATGCGGGGTGCCCAACTGCTCATCTACCCCACCGCTATCGGATATGAGAGCAGCGACACGCCCGAAGAGCAGGAGCGCCAGCGCGAGGCGTGGACGACCGTCCAGCGCGGACATGCCGTAGCCAACGGGTTGCCTGTCATCACTGTCAACCGCGTGGGACTTGAAACGGACCCGTCGGGACAGACCAACGGCATTCAGTTCTGGGGCAGCAGTTTTGTTGCAGGTCCGCAAGGCGAACTCATCTACCGCGCACCTAACGACAGCGAAGACCTGCTGGTCATCGACATCGATATGGAGCGCAGCGAACAGGTGCGCCGCTGGTGGCCGTTCCTGCGCGACAGGCGCATCGAGTGCTACGGCGACCTGGACAAGCGTTTTCTGGACTGACATCATCCAAGACGAATAAAAAGTGAAGGACAATCGGTTGTTAACCGGGATTGTCCTTCACTTTTTACTTATCAGTGGATGCCGACGATCAGGCTTGACCTTCGCCTTGTCCTTCGTCTTTTGGGCCGAAGGTGTCCTTGATGAAGTCTTCCACCTTGTCCATCACGCCGTCGGCGGCTTCAGCAACATCGCTGAGGGCATCTTTGGCCTTGTCGATGACACTCTCCTCACCCTCCTTGGTCTCGAAAGCGTCCTTGGCTTTCTGGGCAAGATTCTCGGCCATATCGCCTGCTGCGGTAGCGCCCTTCTCGACGGCGTCCTTGGCCTTCTCCATCATCTCGCCGGCAGCAGTGGCACCCTCGCCAAACATTTCTTTGGCCTTGTCAAACAGGCTGGGCTCGCCCTCCTTGGGGGTGAACATCTCTTTGAGTTTATCCATCATGTCGGAACTCATCTCGCCGGCAGCGGTAGTTCCCTTGTCAAACATCTCTTTGAGTTGGTCGAACAGGCCAGGCTGTCCCTCCTCGCCATCAAACATATCCTTGGCTTTCTCAAAGAATCCGGGCTCTCCCTCTTTGCCCTCGAACATGCCCTTGAGTTTGTCAAACACGTTGTCCTCGCCGTTGGTGGCTTCTTCCACCATCGCCTTGATCTGGTCGAGCAGTCCCCCACCTTCGTTCTTCACCTCTTCGGCAGCCTGTTCGGCATTCTTCATTTCCTCATCCATAAAAATCCTGTAGTTGTTGGTTATGCGCCTACTTCCTTTCGAGCGTTTCGGCTTTCTCTGCCCCCAAAGTTACACATTATTTAATTATAGACAATACTTTTATCTCATAAAACGAGAAAAACTGTCCAAACTGTAACCAAAATGAGATAAAAAACGAACATTTGCCTATATCCGGACAGTATCGGCATCAAGCCGCCCAAGTCCTACAAGCATAAAACAGCCGAGGCACACCATTGCGATGTGCCTCGGCCTTAAATGACATTTTATCGAGAAGTGGCTTATGCCTCCTCCTTCTTGATGATGCGGCGCTCCTTGATGCGAGCCTTCTTACCGGTGAGACCACGCAGGTAATACAACTTAGCACGACGAACCTTACCATGCTTGTTGATGGAGATGCTGTCGATGAACGGAGACTCGAGCGGGAAAATACGCTCAACGCCGATGTTGTCACTGATCTTGCGAACGGTGAAACGCTTCTTCTCACCCTCGCCAGTGATCTTAAT
>JAEEGL010517834.1_pt1 | contig 27749 bp, 21 predicted proteins | sample 9134231 | NCBI WGS metagenome assembly JAEEGL01 (sample SAMN16246548, study PRJNA631951) | gut metagenome | biome: gut microbiome; feature: rumen; material: fiber-attached | host: Bos | place: Iran: Karaj | collected 2018-10
CCTTATTTGCATTCTTAAGGTCATAGATAAGCTCTGCCAAATCCTCGATTGAATAAATATCATGATGAGGTGGTGGTGAAATAAGAGCAACACCTGGAGTAGATAATCTAGTCTTTGCAATCCAAGGATAAACCTTCTTTCCTGGGAGATGTCCACCTTCACCAGGCTTTGCACCTTGAGCCATCTTAATCTGGATTTCCTTTGCGCTAACCAAATATTTACTTGTGACACCGAAACGACCTGATGCAACCTGCTTAATTGCAGAGCAACGATTAAGTCCATCTTCGCCAATTTCATAGCGAGATTCCTCTTCACCACCTTCACCAGAGTTTGACTTACCCTGAAGCATATTCATGGCGATGGCCATTGTCTCGTGAGCCTCTTTTGAAATTGAACCGTAACTCATAGCACCAGTCTTAAAGCGCTTTACGATAGAATCAACTGACTCTACTTCATCAATACTTACACCCTTCTTAGGGTACTTGAAGTCGATTAATCCACGAAGATTTCTTACAGAATCCTCTTTATTCACAAGGCTTGTGTATTCCTTGAATGTATTGTAATCACCTGTTCTTGTTGAAAGCTGTAGAAGGTGAATTGTTGCAGGATTATATAAATGCTCCTCTGCTCCTGAGCGCATCTTGTGCTGACCTCTTGAATCAAGTGTTTCGTCAACAGTAAGCTCAAGTGGATCAAAAGCCTTATTATGCTGCATCTCAACATCAGCCTGGATATCCTTAATAGAGATACCACCAATTCGGCTGATAGTTCCTGTAAAGTACTTATCAATTACCTTTTTGCTAATGCCGATTGCCTCGAAAATCTTTGCACCCTGGTATGACTGAACTGTAGAGATACCCATCTTTGATGCTATCTTGATGATTCCTGAGATTACAGCCTCATTATAAGAATCGATTGCAGCGTGAACATCCTTCTTTAACTGTCCCTTCTCGACCAATTCTGCAATTGTTTCCTGTGCAAGATATGGGTTGATTGCAGAAGCACCATAGCCAAGCAATGTTGCAAAGTGGTGTACTTCTCTTGGTTCACCTGACTCGAGAATCACTGACAAGCTAGTACGCTTCTTTGTCTGTACCAAGTGATGTTGCACTGCTGCTACAGCAAGTAGTGATGGAATTGCCACATGATTCTCATCCACACCTCTATCTGAGAGAATGATAATATTTGCTCCCTCGCGGTTTACTCTATCAACCTCTACAAAAAGGTGCTCGATTGCCTTCTCAAGTGATGTATTTTTGTAATAAGTAATTGGCACTGTTGCAGCCTTTAGTCCTGGAACCTTCATTGACTTAATCTTCATCAAGTCTGTTACTGTGAGAATAGGATTGTGAATCTCAAGCATGTTGCAATTCTCCTCCTTCTCCTCAAGGACGTTTCCAGCTGTTCCAAGATATATAGTTGTTGCTGTAACAATCTCCTCACGAATTGAATCGATAGGTGGATTTGTTACCTGGGCAAATAATTGCTTAAAGTAGTTGAAAAGTGGTTGATGCTGATCTGAAAGAACTGCAAGTGGTACGTCAATACCCATTGCTCCAGTATTCTCCACTCCATTTAATGCCATTGGAAGAATTGATTCCTTGATTTCCTCATAAGAGTATCCAAATGCTTTCTGAAGCTTGTCTCTTTCCTCCTGAGAATATTTTGGCACTGGCTCGTTTGGAATCTTTATTTCTGAAAGTCTAGCAAGATTTGCATCAAGCCACTGTCCGTATGGTTTTCTGCTTGCAAACTTTTCCTTTAACTCATCATCATCGATAAGTCTTCCCTCAACAGTATCGACAAGAAGCATCTTACCAGGACGAAGTCTATCCTTCTTTCTAATCTTGCTCTCGTCGATTGGAAGAACACCTACCTCTGAAGAGAGAATCAAATAATCATCATCTGTAATATAGTATCTCGATGGACGAAGACCGTTTCTATCGAGAACGGCACCCATGATATCACCATCTGAGAATAGAATTGAAGCTGGTCCATCCCATGGCTCCATCATTGTTGAGTAATACTGATAGAAGTCACGGCGCTTCTCTGCCATTGCACGATTCTTTACCCATGGTTCAGGGATTGTAATCATTACAGCAAGAGGAAGTGGCATACCGTTCATTACCAAAAACTCTAATGCATTATCAAGCATTGCTGAATCAGAACCTGCCTGGTTACATACAGGTGTAATCTTTGACATCTCTGCCTCGAGAACCTGAGAGACCATTGTCTCCTCTCGAGAAAGCATCTTATCTGCATTACCCTTGATAGTATTAATCTCACCATTATGAACAATAAATCTATTTGGATGTGCACGCTCCCAAGATGGATTTGTATTAGTTGAGAATCTTGAGTGCACTGTTGCAATTGCTGACTCGTAATCCTCATCAAGCAAATCCTCAAAGAAAAGTCTAAGCTGATTAACAAGAAACATTCCCTTATAGACAATTGTTCTACTAGAAAGTGAAGCTACATATGTATCCTCTGCCGTCTGCTCAAATACACGTCTTGCCACATATAGCTTTCTATCAAAATCAAGTCCCTGCTTGCAGTCCTCTGGTCTCTTAATGAATGCCTGACAAATAAAAGGCATACACTCTACTGCAGCATGTCCAAGGATTTCTGGCTTTGTTGGAACCTGTCTCCAGCCAAGGAATTCGAGATTTTCCTTCTCGACAATTATTTCAAACATCTTCATAGCTTGCTTTCTTGCAAGCTCATCCTGTGGAAAGAAAAACATTCCAACACCATAATCTCTGTCATTACCTATGGAAATACCAATTTCCTTTGTGACCTTTGAAAAGAATTTGTGAGAAATCTGAAGTAAAATTCCTACTCCATCACCTGTCTCGCCAGCTGCATCTTTACCTGCTCTGTGTTCAAGGTTCTCAACAATCTTTAGCGCATCAGAAACTGTTTTGTGTGTCTTGATTCCCTTAATGGAAACCACAGCACCAATACCGCAATTATCGTGTTCGAACTCGGGGCTATACAAGCCCTTTTGATTATCTACCATGTTTCTACTCCTTCCACAAAAAAATAGCGCCTAAACAAAACCCACTACGGGTATTGTTTAGACGCCTTTGTCTTTGCAATAATATACAATTTCTTGCATATATTTGCAAGGCTTTATTTAAAGAATTTCATTTCCTCATTTAAATGCTCTGCAATGTCCTTGAGGTGAGCTGCTGATTCTGCAAGTGTAGTAACTGTTGCAGAAAGCTCCTCAACTGATGCACCTGTTGTTTCTGTAGATGCAGCATTCTCTTCTGAAATAGCAGAAAGTGAAGACATAGCATTTGCTACTACTGTATTAGAAGATACGCATGTATCGGCTTCTCCAGAAATCTTTGTTACACTATTAACTGTTTCCTGAATATCTGAAAGCATTCCCTCTACTGCGAAAAGTGTCTCGCTAAGAGCCTTCTGCTGCTCTTCGTTTCCGTGCATAACCTGTGACGCTGCGTTAACTGCCTGCTCAGCCTCAGATAAGAGCTGATCCATTAATACTCTGATTTCAGAAGCAAGGCTCTCTGAATCATCAGCAAGCTTTCTGATTTCCTCTGCTACTACTGCGAAGCCCTTACCAGCATCACCAGCACGAGCTGCCTCGATTGATGCGTTAAGAGAAAGAAGGTTTGTCTGCGCTGCGATGCCAGAGATTCCCTCTACACGCTCATTAATGTTTGTAACTGCATTCTGTGTTGAAGAAATCTTTGTAGCAATCTCCTCAATCTTTGTTGTCATCTCGGAGCTTGTGTGCTGAAGTGTTGCAAGAGAATTGCTTGATGCCTCTGACGCTGACTTCATACGCTCTGCAAGGTTTGACATGTCTGCAGTTGATGACTGAACATTATCAACTGCGTTTGTAATCTGGTTTGTGCTCTCTGCAGCTGACTGAATTTCCTCAGCCTGCTCAACTGCACCACTGGCAATCTGCTGTACTGCCTCTGCAACTGACTCTGTTGTAGCTGCAATCTGGTTTGCCATCTCTGATAATTCCTCAGAAGATTCACCTACTGTATTTGAAGAATTCTTAATATGTCCAACAATTGATGAAAGCTTGTCGATAAGTGAGTTGGCATTATTAATCATCTGACCAAACTCATCAGTACGCTTTGTATGCTTATCTGTCTTTTTAAATTCACCGTTTGCAAGAGTAGATAATAATTTATTAACCTCAAGCATTGGCTTTGTAAAGCTATTTGCAATGAGAATTGAAAGAACAAGTACAGCGATAACCATGATAATACCTGCCATAACAATTGTCATAGCACCTTTTCTAGCCTCAGATACAACCTCTGATTCAGCCTTTCCAGCACAAATTGTATATCCTGAAAGTTCATTCTTTACATAACTAACATATACAGGATATCCCTTTGCTGTACTAATATAGAAGCCTGTTGTATCATCTGATGTCATGTATGGTGATGATGCATAGTTAATTGGATCATCTGTTACTGCAATCTCAAAATCAGAGTGAGCAACCATTGTAGCTTCCTGGTCAACAAGGAATGCTTCCTCTGCATCAGCTGCTAATATTTCATGAATATCATCTGGATTTAATGTCTTGTGAACAACACCAATAACAGTTGTTCCGTCATTATCATAAACAGGAACTGCAACGCAGAAGTTTCTAGTTTTTGTTACAGAGCTAACAAATACGTTTGAAACATATGTCTTTCCAGCCATTGCGTTCTTGAAATAATCTCTTTCAGCAATGTTTGTAAGATTTCCTGCATCACTACGTAAAATCATATCACCGTTTGCATTTGATAATACGATTGTGTTATCGTCACCAAACTTTTCGTTGATAGAGATCATCATGTTCTTTACTAAATGAGAATCTACTTCTTCACCCTTAATAAATGAAACTACCTGAGATGATGCTGCAAAACTTGAAAGTGCAGTCTCACTTTTTGAAAGAGTCTTGTCAATCTCAGACTCAATATACTTTGCCTGCCAATCCAAGTTCTGCTTTGCAGCTTCCTTTGCTTCATTTGTAGAACCTACATAGCTAATAACTACTGCAACTACCAAAGGGATAATTGCAATTAAAAGCATAATTGAAATAAGCTTTGTTTTTACACTATTCATTGAAAACTTTGTTTTTTTCATACGTTCCTCCATTTTTCTCATATTTATTGTTAAGTAATTCAAGTAACCACATAGATGTTATTTTAAAAACACAAGAACGCATTCTAACATAGAACAATAACGCTATTCAACCCCAATATGGTAATTTTATACAGTTTCCCCCTCTCCAATTTGTTTATTATGTGCAACATATAGTTTACGATAGAATTTCTCAATAAAAAAAGACTTCTATTTCTAGAAGTCTTTAACCTTTGCTAAAAGCGGCTTTTACGCTATAAAATTCCTTACCATTTGCTTTCCATCTGGCGTAAGAATAGATTCCGGATGAAACTGCAGACCATATATCTCATAATCTTCATGCTTTACCGCCATCACTTCTCCATCCTCAGAGGTGGCAATTACTTGCAATTTGCTAGGAAGCTCATTGGCATCTGCTGCCAGTGAATGATATCTAGCCACCTTGATTGACTCTGGAAGTCCTTCAAATATCCTACACTCATTATCAATAGAAACCTGGGACTGCTTTCCATGCATTAATTCTTTCGCATATGTAATATTTGCACCAAAGGTCTCGCAAATCGCCTGATGTCCCAAGCACACTCCAAGTATTGGTATCTTTCCTGCAAAGTGCGCAATTACATCCTCACAGATTCCTGCATCAATAGGTCTACCTGGTCCTGGAGAAATAATAATATGAGAAGGATTAAGCTTCTCGATATCGCATATACGAAGTTCATCGTTTCTTATTACAAGGACATCAGAATTAAGCTCTCCTACTAATTGGAAAAGATTATAGGAAAAGCTATCGTAATTATCTATAAGTAAAATCATGCCAAGCCTCCCTCTACAGCCTTCACTGCATTTACCACAGCCTTTGCCTTATTAATGCATTCCTTTGCCTCCATTTGGGGAACAGAATCATACACGATACCTGCCCCAGACCTGATACAAATACTGTCTTTCTTCTTATATACAAGTCTAATTGCGATACACACATCAAGATTTCCAGTGAAATCCATATAACCAAGTGCACCACCATAGATACCACGCTTGCTTTGCTCAAGCTCCTCGATTATTTCACAAGCTCTAAACTTTGGCGCTCCAGAAAGAGTTCCTGCTGGCAAAATAGAATCTACCGCGTCCACTGCATCCCTTCCAGGCGCCAGTTCTCCTACAACTGTTGAACCAATATGCATTACATGAGAATATCGCTCTATCCCCATATACTGCTCCACCTTTACAGAGCCCAGCTTACTAATTTTTCCGATATCATTTCTGCCAAGATCCACAAGCATATTGTGCTCGGCCAACTCTTTCTCGTCAGCCAAGAGTTCCTTCTCTAAAGCTTCATCCTCAGCCTGATTTGTCCCGCGAGGTCTTGTTCCTGCAAGCGGAAATGTGCTGACCTTTTTCTGTTCAACCTTAACCAATGTTTCAGGAGATGCTCCTGCTATTTCAATATCATCACTGGAAAAATAAAACATATATGGAGAAGGATTTGTTGTTCTAAGCTGCCTATAGGTATCAAACAAGCTGCCCTTTGCCTTTGCGCGAAGTGGATTAGAAAGCACTACTTGGAAAATGTCACCTTCCTTTATATAGTGTCTTGCTTTCTCAACCATCTGACCATATTCTTCCTGTGAGAATTTAGGTGTAATCTCAGACTCCAATACAAGCGGATCAAATTCCATCTTGGCACCATCAGTAAGCAGTTTTTTTATACTCTGCAAATGTTCTTCGGCGTTTTCATATCCTTCTTCCACATTCTCGGTAGAAATTCCTGTAATCAAAAATATCTTCTGTTTGTAATTATCAAATGCAATTACATCATTAAATAGCATCAAATCCATATCTTTAAAATCATCTTCTCCATGATTTGAAAGATTAAGCTTTGGCTCACTATATTTAATGTAGTCGTAGGAAAAATACCCTACCAAACCACCTGTAAATGTTGGGAGACCTTCTATGGTTGGACTCTTATATTTTGCAAGAAAATCTCTAAGTATTAGACCTGGATGAGATACTTTTCTCTCCTCCACAAGAGTCTTTCCGTCCTTAGAATTATCCTTTATCTGAACTACTCCGTCTTGGCAGGTAATTTCCATAGTAGGATTAAAGCCAAGAAAAGAATATCTACCCCAAGTCTGGGTCTGGCTTGCACTTTCCAACAAGTAACACTGCTTACTTGCTTTCTTGAGAATTCTAACCACCTCAATAGGTGTAAAACTATCAGAAAGCATTTCTATTGATACTGGAATTCTTTTGTATTCACCTGACGTAGCGATTTTTTTTACTTCTTCTATACTAGGAAACATAATAGGCCTCTTTCATTGACTTCACGAACTTTCCAACTTCTGTTGGAGCATCCTTACCATACTTTTCTATTACCCTAACAATTGCAGAACCAACTATTGCACCATCTGCAATATCTGCCATAGTTGCTGCCTGCTCAGGTGTGGAAATTCCAAATCCAACAGCAGTTGGAGTGTTAGTATTCTTTCTAACGCGCTCAACAAGACTTCTAATATTCTCATTAAACTCAGCACGCTCACCTGTTACTCCTAGGCTGGATACTATATATATGAAGCCCTTGGCATCCTTTGTAATCATATCGATTCTATCCTCAGAGGTTGGAGCAATCATAGAAACAAACTCAACTCCGTATTCTTCTGCAGCATCCTCAAATTCTGCCTTCTCCTCAAATGGCACATCCGGCAGGATTATTCCACAGATGCCAGTCTCCTTGCATCGCTCAAAAAATCTATCAACTCCATATGAAAATACAACATTCGCATAGGTCATAAACACAAGTGGAATATTCACCTGAGTACTAACTTGACCTACCATATTAAACACATCATCTGTTGTGATGTTATTTGCAAGTGCTCTAATATTTGCTGCCATTATTACTGGCCCCTCTGCTGTTGGATCAGAAAACGGAATACCAAGCTCAATTAAATCTGCACCGTTAGCTGCCATCTCCTTTATTATCTCTTTTGTAGTCTCAAGGTCTGGATCCCCACAAGTGATAAATGGAATAAATGCTTTTTTGTTTTCAAATGCCTCTGCTATTTTACTCATGGATATCCTCCCCTCTATAGCGTGCTATTGCAGCACAGTCCTTGTCACCACGTCCTGATACTGTGACGATAATAATCTGGTCCTTCTTCATTGTAGGTGCTAATTTCTTCGCATATGCGATAGCATGACTACTTTCAATGGCCGCAATAATTCCCTCTGTCTTTGCAATATATTCAAATGCTTCTACTGCCTCGTCATCTGTGATTGGCACATATTCTGCTCTTCCTATATCGTGGAGATATGCATGTTCTGGACCAACTCCTGGATAATCAAGTCCTGCAGAAATCGAATAAACTGGAGCAATTTGTCCATAATTATCTTGGCAGAAATAAGATTTCATTCCATGGAAAATACCAATCTTTCCAGTATTTACAGTGGCAGCAGTTTCGAAAGTATCAATTCCTCGTCCAGCTGCCTCACAACCGATAAGTCTTACGTCTTCATCACCAATATAATGGTAGAAAGAACCCATTGCGTTACTTCCACCGCCTACACATGCGATTACCGCGTCAGGAAGTCTGCCCTCCTTCTCAAGAATCTGCTGACGAGATTCTCTCGAAATTACAGCTTGAAAATCTCTTACAATTGTAGGGAATGGATGTGGTCCCATTACAGAACCCAAGCAATAATGTGTATCATCAATTCTCTTTGTCCATTCTCTCATACACTCTGAAACCGCATCCTTTAATGTTGCTGTACCAGATGTAACAGGAATAACTTCTGCTCCTAGAAGACGCATTCTATATACATTAAGTGCCTGTCTTTCTGTATCTTCCTTCCCCATAAAGACTACACATTCCATTCCAAGAAGTGCTGCAGCTGTAGCAGTGGCAACACCATGCTGTCCTGCACCTGTTTCAGCAATAAGTCTTGTTTTGCCCATCTTCTTTGCAAGAAGTGCTTGCCCGAGAACATTGTTTATTTTATGAGAACCTGTATGATTTAAATCTTCTCTCTTTAGATAAATCTTTGCTCCACCTAGATCCTCAGTCATTTTCCTTGCAAAGTACAATAGACTTGGTCTTCCAGCATATTCATCCAATAATTCCTTTAATTCTCTATTAAACTCTGGATTATCCTTGTAATGGTTGTATGCATCTTCCAATTCTTGGACCGCATTCATAAGAGTCTCTGGAATATACTGACCTCCATGAACTCCAAAACGGCCCTTGCTCTTTACCGCTGGCTTTTCTTCTCTTACCGCCTTTACGAATTCCTTCATCTTGGCATTATCCTTTAACTTATCTGTTTCAATACCGGAACTTACATCCACGCCATATGGCTTGGTTACTTCTATAGCTTTTGCCACATTCTCCTGGTTCAATCCACCTGCAAGAATAAATGGTCTTTCTATATAAGTAAGGAGCTTCCAATCTTCAATTGTCTTTCCCTCACCATTTCCTGCATCAAACATGATCATATCTGCACTGGATTTTTCAGCTTTTATCAACTCTTCTGGAGAATTTGCTTTAAATGTTTTGATTACTGGAATATTAACATCCATTAATTTCTTTACATAATCGTCATCCTCATTACCATGGAGCTGTGCCACATCAATTATGTTTTCTTGAAAAAGCTCCTCAATTTCACTTGGATTTGCATCAACAAAAACACCAACTGTTTTAATCTCAGGATTTAGCATTGTCTTTAGTTTCTTTGCCTGCTGCTTAGTCACACTGCGACGGCTCTTATCATAAAAAACGAATCCAACATACTCTGGCTTTAATTCATTTGCTGCCTTAATATCTGATTCTCTTGTAAGCCCACAAAGCTTTATAGTTGTCATTAGCCTATCCCCCTAAGTTCTCTTAATTTGCTACTCTTATCATCAGCTCGCATTAATGTTTCTCCGATTAACACTGCATCGACACCTGCTTTTCGTAGTTCCTGAATATCATCGGCATTTTGAATTCCACTTTCCGAAACAAATATTACGTTTCTTGGAATAAGTTCTCGTAGCCTTCTACTATTACCTGTGTCTACTGAAAAATCTTTAAGATTTCTATTGTTTACACCAATTATTCTCGCTCCAGCTTTAAGCGCCACTTTTACTTCTTCCTCGTCATGCGCCTCTACCAAGGCACTAATTCCTAAGGTATCGCAAATGTGAATATATTCTTTAATCTGCTCTTCATTAAGAATCGCACATATAAGAAGTACTGCTTTCGCACCCAGGATTTTTGCTTCATAAATCATGTACTCATCCACAGTAAAATCTTTTCTAATGCAAGGAATACTGATTTCGCTTGCAATCTCCTTTAGGTAATCATCCTTGCCTAGAAACCACTTTGGTTCAGTTAAGACTGATAAACAATTTGCCCCAGCCCTTTCATAGTCCTTGGCTATTTGAAGATAGTCGAAATCTTCTGCAATAATTCCCTTTGATGGAGATGCCTTCTTGCATTCACAGATAAATGTAATATCTGCTTTTCTCAAGCTCTTTTCAAATTCAAAGTTTCCTCTAGGAAGTGCTAAAGCTTCTGCTTTAGTTTCCTCAAGTGATTTGTCTATTTTTGCTTTTTCAACTCTTTCTTTAGCATGCCCCGCTAACTGCTCTAGTATCGTCATCTTCCTGCCCTGCCTTTATTTCATTACTAACGAGAATGAATTTCTCTAATGTTTCAAGAGCCTTTCCTGAATCGATAAGCTGTGCTGCAAGATCAATTCCTTCCTTAAAACTTTCAGCCTTTCCACCAATGTAAAGAGCTGCGCCAGCATTCAATAACACCGCTTCTCTCTTTGGTCCCTTTGCTCCGCTTAAAATATCTCTTGTTATCTGTGCATTTTCCTCAGGAGTACCACCTTTCAAGTCATCCTTTGAGCATTTCGTAAATCCAAAATCCTCTGGTTCAATAGTATATGTTTCGTATTGTCCATTATCGATTTCACATATCTTTGTAGGAGCACTCATAGATATTTCATCCAATTTGTCCATTCCATAGACAACCATTCCTCTTTTTACACCAAGGCTTGTAAGTACCTGCGCAAGCGGCTCCACCAAATACTCATCATATACACCAAGCAGCTGCATGCTTGGAGTCGCAGGATTTGTAAGAGGTCCCAAGATGTTAAATACTGTTCTAAATCCAAGCTCTCTTCTGATAGCTCCAACGTATTTCATTGATGTGTGGTATTTCTGGGCAAAGAAGAAACACATTCCTACTTTCTCAAGAAGCTCTACACATTTTTCAGGATCCTGAGAAATGTTTACCCCAAGGGCCTCTAGACAATCTGCTGTGCCGCACTTAGAAGAAGCTGCTCTGTTTCCGTGTTTTGCGACCTTCATACCACCAGCTGCAGCAACAAGTCCTGATGTTGTTGAAATATTAAAGCTACCCGCCTTGTCTCCACCTGTACCAACTATTTCAAAAACGTCCATTCCTGTCTCAACTTTTATAGCATGCTCTCTCATGGCTGTTGCGCATCCTGCTATTTCATCAGTTGTTTCAGCCTTTGCGCTCTTTGTTGAAAGGGCCGCTAGAAATGCAGCATTCTGCGTTGGTGAGCTTTCTCCACTCATAATCTCATTCATTACTGTGTAGGCCTCATCATATGTAAGGTCACCTTTGTTTACGATTTTCTCAATTGCTTCTTTAATCATGTCTTTTCTCCTTTCAGCGTCAGCTGACTGATGAGGTGTCTATCAAAATAAAAAATCCCTGATAGAAACCTAATTATAAGTTTCCATCAAGGACGAAATTCTTTCCGCGGTGCCACCTTGAATTCATAGTCTTCACTATGCTCTCACAGGATACTATCATATCCCTGACAACTAACGTGTGTCGTACGTCGTGTAATACTCTGGATTAATCCATTTCCTCACGCCCTCAGGAGTCCATTCCTAAACTACTATCTTACTGCATCCCACCATCGCAGCTCTCTAAAAAGAATCATAAAGAAGTACTCTTCTCCCTCATCGGTTTAGCGCTCTATTAAGTTGAAGTAACTATAGCATTACAATTTAGTCGTGTCAATAACTTCTATCAGAAAATTTTCAAAATAAAATCTTGATTTACAAAAAATGATATAATCCCCTTCTTGAAAATACCTATTTTGAAAGAAAACTAAACTCACTCTTCATACAAAAAAAGGACACTGCAAACGCAGTGTCCATAAAAAGTCTTGATTAATTATTTCTTGATTGAGCTCATGAAGTCAGGCATTTTAATATTGAGCTCTGGTACGTTGCTCTCTGTAGGAGCTGCAGGTGTAACAGTTCTGTGTACTGGAGTTGTATTAGTAACAGGTCTGTTTACAACTGGATTTGGGTTTGTAACACCAGCCTGGCTAGCTGGAGCAGCTGCACGCTGCATACCTGCAAGTAAGTCTGCACTAGACTGTCTAGGCTGTGTATTGTATACCATACCAGATGTGCTGCGGAATGCACCTGCTGGTGTAGAAGCTGGCTCACCAAGTCCTGTTGCAATAACTGTAACAGAAACTTCGTCGTCCATAGACTCGTCAACAGTAATACCAAGGATGATATTAGCGTCAGCGCCAGTCATATCCTGAACATATGATGTAGCCTCATTAGCATCGTTAAGTCCAACGTCACCACAGATATTAACGATAACATCTGAAGCACCTTGGATGCTTGTCTCAAGAAGTGGAGAAGCAACAGCTGCTTTAACAGCCTCAAGTGCCTTCTCATCCCCCTTAGCAGAACCGATACCTACGTGTGCTAATCCCTTGTCCTTCATAACTGTGCATACGTCAGCAAAGTCAAGGTTGATAAGTGAATTCTTTGTAATAAGATCTGTGATACCCTGTACAGCCTGGTGAAGAACACCATCAGCCATACGGAAGCTCTCACCGATACCCATAGACTTGTTGCAAATCTCAACAAGCTTCTGGTTAGGAATTACGATAAGAGTATCAACATTCTCTTTAAGATTCTCAATACCGTTTAAAGCATTGTTCATACGTGGCTTTCCTTCGAACTGGAAAGGCTTAGTAACAATACCTACAGTAAGAATACCCTGTTCCTTTGCGATTCTTGCTACAACTGGAGCTGCACCTGTACCGGTACCACCGCCCATACCACATGTAATGAATACCATGTCGGCGCCCTTGATAGCTGCAGAAATGTCCTCAGCACTCTCCTCTGCTGATTTCATACCTACTTCAGGGTTTGCACCTGCGCCCTTTCCACCTGTAGTCTTTTCACCTATAGCTAAAAGAGTAGGCGCCTTGCATAAATCAAGTGCCTGCTTATCAGTGTTGATTCCAATAAACTCAACTCCCCCAATACCCTCTTCAACCATACGCTTTACTGCATTGTTGCCAGCTCCGCCGACGCCCACAACAATGATTCTGACAGGAGCTCCTGTCTCGTCAGTCGTAATGTTAATCAAAACCATATCCTCCTTTTTATTAAACCTCGAAGGGAGGTCGAAAATTTCTAATACCAAATGATTTCGTCCGGATATATAAACATAAATATCCCTATACAAAATACTATTATAATATTATAGGTTTTCTCCCCATTTCGCAACCGTTTTTTTACTAAAAAACCAATTTTATTCTTCTACATCTGTATCTTTTTCAAATACTATATCTGTATTCTGATTAGAATAATTTTCTAGATGTAGTGTTCCGCTCATTCCCTCTATATTAGGAAGAATCAAGATAATTCTATCTATTTTCTCCTCCAAGTATGCCTTATTTCCAAGGGAAATATTGTAATCATCATAAGCCAAAGTAATATGATTATTTTCATCATATGAAACCACATTTGGCATCAGAGAATTCTTCTTTAAAAGCTTTATGAGTGAAGTCAGATATCCTATCTGATCATCTCCAATTGAAAGCTCATCTCCTATACTTGGCTCCTCACAAATAACTCCCTCAACCTTCATGTAACCTCTCTCAACATAGGTCTCGCTAATTTCTACAATTTTGCCATCATAGTTGAAGTAGATATATTTTCCATCTTCTCCAACCATATAACCTAAGATTGATTTTTCCTTACATTCAATTGTTATAGAGTTAAGGCCTGTCATCTTAACATTAAAATGGTCAATGAATTCTGCGTCCCCTTTAGGGAATATCTTATTCTTTATAAATACATAAACCGTATTAAAGGAATATTCATCATCCAAAATATATCCTTGAATTTCATCTGAGGTATATAAATCGGTGCCCTCAACCTTTACCTCTTGGAGCGGGCAGAAATAATATGCCGCCACTCCAGCTAATATTGCAAAGATAACAATTGCAAGTATAAATTCTACAAGGACAAGTATAATGCCACCTTTTTTACGCTTCTTTTTACGCCTAGACATACTCATCCTCCTGGAATTCCATATTCTTAGACACACTAAGGGCAAGTCCAAGTTCTGTTAACAAGATTACCACTGATGTACCACCGTAACTAATGAGTGGCAATGTAACGCCTGTATTAGGAATTGAGTTAGTTACTACCGCAATATTCAAAACTACCTGAAGTGCGATATGTGTCATGATTCCTATGCAAATATACGAACCAAACATATCCTTTGCATGACTTGCAATGTAAAGCAATCTATAAAGCAACAGAATGTAAAGCAGGATAATACATACAGCACCAAAAACACCTAATTCCTCACAAATGATTGAGAAAATCATATCGTTTTGAGCCTCTGGAACAATGTACTTTTGCATACTTTCTCCAAGTCCCTTACCGAATAGGCCGCCGCTACCAATCGCATATAAGCCTTGTAAAATTTGGAATCCGTTGCTATCTATATAATCCTCTGGATGAAGCCATGCACCAATACGGCCAGCACGGTAACTCTCTAATGCGATGTAAATTACTATGACACCACAACCCGCAGCAGCAATTCCAATGAAGTGTAAAATCTTTGGAGATGCTATAAATACCATTATAAAGGCAATACCAATAATGATAATAGCTGTAGAAAGGTTACTAATAGCAACAATGGTGAATACTGGCGCTACGAGAATCAAAGTCATTATAGATCCTTTGAATGATCGTTGCGCCTTTGGGGCCTTATCAATTATTTGAGCCACCAATAAAATAACGGAAATTTTTGCCAACTCTGAAGGCTGAAACTGAACAGGTCCGATTCTCAGCCATCTAGTAGAATCATTGATAGTAGTTCCCACAAAGAATACTACTACACATAAAAAAATCGAGCCTAAATACATAGGCCACACTAATGAAGACCATCTTCTATAGTCAATCTTTGTTGAAAAAAACATTCCTACGAAGCCTATTGCAGCTGCTATAGCCTGTTTCTTTAAATAATAAATGGAATTTCCCATCTTTAAAGAAGCTGCATAAGCCGATGTGCTATAAAGCATAACTAGTCCAAATGCCAAAATAAAAATGACAATGAGAAGTAATGTATAATCAAAATTAAGAAGCTTTTTTATTTTTTTGCTCCGCCGCACCTCTTGTCGCGACAGTGTAAGCTCGCTATCTTTTGCCATAAACTCTTCCCCAATTTCTTAGACTAAATAATATGCAAATAAGCACAAGAATATTGTAACTGTTGTAAATACAGCAACTACCTTTACCTCAGACCAGCCACCTAATTCATAGTGATGATGAATTGGCGCCATTCTAAAGATTCTCTTTCCCCCAGTCATCTTGAAATATCCAACCTGTAAAATAACAGATAATACTTCTATTAAATAAATAAGTGCAACAATAATAATGAAAATAGGCATCTGAAGCATATATGCTGTACTAACAACAAATGCTCCAAGGGCAAGTGAACCTGTATCGCCCATAAAAATCTTTGCAGGATGAACGTTGTACATTAAGAATCCAAACAACGCTCCTATCATACCCGCAATTGCAGGTGTAATATCTGATGACAATGTTACTGCAATTACTCCCCAGAATGCTGCAATAGCAAGTGTAACAGATGTTGCTAAACCATCGAGACCATCTGTAAAATTTGCACCGTTTACTGTTCCAAGCACTGCTAAAAACAATACAACAATTGCAAGCCATCCTGCATCAACAAATGCGCCTGTAAATGGAACTCTAATCTCTAAAGAAATATCAGAATAATTAAGCATGTATATGGCAAAACCAACAGTCAAAACAATCTGGCCAAGCATCTTTTGCCATGCCTTTAAACCATCAGAGCTGCGCTTTATTGCCTTTAACAAATCATCTACGAAACCAAGCACACCAAATCCAAGTGTAAGAAACAAGATTGGGTAGATATGTGGACATTTTCTAGCATAGAAAAATCCAACAACTGCAAATGCAATAAGTATCATAATTCCACCCATTGATGGTGTACCATTCTTTAACTTGTGCTCCTCAATGTACTCTCTCTCAGTATTTCCCATTTTTAATCGTCTAAGAATAGGTATGCAAATTGGTCCTAAAACTAATACAATAGCAAATGCTGCTAACATTGGTAAAAACACTTCTGTCATAATAAAACTCCAATTCTCTCTAATAATTCTCTAAATATCTATTCATTGTCCTCTTCGACCTCTGGTGTCTCAGTAGGATCTGCTGATGACTCCTCTCCCTCAGGAGTATCAGTTGTACCCTCTTCTACAGTCTCGCTAGTATTCTGTGCCTGCTCTGTAAGCTCAGCAGCAGCTGCTGCCTCCTCCTCTTCTGTAAGAGAAGATTCAATTCCCAAATAAGGGAGTGTCTGAGCAAAAATGTTGTGAGCTATTTCCTGGGCAAAGCTACTGTGTGCCTGATTGTTGCCAACAGCGCCAACTCCTGGCTCATCAACAATTACATAAACCACTACCTGTGGATCATCAACTGGAGCAAATCCGATAAATGATACCAAGTATTTATGATTTCCACGAGGGAGCTTCTCGGCAGTACCTGTCTTACCACCGATTTCATAGCCGTCTACTCCGGCTGTCTTTCCGGTACCATCTGAAACAACATAATGTAAATATTCCTTCATAATATCACTTACTTCAGAAGAAATTGTAGTTTTTAGTAGTACTGGTTCGATTTCCTCAACTGTATTTCCATTTGAATCTGTAATCTTTGTAACTAAATGTGGCTCATATAAATAGCCACCATTTATTAATGAACAAAAGCCTGAGCCCAGCTGAACCATTGTTGTGTTAAAGTTCTGTCCAAAAGAATTTGTAGCAAGGTTGACTGTATGCTCCAAATCCTCCTCGGTGTAAATAAGGGATGCTGTACTAGCTTCTCCTGTAAGGTCTATTCCTGTCTTTTGTCCGAATCCAAATACTGATTGGTAATTGGCAAAAGTCTCTGCTCCGATAGCATATGACATCTGCATCAAAGCATCGTTACAAGAATTTGAAAGAGCCTCGGCAATTGTCTCTTCTCCATGACCATTCCTGTTTACGCAGTGAATGACCTGAGGATAACCGGCAACCATCTCACCACCGTCACAATAATATGTCTCATCACCATTTAATACACCAGTCTCAAGTCCCATTGCCACTGTAAACGGCTTGAATGTTGAACCTGGCTCATAAGTATAGGTAATGCAGAAGTTTTGCCAAATCTGATTGAGCTCATCCATCTTTTCATCGGTGGTCATCGCATCAATCTCTTCTTCTGTATAGAATGCTGACAAATCTCTAGGATTATTTAAATCAAATCCAGGGTATTGCGCCATTGCATAAATTTCTCCAGTGTTTGGATTCATAACAATAGCTGCTGTATGTAAGGAACCAAAGTCCTCCATCTCATCTGGATGCTCTGCATTCCACTCTTCTTTTGTCTTTTCATTCCAGTCTAAAATAGCATCCTCAACTATTGTCTGGATATTTACATCTAGGGAAAGAACAATGTTGTTTCCGTTTGTGGCATCAATTGTAGTTGTCTCCAGATTGCTATCAGAATTCAAATAACCATAGGTACGGCCATTTACACCATTTAATGTGCTGGAATATTTATTCTCTAGGCCGATTACTCCCACGTTACCACTGCTGGCATATCCAATTGTTGCCGCAGCAAGACTTCCATAAGGATACTCCCTTACGTATTCTTTTTCAAACCAAATTCCATAAATCTTGCCATCATTTTCTTCGCTCTCCATCTTTTCCTGGAAGCTAGCCATCTCATCATATGAAACCTTTTTTGCCAAGACATAGTACTGAGAATTTGGTTTATTTGTAATCTGATCACGCATTGTGTCTTCATCAATTTCTTCAAAACACTCTGTAACAAGATTTACAGTGGATGTTACACAGCCTGGATTCTTTTCTTCATTTGCTGTAAGAACCTTACAATCCAAAATAACGTTGTAAACATCAACACTAGTAGCTAATACTGTTCCTCTAGCATCAATTATATCCCCTCGTTGAAAAGGAATTGTTGTGCTATCGTAATCCTGCTGAGAAAGAATAATTTTCTCATATTTGTCACCACTTGTGTGTTGGATGTACATTACACGTCCTATTAGAATAACAAAAAGAATACAAACACCTCCAAATACTAGCCAGAGCTTGCGTTGCATTCTTTTTAAAATTTTCTTATTCGGTTTTATTCTTCGCCGTTGATTTGTATTACTAGCCATTTTAAATCTCTATTTCTATGGAATGTCATGGTACTGTGACATGTAGTCCGAACCATCTACACTATAATACACTATTTGGTTGCTAGTTGCATACACCATACCAAGATCATTTATGGCTTTATCCTTAATTTCAGAAAGATTTGTTGTAGTAGCAATTCTGCTTGTTGCGGCCTTGTTATCAGCGTTTACCTTTGCAAGCTCACTCTCAAGTTCTGCTACGTGGTTCATTCTTGTTGAAACATTTGTCTGAAGTGCAACATAGCCAACAAGCATAGCGCAAGTAAGCATTACTGCCACAATCATATATCCTGTTAATAATCTATTTTTTCTAAGTGCAGCCGCGCGCTTTCTGTCAGTGATTCTCTGTCTTCTAACAGCATCCTCGCGTTTTTCACGCTCGCGCTGCTCACGTGTAGGCAGACTTCTAACAGGGCGGACATAGTATTCCTCTGTCTTTCTAACTGCATTTCCCTGATTGTAATAGTAAGTCTGTAATTCCTGCATTTTATAACTCCTTAAATCTCTTTTGCCAATTAAAACTAGCTAATAATTCTCTCTTTATCTTCTTTCGAAAACTCTAAGTTTTGCGCTCTTTGAACGGGAGTTGTTCTCCAACTCTTCGTCGCTAGGCAAGATTGGCTTTCTCGTAACCACCTTACCCTTTGATTTCTTTCCACATACACACACCGGAAAGTCCTTAGGGCATGTACATGGATCTTCGTTTCTTTTAAATGCCACCTTTGTGATTCTATCCTCCAATGAATGGAAGGTAATAATGCAAAGCCTTCCACCTGGATTAAGCAAATCAATCATATCGTCAATGTGGTCTTCTAATACTGTTAACTCCCTGTTAAGCTCAATTCTAAGAGCTTGGTAAGTTCTCTTTGAAGGATGACCCTGCCCTACCTGAGCTTTCTTTGGAATACTTTCGGCAACTATTTTGTTTAATTGCCCCGCTGTAAGTATTGGAGCTTTTTCTCGCTCCTTAATGATATTTTTTACAATTTGCTTTGAGAATTTTTCTTCTCCATATGCGTAAAGGACTCTGGTCAAATCCTCTGCTGAGTAATTGTTTACTATATCAGCAGCCGTCATAGGATTATCCTTGTCCATTCTCATGTCTAGTGGTGCATCATCAACTCGATAAGTAAAACCTCTGTCTGCCTCATCAAGTTGGAAACTTGAAACTCCAAGGTCAAGCATTATACCATCAACCTTTTCAACTCCAAGTTCTGCTAGTCTCTCCTTCATGAACTCGTAATTGCTATGGATTGTAGTAACTTTGTCGCCATAGCAAGCAAGTCGCGCTCCGGCAGCCTTCAAGGCATCCGTGTCCTGATCAAATCCGTACAGATGACCAGTGGTAAGATGACTGGCGATTTCAAAGGAATGACCGCCGCCGCCCAAAGTACCATCAACATAAATGCCATCAGGTTTAATATTCAAATTATCAACTGTCTCATGTAAGAGAACACTATAATGATTAAATTCCATTAGATTCCTAATCCTAACTCTGCCATATGCTCGGCAATCTCATCCATATCATCATACGAACCTTCGTCCGTCCAGCGTTCCTTCGACCATATTTCAATTCGATTTAGAACACCTACTGAAACGACTTCCTTATCAATTCCTGCATACTCCTTTAGAGTAGCTGGAATAAGTACTCTTCCCTGCTTATCAATGTCGCACTCTGCGGCTCCTGCAAAGAAGAATCTGGAGAATTTTCTAGCATCTTTTGTGGTAAGTGGAATCTCTCTAAATTTCTCTTCGATAGTCTGCCATTCGCTCATTGGATATACAAACAAGCATCCATCCAATCCCTTTGTGGCAACGAAGTGTTCTCCCAATTGCTCACGAAACTTCGCAGGCATAATCAGACGATTTTTCGCGTCTATATTGTGACTGTACTCGCCCATGAACATGAGACACTTCCTCCTTTCCAAATGGCGAATCGTCTCATCATCCACCACTTTGTGACACTATCTATCCACTTTCCTCCACTTTTAACTACATTTTAAACCAAAATTGCCTATGGTGCAACCCAAAAACCGTGAAAAATCAATGTTTTCTGGCATTTCCCATATGTGGTATAAAGTGGAGAGCGTTCCCACAATATGAGCAAAAAATCATAAAAAATGGCATAAAAAAAGACATTGGATTGTCCAATGTCTTTAAAAAAATACAATAATTATTTAGTTAGTGGATGTCTTTTTAAATTATACACATAAAATCCTGTGCCAATCACCACTAATACTGCTGCCAAAACCTGTGATACTGGAAGGCCGGTAGCCCAAAGCTTTAGCTGATCAGTACGAAGTCCCTCTATCCAAAAGCGGCCAGCCCCATATACAATTAAGTATGTAAAGAATATCTGACCATTAAACTTCTTTTTCTTTCTAGTGCAAAGTAAAAAGATAAGAAGCGCTAGATTCCATAAGGATTCATAAAGAAAGGTTGGGTGAACTGATATAAACTCCACTCCATTAATTGTAGTAAGATGCTCATACATCTCAACAGTCAAATCTGCCGTAGAGCGAGTAGCATCAATTGGAATCTGCATAGCAAACAGTGAATCTGTATACTGCCCAAACGCCTCTCTATTAAAGAAGTTGCCCCAACGACCACAAATCTGACCAATAATTACGCCAAAAATCGCCACATCTGCAAATGCTACAAAACTAAGCTTTTTCATTCTGCAAAGTATGTATACACTCAGCATACCTGCCAGCACGCCGCCGTAAATAGCTAAGCCACCCTGACGGATATTAAACATACTTAGTGGATTATCCTTGTAGTAATCCCACGCAAAAATAACATAATAAAGTCTAGCGCCAACAACGCCTGCAATTATGGTGATAATACAAATATCAAGGACTCCATCCTCATCGAAGCCAACTCTCTTGGCCTCTTTCAAAATAAAAGTCACCCCAATCAACATACCCAGTGCGATAATCACACCGTAAAAAGCAATGAAAAAGGATCCAATATAGAATCCTTTTCCAACATTGTCTAATGTGATATGTAGATGTGGGAAAATAATACTGCTATCCATTATTCTCCACTCCCAGCTATAAAATCATCATTCCACATCATTAAAGAGCTGATAGATTTCAATCTTTAATGCATCAGTATCCGTCATTCCGACAAAGATACATCCATATTCATAAAGATTATCCTCAAGCTTATTTACGCGAACAACCTTGAATACAGAATCAATTGTTTCCTTTGTCCAAATTTGGATCTTGGCATCAAAGCAAGTACCAACCTCGAATTCAACATCTGGTACTCTAAAAGCAAGCCCGGTCTTTGAAATATTAGTTACTTCAACTTCCATATACTTGACTGTGGTGATGTTTTCTTCGTCTAATCTCTCGATTTCAACTCTAACATCAATATCAAGACGCTTGTTTTTTCTTTTCTCTTCCATGCTCTTTCCTCCCGAATACATTGATTAGTAGTTACCCCTTAAGATTAATCCCCTTGTTCTTAAGTTTTTCAACAATGTCATCAACTACCTTTTGAACCTCTTCGTGTGTAAGTGTACGCTCATCATCACCAAAGAGAAGTCTTACTGTAATTGACTTGCTATCTCCATCATTATATACATCGGCAACTCCGACCTTTTTCAAGATAGATTTAGCACTTTCTTTTATTGTATCATTTATTTCAGAAAATTTCTCTGCTACAAATGATAAATCTACTTCAATTGAAGGATATTTTGATGGCTCAACGTAAGAAATTGGCTCCTGTGCAATATCTGAAAGAGCGAAAACATCGATTTCCGCAAATACGATAGCTGCCTTCTTGTCAATTTTCTTTGAAACAAGTGGATGAGCCACACCCATCTCACCAATCTGTACACCATCAAGTAATAAAGCATTTAAGTTCTTTGGATGCTCATATGAATGAGCTGCCTCAAGCTTTTTGTATGTAAGAGACTTGTGTCTGATATCATCAATCATCTCAGCAAGCATATCACGAAGCTCAAAGTAAAGTGTCTCAATTGACTTTGTCTTTGAGAATAATGTAATACAAAGCTTCTTCTTCTCATCGCAAAGACCATCAGCCTTAAGCCCCTCAACAACTCTACCAACTTCGAAAATGCCAAAGTCTGTTGCATAGCTTGTGTTGTAATTTACCTGGCAAAGCTGTGTAGGAATAATTGAACGTCTAATTGTTTCAATGTTAGGATTTGTAGAGTTTGCAAGCTTAATATTCTCCTCTACTTCCATTCCAAGCTTCTTGTATTCATCAGCATACTGCCATACATAAGAATGTACTTCGTGTAATTTGAATCTCTTTACGAGAATATCCTTGATTCTATCCTCAACATTCTTGTCCTCTGCCATACGAACTGGATAAAGAGGAGCTGCTGTTGTCTTGAGCTCAAAATTATCATATCCGTAAATACGTGTAATCTCCTCGATAATATCAGCCTTTAGGCTAACATCCTTTGTAGCTCTGTATGAAGGAACATCAACGTGGAAGTTATCCCCATCATGCTTTACACCAAAGCCAAGTGAAGTAAGGGTATCCACAATATGCTCATTTGTAATCTCAATTCCTGTATACTTATCCACAAAATCCTTGTCAAAATCAAGAGCCACATGTGGATAATGGAATGCATATTCATCTGTAAGTGCGGAAACAACCTTTACACCAGGGTCAATTTCAAGAAGAAGCTTCATGAAACGAGCGATGGCAACTGTTGTCATCTCTGGGTCAAGGCTCTTCTCATAGCGTGCAGATGCATCTGTTCTATGAGCAAGACGAACAGCACTCTTTCTGATTGAAGCAGCATTGAATGTAGCTGATTCAAGAGTAAGAGTTGTTGTATCCTCTACAATTTCTGAATCAAGTCCACCCATGATACCTGCAATTGCAACTGGAGTGTTGTCATTACAAATCATAAGTGTATTCTCATCGATATTACGCTCTACACCATCAAGTGTTGTAAATGTAAATGGATTATCAAATCTCTTTATACGAATCTTTTCCACCTTACGAGAATCAAATGCGTGCATCGGCTGACCCATTTCAAGCATAAGATAATTTGTAAGGTCTGTAAGAAGATTGATTGCTCTCATACCGCAATAGAAAAGACGGATTCTCATATTCATTGGAGCAACATTCTTTTCGATATTCTCTACCTTGAGAGAAGAATATCTCTGACAAAGCTCGTCCTCAATTTTCAAATCAATCTTTTCAAGATTGTCGTATTTACTCAAATCAATTGTAGGAAGCTCCTTGAGTGGACGTTTTGCAATTGTAGCGAACTCTCTAGCAATTCCATAGTGTCCCCAAAGGTCAGGTCTATTTGTAAGAGACTTGTTATCTACCTCAAAGATAATGTCATCAATCTCATACAAATCCTTTATGTCAGTACCATTTGGAACATCCTCAGTGATATCCATAATACCTTCGTGATTATCAGAGATACCAATCTCTTTTTCAGAGCAACACATACCAAATGACTCAAAACCAGCAAGTGGTCTTGGAGCAATTGTGATATCTCCAAGCTGAGCTCCAACCTTTGCAAATGCGGTCTTCATGCCAACGCGTACATTAGGCGCACCACAAACTACATCTGTAAGCTTGCCGTCACCAGCATCTACCTTTAATAGGTGAAGCTTCTTTGACTCAGGATGCTCTTCTACTGATTTGATTTCAGCAACTACTACTCCTGATAAATCCTCACCCTTGTGAAAAATATCATTTTCAACCTCTGCTGTTGCAAGAGAAAACTTTGCAATAAGCTCCATCTTGTCAAGACCGCTAAGGTCAACAAAATCAGAGATCCAATTCATTGAAATAAACATATTCTTAGTCCTCCCTTACTGCTCATCATCTGTGAACTGAGCAAGGCTGTTAAGATTGCCGCTGTTCAAATCACGAATGTCTTTTATACCGTACTTCATCATTGCAAGTCTTGTAAGACCAAGACCGAAGGCAAAACCTGTGTATTTTTCTGGGTCAATTCCACCCTCTTCAAGAACCTTTGGATGAACCATACCACATGGGCAAAGCTCAAGCCAACCAGAGTGCTTGCAAGAAGGACATCCCTTACCACCGCAGTTTAAGCAGTTGATATCAAGCTCAAATCCAGGCTCCACAAATGGGAAGAAACCAGGACGAAGTCTAACCTTTATATCACGTCTGAATACTTCTGAAAGCATTGTCTTCATGAAGTATATAAGGTTTGCAATAGAAATATTCTTGCCAACCATAACACCTTCCATCTGGAAGAATGTATTCTCGTGGCAAGCATCTGTTGCCTCATTTCTAAAGCATCTCCCTGGGAAGATCGCCTTGATTGGTGTACCATTCTCAAGAAGTTGCTTTCTATATTTCTTGTAGATAGAATTCTGAGCAGCTGTTGTCTGAGACTTGAGGAGCTGTCCATTCTCAAGATAATAAGTATCCTGCATATCTCTTGCTGGATGATACTTTGGAATATTTACAGACTCAAAACACTCATAGTCAGTAACAACCTCGCTGTAGTCCTCAACTGTAAAGCCCATAGACTTGAAGATTGTCTCACACTGGCGCTGTACAAGTGTGATTGGGTGATAACTACCCTGATCCATCTGCTCTGGAAGTGACATATCAAACTCAGGAACCTTGTCGATTTCCTTTTGTAATTCAAGAGCAGCTATTTCATCTTTCTTTGCAGCAATCTTGTCTGCAACTGTGTTCTTGAGAACGTTAATCTTCTGACCAAACTCTTTTTTCTCTTCCGCTGTAAGTTTGCCCATTTCTTTCATGGCAGCTGTAACGCTACCCTTTTTACCAAGATAAGAAACACGAATATTTTCAAGTTCTTCTGAATTCTTGATATTCTGAAGCTCTGTTTCAAATTTGGCGCTTAATTCAGAAATAATATCTACCATAGGTTGCCTCCCTAAAAATAATAATTAACAAATTAACATTGCATCACCGAATGAGAAAAATCTATATCTTTCCTCAACCGCCTTCTCGTATGCTGCAAGAACATGCTCTCTACCAGCCAGGGCTGATACAAGCATAATAAGTGTTGATTGTGGAAGATGGAAATTTGTGATAAGCCCATCAATCACTTTGAATTCATAACCTGGATATATAAAAATCTGTGTCCAACCACTCTTTGGAACAAGTGGCTTACCAGCCTCAGCTGCTGATTCAAGGGTACGTGTACTGGTAGTACCAACAGAAATAACTCTACCACCATTAGCCTTTGTCTCGTTGATAATATCACATGCCTCCTGAGTCAATTCGTAGTACTCTGAGTGCATATGGTGATCAAGCACCTCTTCTTCTTTTACTGGACGGAAAGTTCCAAGACCAACATGAAGTGTAACCTCGGCAATCTTTACCCCCATAGCCTTAACCTCTTCAAGAAGCTCAGGTGTAAAATGAAGACCAGCTGTTGGTGCTGCTGCCGAACCATCATACTTTGCATAGACAGTCTGATATCTATCTCTATCCTTTAGCTTGTGTGTAATATATGGTGGAAGTGGCATCTCGCCAAGCTTGTCGAGTATTTCTTCAAAAATACCATCGTAACTAAACTCTATAATGCGATTTCCTTCATCAACGATATCAATAATTTTTCCTATTAGAAGACCATCCCCAAAAGAAATCTCCATACCAGGACGGGCCTTCTTGCCTGGCTTTACAAGGCACTCCCACTGGTTGTCGCTTATTCTCTTTAATAAAAGTATTTCTACCTTGCCACCAGAGCCAACTCTAGCGCCATATAATCTTGCGGGAATAACTCGAGTATTATTGATAACCAAGCAATCGCCCGGTTTAAGATATTCCTTGATATCATAGAAATGACGATGAGCAATTTCTCCTGTAATCTTGTCCAAAACCATAAGTCTGGAATTGCTTCTCTTTTCAAGTGGATCCTGAGCAATCAACTCCTCAGGAAGTTCATAATCAAAATCTTTTACTAACATATCTATTCTTTCTAATATAAATACTAAAACTAGTAAGTAGTTTAACACACTAATTTTTACTAGTCCACTTTAGGCTGTGTTTCTCTTTAATTTTGCGCACAAAACCATTCCACGCTAATCCAAAGGCATCTGCAAAGAAAACATTTGCCTCTGCTGCCATAAGCATGAAGTACATACAAAAGTAGAGCCAAAACATAAAAATCATGAGGGTTGCAAGTGCCCCATACATAGAATATGTATTGAAAACTCTAACATAAATTGCAAGGAACAAACTAAATAAATACCAGCTCAAGGCACAAATAAAACCACCTGGTAACTGGGTGTAGAATTTCAAGTGCTTGTTTGGCAATACGGTAAACAAAAATGTAAAAACTACCACGAGGAAAATAAACAAAAAGATTCCTCTAAATAAAGGTCGTATTCCCACAACGTATGCTAAAAAGCCATAGTAATTATCAGCGTAATATTTAAATTTCTGTGTAAATACAAGCATGAGCATAATTACAACGATTACTGAAAGAATAATCATCGTGTAAAAAATAGCTCTAATTCTTCTAGCTAGCCAACCTCTTGTCTCTTCTATTTTGTTGACCTGATTAAGGCCTACCATAAGATTTTGGAAAGCCTTTCCCGAAGCCCACACTGCCATCACTGCAGAAAGAGAAATAGTCCTTAACGGTGCCTCCATAACCATCACAACCAACTTTGCCAAAATAGGGGTAAAGCTCTCTGGAAACACTTCGAAAATTAACTCATCTACATACTGATTAATAGATGGAATGTAGCCTGCAATCCAAAACAAAAGCATCAAAAAAGGAATCGCAGACATAATCATAAAATATGCTGTTTGCGCAGCATATGCACCGATATTGTCTCTTCCGCATTTATCTAAATAAGTTTTTCCATAACCTAAAAATGTCCACATTTTTAAATTCTCCTCAATGCTAGATTTTAACAAAGAAAAAGCGACTATGCAATGCATAGTCGCTTTGTAGTTTCTGAGAAACCTAACCCAGAGTGCCGGGCCTATCAATTGACTCCTAGCGCCTGCTAGGTGTATCACCGCAACTAATCTTTAGTCTTCCACTGCGTAATGGAGGCCTGACAGCCAATTAGAAATATAGGCATTCCG